>JGI24699J35502_11134178_pt1 | contig 45574 bp, 34 predicted proteins | sample TergutMp193P4_FD_35502 | JGI IMG/M metagenome (IMG submission 35502)
ACTAAGCGTCTCAAATAAATACACACTTATAAACTTAAAATAATGATAAGCAAATGAATAAATATAAATATTAAAACTTATCAGTAAATATTAATGATGTTTATTATATTACAAAAAACGATACGAAACGCGAAGGCATTAGCTAATCATAAACCAACCCGTTCGGCGTTGCCTGTTCAACTTGTCCAATCGGTTTTTCAGAATGGCGTGGAACGGTTTTTCTAAAAAGGGATCCTCTTCGAGTATTTCCGAAGCCAAATCGCGCGCAAGGCTGAGAATTTGTCCGTCGTGCGCTAAATTAGCTATTTTCAGGTTGAAAGCGATGCCGCTTTGTTGCGTTCCATCTATATCGCCAGGTCCGCGTAATTTCAAATCTTCTTCGGCAATTACAAAACCGTCGTTTGTTTCCGTCATGATGGATAAACGTTTACGGGTGTTTTCCGACAATTCGTAACGAGTCAGCAAGATACACATCGATTGTTTGGCGCCTCGTCCTACCCGTCCCCGCAATTGATGCAATTGCGACAATCCGAAACGTTCGGCATTTTCGATGATCATTACCGAAGCGTTAGGTACGTTTACCCCCACTTCAATGACCGTTGTGGCTACCATGATCTGCGTTTCCCCTGCAACGAATTTTTGCATTTGAGCTTCTTTCTCGGCCGCTTTCATTTTTCCGTGAATCATACACACGCGGTATTCTGGGAAAATTTTTTTGGTATTCTCAAAACCTTCCATCAGATTTTGCAAGTCTACTTTTTCGCTTTCTTCAATCAAGGGATATACGATATAAACTTGCCGTCCTTCCCGCAATTGCTTGCGTACAGACTCGTACAATTGACCTCGCTTGGCATCGTAAACATGGTACGTTTTCACCGGCTTCCGGCCCGGAGGCAATTCATCTATAACGGAAACATCCAGATCGCCGTAAATAGTCATGGCCAAAGTGCGGGGAATGGGGGTTGCCGTCATCACCAACACATGCGGAGGAATCGTGTTTTTCTCCCATAATTTGGCTCGCTGAGCGACTCCAAAACGATGTTGTTCGTCTACAACAATCAATCCCAAATGACCAAACGCTACCGTATCTTCGATCAAGGCATGCGTGCCAACCAAAATCTGTATTTCTCCACTCTTGATTCGGGGAAGCATGACGGTTCGTTGCTTCTTTTTAGTCGATCCGGTCAGCAAAGCGACTTCAATGTTCAAGCCTGCCACTAATGATTGAATCGTTTCATAGTGCTGATTGGCCAGAATTTCTGTAGGCGCCATGATTGCTCCCTGAAAACCGTTGTCCAAAGCCAACAGTAGGGCTAATAAGGCTACCAGCGTTTTCCCACTGCCCACGTCGCCTTGCAATAAACGATTCATTTGCCGTCCGGTATTGACGTCTTGCCGGATTTCTCTTATCACCCGTTTTTGAGCATTGGTTAATTCGAAAGGTAAATTCCTGTGGTAGAAATTATTGAAATAATCTCCCACTTTTGTAAATCGGAATCCCCCCAATCGTTTCTCTCGGTATTTGGTAACTTGTAAAATATTGATTTGCAAATAAAAAAGCTCTTCAAACTTCAGGCGGTACTGAGCTTTTCTCAATTCGCTTGCCGATTTCGGAAAATGAATATTCCGAATGGCCTCATCTAAACCGATAAGATGGGCTTTTTCGATGATATCTTCGCTCAAAGTTTCCGTTAAAGGGGTTTTGAGATTTTCCAGTATCTGAGTAATGATTTTCTGAATAGCCCGCGAATGAAGGAAAGCGTTTTTCATTTTTTCAGTGGTGTTGTATTGCCCCTGTACGCCTACCTCGCCTTCGTAAAACTTGTTTTCCGTTTCCAATTCCGGATGGGCAATATTGATGCGGTGTCCGAAAATAGTTGGCTTTCCAAACAGAATATATTCTGTTCCAATTTTATACAAATCAGGTATTTGTTTTAACATCCTGAACCAAACCAATTCAATGGTTCCCGTGTCGTCGTAAAAAACGGCTGTTAACCGCCGGCCGCTTCCTTCGCCCAAAAATTCGTAATTGCGGATTTTTCCTTTCAATTGAATGAAAGGCATTGTTCCATCTATTTCTCTGATTTTGAATATTTTGCTGCGGTCGATGTATTTATACGGGAAATAAAAGAGAATATCTTCCCAAGAAGCAACTTCGATTTCTTTCTTGAGAATTTCTGCTTTTTTGGGGCCTATGCCCGGCAGATACATGATATTTTGCTGGCTCAAATCCATTTATAGGCGATTCCCTGTTCCGCGTATGATCGTTTCGGCGATAGACAAATCCAAAGGAGTTGTTATTTTGATGTTTTCCCGACAACCGTCGATCATTCGAGGGATGCAATTCTTTCGCGCCTCTACCACCGAAATGTCGTCTGTGAATTTTTGCGAATAGTTCAACTGATAGGCCGCAATAATCACTTCGGATAAAAAAACTTGAGGCGTTTGCACCAAGCGGAATTGCGACCGGTCGACCATTCGGCTGATTCCGTGAATATTTAATTTCCGCAGTGTGTCCACCACTGGAATAACCGGATAGACCGCTCCTGCGTTTTTAGCAGTTTCAAATGCTTCCGCAATCAATCGCTGGTCGACCAAAGGACGCACGCCGTCGTGAATAGCCACTAACGATTCGGATTTTACCTCCTGCAATCCGTTTTTTACCGAATGAAAACGAGTTTCACCCCCGTTAATCGTCCGATGCGAAATGGTAAAATGATATTCGACGCATAGCGATTGCCAATAGGCTTGCTGTTCTTGAGGCAAAACCAAGATAATGTGCATCCCGCTATCGTAGCGATAGAAAGCCTCTATGGTATGCATCAACAGAGGCCTTCCGTTCAGCAAAAGGAATTGCTTAGGGATATCCGTTCCCATGCGCAAACCTTTCCCTCCTGCCACTACGATAAGGTATTTTTCTCTCATTGAATATCTTCCAATATTTTTTTTGTTTCTTCATCGACCAGAAACAGTTTGTCTTTGCAGACTTTCAACAAACCGGCGGCTTCCTTCAATACCGAACTCAATTCGTCGACATCCAATTGGTTGCTTTCCATCCGATTTTGTATTTCCTCTAAACGATTGAAAGCGCGTTTATATGACCATTCTTCTGAAGTTGCCATAATTTTTGCTTTTGTTTTCTCCCTTATTTCAAACAAAAAATAACAGGGAAATATAATTTAAGACAATATATGGAACAAAGTTAGGAAAAATTTCGGCTCGCCCACAAAAGTAGTAGGACAAAAAAGCATATAGCGCTTTTTGACTTCTACCACCCTCCTTAACGAAGGGACATTGGATTTCAACCCATGTTCAAAAAAATCATTGAGAGTCGGTTCGGAACGGCGAAGCCGGCAATCCTTCCTTATTGTACAGGTTTGCATTTTCCGGATTATTTGCCCAAGCATACCGCACGGCAACCGGATGCATGATCTGGTCGTTCCAAACGATCACTTTGTCTTGTTCGATGGCGGCATTGGCCCATACGAATTGTTTGTCGGCTCCGGCAATAGCAAAAGCGTGAAGCGTATCTCCTCTGACCATCAATCCGCTTCCAGTATGGGTAAACGAAAGAATAATCTTATTTTCTTCTACTTTCATGGATTCGTAAACAGGCCCCGAATAGACAATGGAATCTTCGTTGTAAGCCCATTTCCGCGCCGCTAAAGCCAGACGTTTTCCCACATCTTTTTTATTGAGCGGATGAACGTCGTTCCATTCGCCAATATCTATGGCAACGGCCATTCCTGTATTGGGCAATGCAAGCGTTTTCAACTGGCTTTCCCGCAGTACAGCCCAGTCGCTTTCGGTGGGTTCTGGATATGGTTTCAAAAAATTGGGCAACTGAACGAACAAAAAAGGAAAATCGCCTTGATGCCATTGGTTGCGCCAATCGCGGATCAGCGTAGCAAAAAGCTGCCGATATTCCAATGGACGATCGGTATTGGATTCTCCCTGATACCAGATTACTCCTTTTATCTGATAGTTCAACAAAGGCGCTATCATAGCATTGAACAAACCAAGCGGTTTCCACGAAATGAATGTCTCGCCAGTCAAAGGTTCCATTCGAGCCCCTAATTGATATTTCCATGGACCTTGTAAATCAACGATGGAATCGCCAAAATCCAAGCAATAGGCTTTCTCTTCCACAAAACCGCCTCGTCCCGATTGACTGATCACCCGGACGGCGATCGAATTCTTTCCTGCTTTCAGAATTCCTGCAGGCGCTTCATATCTACGGGGAGGATATTGATAACTCGTTGTACCAACCAATTGACCGTTGATATAAACGGAATCCGCGTCTACGATGCATCCCAAAATCAACAAGGCGGATCGATTCTGTAAGTTTTCAGGCAAATCGAAAGTTTTCCGAAACCACATTACGCCGTTTAGGGGCCGATCGTCCTCGAGTTCCCAATATCCGGGAATATTCATTTCAGGCCAAGAGGAGGCGTCTATGTTTTCTGCATACCAGGGATGCGAAGGATCGGCATAACCCGCGTCTTTCTGATACAAAAGGTTATGCCATGCGCTGATACGAGTTTTATCTTCCGATAAGATCCGATCAATCAAATGTTGATCCTTGAATCGCTGGGCTTCTTCGTAATAGGCGGGATACGATTGAAGCGAATCTTCACTAATCCACGCTTCTGCCGGAGAACCTCCCAAAGACGCGTTAATCAAACCAATAGGTACTTGATAGCGTTCATGCAATTCTTTAGCGAAAAAATAAGCTACCGCCGAAAAATCAAGTACCGACCGAGGATCGGCAGCCGTCCACCGGCCATCAGGCAAGTCCGTTTGCGGTTTTATAAAGTTGTATGTTTTAGGAACTTCAAATTGCCGGATATAAGGATCGTTCGCCGACGCAATTTCCGATTTATAGATGGGCGCTACCCTTCTCATGGGCAGTTCCATGTTGGATTGTCCTGAACAAATCCACACATCGCCCAGCATCATATCGCGAACAACGATCGTATCGCTTCCTTCGATAGTCATTTCGTAAGGACCTCCGGCTTTTTGCGGAGGAAGCGTAACCGTCCAATTGCCGTTGCTGTCCGTCGTTGTTGGATAATCTGCTTGATCGAAATGAACGGTAATTTTTTCACCCGCCGACGCCCATCCCCAAATTTTCAACGGAATATCGCGTTGCAATACCATTCCGTCGCTAATTAATTTCGGCAAACGGATTTGTCCGGAAATAGATAAAGCTGCTGTAAAAAATAGGACAACAGCGATTTTTACTTTATGCAATGTATTCATGGATTTGTATTATTTATTATTGCTATTCTTATGTTCAATTTTCATCGCCAATCCCCCGCCGCTTGTCATCGAAGCAGTCCATTTTCGATTGGCAGGAATCGAAATAGTTTCTTTTTTATAATCGCGAGCCGCTTTATCGGCATTGATTCCGTCTTTAAATACCTCTGCTATGAAGTCGCCTTCACCCAAAAACGACAAATCCAATTCCAAGTTACGGGCATCCCAATTGGTCAATGCACCCACATACCAACTTCCTCCTTTCTGACGAGCTATAGCGATGTATTCCCCTACTTTACCATCTAATGAAATCGTTTGATCCCAAACGGTTGGAACATGAGTAATAAATTTCATGCATTCCGGTTCTGCTTGGTAATTGGACGGGCTATCGCAAAGCATCGACAGAGGCGATTCAAAAATAACGTATTCCGCCAATTGCCGGCAACGAGTACCTTGACTCATCGCTTCGCTGTAAACGGCTCTGAAATTATCTTTGATTGCATTGCGCATGGCGCCTTGCGTATAATCCATCGGACCAGCTACCATACGGATAAACGGGATAGTTACATCGTAAGTCACTTGATCGACCTCAGGAGAAGCCCATTTCATTTGCTCCAATCCATGTACTCCTTCGAAATTGACGACATTCGGATAAGTCCGCTGCAATCCGGTCGGCTTGTAAGTTCCGTGAAAATCCAACATCAGATGGTATTTTGCCGCAATGCTTGCTGCCCGCCGGTGGAAATCGACCATCAGTTGATCATCTCTGTCCATGAAGTCCACTTTAAAACCTTTGATTCCCAATTCAGAGTAACGCTTGCATACGCCTTCCATATCTTTGTCGAAGACATAATAACCCGCCCAAAGAATCAGACCGACATTGCGTTCATTGGCATACTGCACCAATTTTTCCAAATCTATTTCGGGAACTACTTGCATTAAGTCGGCTTGCAGATTGACCGACCATCCTTCGTCCAGAATCACATATTCAATTCCATAATACGAAGCAAAATCAATATAATATTGGTAAGTTTCGTTATTGACCCCCGTTTTGAAATCCACCTGATACAGATTCCAATCATTCCACCAGTCCCACGCCGCTTTTCCCGGCTTTACCCACGAAAAATCCATACTTTTGGGCGAAGGCGAAGCTAATATATATACCATATCGTTATCGGCTAATTCCTTATCATTCTCGGAAACAATAACGATTCGCCATGGAAAAGCCGTATTGCCGTTTGCTTTGGCAATAAAATCTTCGCGCGACTGCACAATACTTTGCAATTGATTGTGTCCTCCTTGCGTTATTTCCTTCGGATAAGCGGCGAAAACGCCTATCAAACTGTTCGAAGCCTTCGCATTATACAAATACATTCCCGGATAATCGAGCAAATCGGCTTCCGTAATGCAGACTTTCTTACCCTTGACTCCTTCCGCCAACAAGGGCAGAAAAGCCAATCTTTTATTGTCCCATTTTGAAAGAAAAACAGGTTGATAGACATTTTCAAAGGAATTGAAAAATTGTTGTTCAAAATTTTCTTTTTCAATTACATAAGGTGCGTAAACTTTTTGATCGGAGGGAAAATTGAAAACGGCCGTTTCCGCTTTTACTTTGTAATTCTGTTTCAGGTGGGAAACAATGCGGTAAGCAATCCCTTCCTCATAAGCGCGAAACAAAAGGTCGAATCCGTCTTTGAATTTCAATGTTAATTCATTGAAGCAATCGTCGATCTGTTTTCGTTTATAAACTGGAGCTTCAATTGTTTGCTGGATCGATCGGCTGCTCGAACCGGTTAATTGCGATCCGATTCCAAACGATTTTCCCTCACTCAAAGTCATGGCAATGGGCGATGGAGCTAACATGAGATCGCCTTCATGGCTAACTGAATATTCAATCGTCTGATCCACTGTGATCTCCACTTTCAATTTCCCCTGTGGAGAAATTAAGGTAAATGTTTTTTGTGCAAGGAGCGACGGCATAAACAATACGACCGATAGCCCCGATAACAATAGTTTTTTCATAAAGACTTTGATTGATTTTCGTTTTTCAATAGGCAAAGTTATAAAATAATTTGTTTTCGTGAAAGAAAAAAAGATTTCATACGCTCCATATTATTTACTTCACTTCTATTTAATGAAATAAATAAAATTTTGATAAAAAAACAACGGGGGGAAGGGCATGTGATTTACGTCTCGTCTATGGGTCGCGTTTCGTCGCAATCTGAACAACAATGGGAAAGTGGTCGCTGAATCCGCCTTCATACTTGTGTCCATGAAATGTTTTTTTAGGCCGTATTCCTCCATAAGTCCGATCTTCAGTTGAAAGAAATTCCTTGTGGAAAATAGTTGCCGTTTCGGGTAAAACATGCAAGTCGTTTGCCGGATTCAACAAATCGCCCGATACAATGATTTGATCCAGAAAATTCCACCGGTCGCCAAATTTATAACTTCCTACTATACTTTTTTCTTCTATAACCAAAAACAAGTTGTACAGTTCGTTCCGGTCGTTCGTTTCGGTCAAAGGTCTGGCGTGCAAGATTTGCAGCATACTTTTATTGGAAGGCTCATCGTTGAAATCGCCCATAATCAGAATGTTTGGACGACTTCGCTGAGCGGTCAGACGATCGACTTCGGAAAGAACAACCGACGCGGCCTCTATTCTGTCGGGTTCTGATTCGGATTGCCCTCCGCGCCGGGAAGGGAAATGGCACACGAAAACATCCAACGTATCTCCTGTGATTACGATTCCGGTTACATGGAGAATATCGCGCGTTTTTTTCTGTTGATTTTTTGAAAATATCAAGCGAATGCAATCGTGATAAAGATATTTGAACTGGTTCCGTTGATAAAGCAACGCGACGTTCAATCCTCTGGGATCGTCCGATTCGGTGATCAGATAACGGTATTGCATTTTCCTTAAAGGGGATCGAAAGATTAAATCATTAATTACCTTATCATTTTCCACTTCGCACAGACCAATTAAAGCAGGCGTATCCCATCCGCCGATGGACGTAATTACTTTTGCCAGATGATTTATCTTTCGATAATACCGTTTGGGCGTCCAATGCCGGAAGCCTTCGGGGGTGAATTCGTCGTCGGCCTTATCCGGCGCATTTATTGTATCGAACAGATTTTCTACATTATAAAACATTACTTGAAATGTATTTTGCGCTCTCAAAACGCAGAAATACAATAAAAAGAACAGTAAAAAAACAGGTTTTGGAAACATGGGGGGCGAATAATTAGGAATGATCAATTATGAATTATCAATTGGGATCGAAACATATTCATATCCTCCTATGTCCGGTCCTTCGTCTAAAAATCGGTTAATTCCATGGATGTCCAAAGGAATTTGTTTGGCAATTTCGGGATCGGCTATGTTTCGCGCCGGAGAAATAGAGTCCAAACTGAAATCATAAAAACGTTTATCATCTCGAATTTCTTTGAATTGCGGATCAACATTAAACAAGCATTGGATAGCGGAAGAAACAATATCTGCGCTATTGTTATCTTCTTTTCCATTCGGAATAATGCAGTTTTGGAAAAGAAGGGAAATCTCATCCGGTTCGTTTGTTTCGAGCCTTATTTTCGAAGTAGTCAAGTTTCTACTTCCCCAAATAATGGTATTATAGAAAAAAGCGGTCAGCGGATAAGCGGCGTTTTTCCCCGTTGTTTCGTCGAAATAATTGCTCGACAATACAATCGTTTCGTCGTTCGAATTTCCCCAACCCGTTTCGAGACTGCTGACGTATGCGTTGGCGATCGTACAATGCGTAAATTGGTATTGACCGCCAGTCAAATCCAGTAGAGCATCTTTTGCGTTGCTGAACTCACAATTTTTGGCCTCGATCTGGCAATTCAGCGCATGGATCAAGACGCCTTTGACGTTGGTCATCACCACATTTTCCATTTTTATTTTCGACTGGGAAGCATCTGACAAACCGAAATCCAGCCCATATTTTCCATTTCGAATGTATACATGATTCCATTCATTTCCATAACTACTCGATTCAAACCGAATTCCACCCCATTGACCCGGAATTAAATCATACGGAATGTCCAACAGATAATCGAAGCGGTCGCCCCGGACAACAATCGGATTTTCGAATGTTCCTTCCATTTGAAGTGTTCCCCGAACAATGATTTCGGCGTTGCTATGCATATAAAAAGTAGTTCCTTCTCTTATCTTCACTGTAGCTCCTTCGCTGATTACCAAGCTATCGTAAATGAGGAAGGGTTTATCATTGCTGAGTATGGAATCGGAAAAAATAGTTTCGCCCTTCCACATTACGGCATCTTGCGAAGCAGCTTTCAAAATCACTTCTTGACGAACGCCATTAGTGACGAAAAGGATGCGGTCGCTCAAGGATACCGGTTGGCTGGAAGCGTTTTCAGATGGTTTGGCATTTACCAATACATAGATGCTGTCGTTGCCGCGAATTTCCACATCGCTAAAACTTGAACCGGCCCTTCCGTCTACATTGATTCGAAAAGGGCTTTTCTCTCCGTTTTCGAGATAGATAGAAGATATCAATAAAGGTTTGGCATGGGTATTGTAAATCATAAAAGTTTGAAATGGAGTATTAACGGTCGATAGGATCGTATCAAAGGCCACTGTATCCTTTGAAAAAGCCAGCCGATCGTTGGGATTCGTCGAATAATGATCGAATTCATCATTGCAGGCAAAAAAAATAAAAGCCAGCCAAAAAGCGAGTGAAATAGAAAACAACTTATTCATATTCTTTTCAAACGGTTTTTGTCTGGCTTTATTGCATGCAGAAGCGGGAGCCGGTAAAAGCTCCCTCTCCTTTACTCGTTTTTAAATATTAATTCGCCCCCCTTTGCATCAATCACAATGGGTTTTTCGTAATTGATTTTTCGGGCTAAAATATCTTTAGAAAGTGGATTCAACAGATATCGCTGAATCGCCCGTTTCACCGGTCGCGCCCCAAACTGTGGATCGTAGCCTTCTTCAGTCATCAAATCAAGAGCGGCTTCCGTAAATTGCAAATCAATACCGTTATCCAGCAATTGCTTTTTCACTTTATTTAATTGCAAAAGAACGATTTCACGGATTTCTTTTTCATCCAGAGGCGTAAACATAATTGTTTCATCAATTCGGTTCAAAAATTCCGGACGAATTGTTTTTTTCAATAAATCCAGTACCTCGTTTTTGGTTTCTTCGATGATTTTCTTTTTTTTCTGAATCACCTCTGGACTTGTCCCTGCAGGCAATTTTTCGAAATTTTCACGAATAATCTGCGATCCCATATTGGAAGTCATGATGATAATGGTATTCTTAAAATTCGCCACCCTTCCTTTGTTGTCGGTCAAACGGCCATCGTCCAATACCTGCAACAAAACATTGAATACATCCGGATGCGCTTTTTCGATTTCATCAAACAAAACGACGGAATAGGGTTTCCGGCGAACGGCTTCCGTCAACTGACCTCCTTCTTCATAACCTACATATCCCGGAGGCGATCCAATTAAGCGCGTCACGCTGAATTTTTCCTGGTATTCGCTCATGTCTATACGGGTCATCATATTTTCGTCGTTGAAAAGATATTCGGCCAAAGCTTTGGCCAATTCGGTTTTACCTACGCCAGTTGTTCCCAGAAAGATGAACGAACCGATCGGTCGTTTTGGGTCTTGTAATCCTGCGCGGCTGCGGCGAATTGCATCTGAAACGGCCTCAATTGCTTCGTCTTGGCCAACGACTCGCTTATGCAATTCTTCTTCTAAATGTAAAAGTTTGTCCGATTCGCTTTGCAGCATTCTTCCCACCGGAATGCCAGTCCACCGCGAAACAACTTCTGCAATATCGTCTGCATCTACTTCTTCCTTAATCATGGCGTTTTGCCCTTGCATAGCGCTTAATTCTTTTTGGAATTTTTCGATTTCATCTTCTTTTTGGCGCATTAAACCGTAACGAATTTCGGCTACTTTCCCATAATCGCCTTCCCGTTCGGCGCGTTCGGCGCGATATTTCAAATCTTCGATCTCAATTTTATTTTGCTGAATCTTATTGATAATTTCCCGCTCCGATTCCCATTTGGCTTTCACTCGAGATTCTTCTTCCTTGAGATTTGCAATATCCTTGTTCAGGATTTCCAACTTATTATCGTCTTTCTCCCGCTTAATAGCTTCCCGTTCAATTTCCAATTGCGTAATTTTGCGGATAATTTCGTCTAAAGCTTCGGGAACGGAATCTACCTGCAACCGCAAACGGGCAGCCGCTTCATCCATCAAATCAATGGCTTTGTCCGGCAAATAACGATCTGTAATATAGCGGCTCGATAATTGTACCGCAGCAATGATCGCATCATCTTTGATGCGGATTTTGTGATGATTTTCGTATTTTTCCTTCAATCCGCGCAAGATAGAGATCGCGTCCGTTTCGCTGGGCTCTTCAATCAATACTGGTTGGAAACGCCGTTCCAGAGCCTTATCTTTCTCAAAATACTTTTGATATTCATTTAAGGTGGTCGCGCCGATCGCACGCAATTCGCCTCTCGCCAAAGCCGGTTTCAAAATATTGGCTGCATCCATAGCGCCTTCTCCTCCGCCGGCGCCTACCAATGTATGGATTTCATCGATAAACAAAATGATTTCGCCATCCGATTGAGTCACCTCATTGATCACCGATTTCAATCGTTCTTCAAATTCGCCCTTGTATTTAGCGCCGGCAATTAAAGCGCCCATATCCAAAGAATAGATTTGCTTGGATTTCAGATTTTCAGGCACGTCGCCGCGAATAATCCGGTGAGCCAGTCCTTCCGCAATCGCCGTTTTGCCCACTCCCGGTTCGCCAATCAACAAGGGATTGTTTTTCGTTCTCCGGCTCAAAATCTGCAACACCCGTCGAATTTCTTCATCTCGACCAATGACCGGATCCAGTTTGCCGGCTCTTGCTTTTTCATTCAGATTGATCGCATATTTCGACAGCGATTGATAGGCGTCTTCAGCCGATTGATTGGTTACCTTGCCGCCTTTCCGCAGTTCCTGGATAGCTGCCATTAAGTCCTTTTCGGTCACTCCGGCATCTTTCATCATCGTCGAAACAGAACTATTTTCCTGAAGTAAAGCCAATATAATGGATTCGACGGAAACGTACTGGTCGCCCATTTTCGAACTGAAATCGATAGCCTTCTGAAAAACGGCATTAGCCCCTCTTCCCAAATACGGTTCTCCTCCCGATACTTTGGGGTAAGAATCTATTTCCCGCTCCAAAATGGAATTGAAATTTTGCATGTTAACGCCCATTTTTTGAAATAAAAATTGGGCAACGCTTTCTGCTTCACTCAATAAGGCTTTCATAATATGAGCTGGTTCGATAGCCTGTTGATTTTTCTGACGAGCCAAATCGATGCTTTTCTGAACAACCTCTTGCGCTTTTATTGTAAAATTGTTAAAATTCATCTTTTAATTTCTTTTAATTTTTATCCTTTTTTAGATTGTCTAATTCGAATTATCTCCCACAAAGTACTTGCCAAGATTTTAAATGCGACAAAATGGCAGATTTATTAAACTTATTTTGTAGTCAACAATTAGTTTGGCTTGTTCCGCAAAAGTGGTGTTTTTTGGAAGGCTATAGCGCTTTTTCCTGTGCGCGTGAGCCGATGTTCTTTCTTATTCAACAAAATAAATATTTTTAAATGATTATATATGTAATTCTTTATTTTTTTAATGATTTTTTTGTATGTTTATTATTTTTTTGTTACCTTTGTAACATTTTAAGATAATATATAAAATTATATACACATGAAAACAATAAAAATCTTTGTTATTTTTTTTTGGGGAATCCAGTTCTCATCATATACTCAAACGCCGGTCACATTTGGCGATGCAGTATTTACTGGTAAAGTGGGAGTCAAAGTAACTAATCCATCAAAGGAATTGGAAGTAAATGGAACAATTAAAGCAAATTCTTTATCTTTAAACGGCAGTAGCGAGGTAATAGGTTCTGGTGATATCGGAAGTGCTGTTAGTATTGTCAATTCAAGCAAAACACAGGTCGGACAAGCCAAAGAGTGGAAGATATATAATATGAGCGGAAGCACGTATGGCAATTCACTCCAATTTTGGGTTTATGGTTCGGGGAACTTGGCTCAGAGTAAACTAATTATAAATGATAACGGTAATGTAGGGATTGGAAAGACTCCGAGTGTTCGACTGGATGTTGAAGGAAAAATAAAAGCGCAAGAATTAGAACTAACGGGGAATATCAAAGCAGCCTCTTTGTCTTTAAACGGCAATAGCGAGGTAATAGGTTCCGGAGATATCGGAAGCGTCATCAGCATTGTCAATTCAAGCAAAACACAGGTTGGACAAGCCAAAGAGTGGAAGATATATAATATGAGCGGAAGTACGTATGGCAATTCACTTCAATTTTGGGTTTATGGTTCAGGAAATTTGGCTCAGAGTAGGCTAATTATAAATGATAACGGTAATGTAGGAATTGGGGTTGGAAATCCTGTTAATAAGTTAGAGGTTAACGGTACTATTCGATCTAAAGAAATAAAAATAGAAACAGGGTGGGCAGATTATGTCTTTTCCAAAGATTATCAATTGTTGCCATTGACTGAACTAAAGCAATATATTGTCGAAAACAAACATTTACCCGGGATGCCGACCGAAACGGAAGTAAAAGAGAATGGAGTTAATCTGGGAGAAATGCAGGCAAAATTGCTTCAGAAAATAGAAGAACTTACCCTCTATGCGATTCAGCAGCAGGAAATGATTGATAAGCTGAATGCTAAGATTGAAGAAATGGAAAATAAAAAAAAGTAGGGCCATGAAAAAGAGTATTTTTATAATTGCTGCAATTTTGCTGATATCGGTAATAATTTTTTCTGCCTGTAATTCTTTTTTAGAAAACGAGGGAGATTTTTCAGGCGGAAATTTCCCAAAAGTATATTCAGCAGAAGAAGGACGATTTGATGTAAATGAAACAGAATTTGTAACGATGAAAATATCGCCTGAAAGCGGTCTAATTAATTCAGATGTCAAATTGATAATTGAGAATCATACAAAAGGAGTCTTAATGTATGGTACCTACTATTCTGTGGAATATTTTGATAAAGAAAATTGGATGCAAATTCATTTAGATAATATAGCATTTGAAGATATTGGCTTTAGTCTATTTGTCTGTGAAACAGTAGAAAGAGGATTTATTAAATTATCATTGATTGAAGAGAATAATAATGGTAAAAAAGGAAGATATCGGGTGGTTAAACATTTTCGATTATCATATAACTTCCAAGATCCTTGGAGAGAAATAGATAGCCGCTTTGATTTATATATAGAATTTGAAATTAAATAAAATAATGATTATGAAACGAATCATATTAATTTTGTTTTTAGGATTTTTCTGTTGTGCAATAAAAGCGCAGATTAGTACGGAAGAAATTCCATACAGTTGGAGTAGAAGCAAGGGAGAAATAACGAAACAAAAAATGCCCGTAGTGACATTACCTCATCTTGATATAGAAACCATTAATAAAGAAGATTCGGAGAATGATGCTTTGGGAGGTTCTCCTGTCCGTTTTGGCTTTTCTCACGATGTTAATCTCAATTTATCAAACTCTGGTGTTTGGCAAGCAACATCCGAGGGCGGTCGTTTATGGAATTTGAGGATATATAGTCCGGATGCTCTTTCTTTGAATTTATTATATGATAAATTTTGGTTGCCCGACGGAGCAAAGTTTTTCATTTATTCCGAAGATATGAAACAATATATAGGAGCGTTTACTTCAGAAAACAATAAAGGAGATAAGGAAAGAAAAAATATCATAGGCTTTGCCACAGGTTTTTTATATACAAACAGTATTGTTTTAGAATATTATGAGCCAAATGGAATTAAAGATAATGGCATTATTTCGATAGCTCAAGTTGTTAGTGGATACAGATATGTTTATGATATTCTAAGAGAAGAAAATCAACTAAGGCACAACATTACAGAATTAACTTGTCATAATGACGTTAATTGCGCTGCAGGTAACGGTTATGAAAACGAAAAAAATGCTGTCGCTCATATAGTAATGGGGAATTATATTTGTACAGGATCCCTTCTTAATACAACTGCTAATGATAATCGTCCTGTATTCCTTTCTGCAAATCATTGTTTTGCGGGAGCAGCAAATACTATGCAATGGATTTTTTATTGGAATTATGAAGCTCCATGCGGCAATGTGGTTAATAGAGATCCTAATAAATCTACAGCAGGAGCTACAGTATTGGCAAACAGTGGAATTGGAGATTTTTTGTTATTATGTCTAAATGAAAATCCGGCAATGAATTCAAATATATCTGTTTACTATTTAGGTTGGGATAGAACGGCCAGTGCAGCCACAAAGGGAGCCGGTATTCACCACCCCAATGGCGCACAAAAAAAAATATCTCTCACTAATTCTGTAGTAAATCATCCTAATTCAATTATTTGGTCTGATGGATCTTCAGCGGCGAATACTCATTGGAAAGTTAATTTTAATAATGGTACTACAGAAGGAGGCTCTTCAGGTTCGCCATTATTAAATCAAAACAAGCGGGTTGTAGGTCAATTACATGGAGGAAATAGTGGTTGTCCACCCAATGCTATTAAATACTATGGCCGCTTTGATGTTTCATGGAATGGAGACGGAGCATCAAGTAGAAGCCTGAAAGACTGGCTAGACCCATTGAATACAAATGTAACTTATTTGAATGGCACAAATTGTAATATAGTACTCAACAATAAGGCCTATAATTTAGGCACATACTCAATTGGAGGGTGCACTGTTGAAATTTCCAATACAACAATAGAACCCAATGCGACAGTTAGGATACATGGTCAGCAATCAGTAGTTCTTAAACCCGGTTTTTATGCAAAAGCAGGGTCAAATGTAAGAATTACTGCGGGAGGGGGAATAGCGAATAGAAATACAGACAACTTGATAGATTATGATAATGAAGATACTATTTCTATGCGAAATAATTTAGAATTGGCTGCAAAAACCACAGAAATTAACATTAACAATGGGGATGTGATTATTTATCCAAATCCCAATAATGGAAATTTCACAGTGAAAATGATTGGAGAAATACAACCCTATACTGTGGAAATTTTTAACAGTTCTGGAGGCTTGCTTGGCCATGTCAACTGCAATGATGAAACCGTAAACATAAATCGTGCTGATTTAAATACTGGAATTTATTATATCAAAATAACAATGGATGGAAAAATAACTGTTAAAAAAATTATTGTGCAATAATGGTTTTACTTATTTTTAATTCGTTCGAAATGCTAATTTCTAAAAATGGAACACTGCAGTAAATCTTCTTAATTTCAATCAGGGAGGTTTACTTTCAGGCGTTTATTTTGTGAAATTAACGATTGAAATTAATACTGTAATTAAAAGAACGATGATTAAATAACTTCAAAAAAAGTAAAATGAAAACAATTCAATTAATTACATTATTCGTCCCTCTCTTTACATTGCTAAGTTGTGAAAACACAATGGAGAGTAAGCGGAAAAGTAAAGATTTCCAGCAAAAAGAGTGGAAAGTGCACTGTGTAGTAAACAGAAACAATCAGTTTTATCCTTTTGGCCTCATTGGAAAAATGCTTATTTTTGAAATTTTAAAATGATACGTGTTTTATTAAGGAAGTATTGTTATATGCGGTTGTCAGGAATGGACAGAAGTATATAATTCATTGGATTATCAAAGAAATTTTGATGAACAATTATTATATGGTTTAACGATGTAACGCATCATGTTTGTAATGGTAATCAATTGACTTTTAGTGGATATAATAATAAAGAAGTAGTATTTAACGTTGTCATTGATGACTTAGAGAAATGAGAAAAAACTAAAGTAATTTCAGAAATTTTGACTTATAGCTTGGGATGTAAAAAATTTTGACGCATATATTACATTTCTTTCATTCTATCTTTCAAACCGGCTGAAAACGGTCTATGGTCCAAATCAGGCTCAGCAAAAGCAACAAATACAAATAAATGATTCGCTTTTTCAACAAAAGTAAAAGTAACAGCGCAATCGAAAGCAGTAAGGCCGTAATTTCCCAATCATTCATTCCGGAAACGGAAATAGAACTGTAGGAAAAGGCATCCAACGATTGAACGATCGAAATGAAAAAGTCCAAGGCTTTATTCAAAGGAAACATAAGCCAATGGATTGTTCCAAACAGAAATTGAATAAAGAGGGAAGCAGGGATTAAAAATAAGAGAAGAGCTGATAAGGGAATCAGTAAAATGTTGGTTAATAAGAAAATAATAGGAATTTGGCGAAAATAGTAAACAGAAAGCGGCAAAACGCCGAGTTGTGCAGAAATTGAAACAGAACACAAATCCCAAAGATACCGGAGAATGGGATTTTTCGATTCATACAGCCCCGTCCAATATGGCTGGATCAAAACGATGGATAGAACGGCTGCAAAACTTAATTGGAATCCGGCATCGAACAGGTACAGAGGATTGAATAACAACATGAAAAAAGCGGCAATGGCTACCGTGTTCAATGTAAAGGTTTGATAGAAAATAGCGTTTCCGATTCCCCAAATACTCAACATCAGGGCGGCGCGAACAACGGACGGCGAAAATCCAGTGAGAAGAGCAAACCCCCAAATCAATGGAAAAAGAATCAATTGCTTGATTATCCTTCCTTTTTTAGAATTTCCGATAAAAGAAAGTATAAAGTAAAGCATTCCAAAAAGGATAGAAAAATGAGTGCCGCTGATGGCTAAGATATGCGCAGCGCCAATGCGGGCAAACGATTGTTGCAAATCTTTGTCGATCTCGTTCCGGTAACCCAACAGAAGAGCGGCCGCAATGGCATAAGAGGAACGGTCCGGAATCATCTTCTGTAAACGAGCCAACAAATCTTTTCGAATGGATAAGGATTTAATAGAAAGAGAAAAAGAATGTTTGTTTTCCTTTTCCAAACGCCAAGCTTCTCTACGAATAAAACCGGTTGCGGCAAAGGAATGTTTCCGCAAGTAAACCGGCGGCTTTTCCAGCAAACCATCAAACAAAAGGTAATCGCCTGCGATGATCTTTTCAGACAAAGTATCTTTGGGAATGTAAATAATTACCTTTTTATCAACAACTTGCTTGTATAGGGATTCGTCCGCCGAAACAATCTGGATTTTACACAAATACGTTTTTGGTTTGACTATAGGTTCTTCGATTACTTGTCCTCTGTATAAATGATTGGCGGGTTTCGTATTCCATGCCGATTTCTCCCATTCGAATTTTGTCGTCCAAATAGCTATCGCAAACAACAAGAAGGAAAAACCCAAACCAAACAAAAAACGAAAATCGTATTGCTCGTTTCCTTTCAGAAAATAAGACGCTGACAGAAAAAGAATCGAAAGAGACAAAAGAAAAAAAAGAACAACCGGTGGAATATCTTGGTATATTTGAATAACGATGCCCAAGATAAAAAGCAAAAGCGGACGTAGAAAAGGCGTTTGGCGTAATAATTTCATAAAGGTATTGGAAGAAAAAGATAGATCGAATTCGCAACAATGAACTTTGCTTCAAGAAGCCAACATTTTCATTCTTTTTATTGTGTCTACCGGATCAGACGCTTTGAAAATGGTATCGCCGGCCACCAGCACGCGAGCTCCGACTTCCAACATGTGTTTTCCTCTTTCCATATTCATTCCGCCGTCGACCTCTATTAAAACATCTAAACCCTGTTTTTTTATCATTTTATCCAACCGCAACACTTTATCGTAGGCTTGGAAAATAAATTTCTGACCGCTAAATCCGGGATCGACCGACATGATGAGTACCATGTCCAATGCTTCCAGAATATCGGTCAAGACTTCCACCGGCGTGTGCGGATTGAGCGCTACGCTTGCTTTCATTCCGGCTTCTTTTATCTTCATCACGGTGGCATGCAGATGGGGACAGGCTTCGTAATGGACGCTTAAAGAACTTACTCCCAAATCGCGGAATTGGGGGATAAACTTTTGCGGATCGATCATCATCAAATGAACATCCATCGGTTTAGTAGCGCTATTTGCTACCGATTTGATTATCGGAAATCCGATTGAAATATTGGGAACAAAAACGCCATCCATCACGTCCAGATGTAACCAATCGGCTGCACTGTTATTGATCCGTTCGATTTCGTCTCCCAACCGGAGAAAATCCGCAGACAATAGAGAAGGGGCTACTAAATGTGACATAAATAGAAAAACATCAAATTTTCCATTCTTTTAATTATTCTATTCCTTAATTAAGCAGCATCCCCGACAAACGAGCCGGCAGTTTTCGTTCTGCATGATAGGTATATGCAAATTGCGTCACAAACCTTATCGCTTCCTTACGGGGAGCAAAGAAATTCGTAGATTTTTCATCCCTCATTATACCGCAGCATTCTTCTCTTTTCTCTTGAGTAAACTTCTGATACATAGGCAAACTAATTATTGTTAACTATGTATTAAAAACGAATGCTTATTCAATATATTGCATGCAACGGAATAATTTTAATCTACGGTCAAAATCATTTTTTTCTCTTCGGCTATTTTGCGCATGTTCAGTATAGCATAACGCATGCGCCCTAACGCCGTATTAATACTCACCCCCGTAATATCAGCAATATCTTTGAAACTTAAATCCTGATAGTAACGGAGTATTAACACTTCTTTTTGGTTATCTGGGAGATAATCAATCAGTTTTTTTACGTCCGATAATATTTGTTCTTTGACAATTTCATCTTCGACAGTCCCGTCAGACAATTTATGATTGTTTAACAAATCCACTTCACATTCGTTATTGGATATGGTTTGTTCATTTTTTTCCTGACGATAATTATCAATGATCAAATTATGAGCAATTCGATTGATCCATGCACGAAATTTACCATTTTCGGTATAGCGTCCCTGCTTGATAGTCATGATTGCTTTCACAAATGTTTCCTGAAAAATATCTTCGGCTATTTCCCTGTTGCGCACAATAAAAAAGATATAAGAATATATGCTATTTTTATATCTATTCAAAAGAACCTCAAACGCTGTATTATTGCCGTGTGCATAAGCAATAACTAGCTCTTCATCAGTCATTTGTTTTAAATAAATCATTACTTTTGTCTTAAATTTAGTTTAAGAGTAATGGTAATCAATAGGCAAATCTGTTTAATTATTAGACATATAATTATCTATGCAAAGTAAAGAATTATTTAAATCAATTGCAACTTTTCGACGATAAATTTAATAGTAAGATTCCTTATAAAAATAACAAGAAAATGAAGAGTTCTTTTTCTTTGCATTCAATAATTCCCGTATTTTTTCGAACAATTCTTTCAATTTCGTCTCAAAATAACGGGCAGGGAGGGGACTTTCGTTCATACCTCCATGATAAAGGTCGTCCCTGATTTCGGAAATTTGTGCAAACAATGACGACCATTCCTCAATATTGTAAAACGATTCTAAATAATCGATCAATTTTTGTTCAACCTCCGAACGTCCTTTTTGGAAACGCTCGTTAAAAGAAGACCGGTCAAACCGATGATTCAAATACATCTCAACATAATTTCGCTGATTTTTGTCGTCATAATTTTTCAGAAAATAAGAAATGATTCCTTCTTGAAGTAAATTGAAACCCTCTTGAATCAGTGACTTTTTTATACACCATTGGACTGCTGTCAGCATATTTTCTTCTTCGTTTTTTCCTTGTTTTTCCTGAATCGCCTCTTTCAGCTTCACCCAGACAAGATCCAAAGGAGGCGCTAAACGTTGTTGCAGGGAAGTAATCAATTCCAATATCCGGTTGTAATCGCGTCCTTCTATCAACAGTTTAGCGCGATTGGTCGCTATATTCAAACGAAGATTTTCGATGCAAACATTCAATTCCCTTATTTTTTCCGTTATCTCGTTCAGATTGTACGATCCATTCAGTACGGATGTAAAATGTTTTTCGGTCATTTGATTCAATCGTTCGATATTTCCGAAACAGATAAAATCGCTGGCAGCTTCCGACCAATTCTTAACTTCGGAAAAAGCGGTTAAATTGAGTGGCGCTTGATCTTTACGACTGCAATAAATTGATCGCAATTGAATGTTTTTCAGAAATCGGGCGTATGGAACCACAAAGGCAAGCAACATTTCCACTTCTTGCGGACAAGAATAAATATCGATCATTACCTCATCGTTATCTTGAAAAACATCGTATATCGTATGGTATATTTCCCATAGTTCCGTACCATTATTTCCTTCCGGGATAGCTAATTGGATTATAGGAACAGGCAATGTCCATTTTATTTTGATTCTCTCGTTTCCGGATTGACTGAAAATATATACGCAATCTTGGTTACTCCAATCCGCGCATAATTGCGCTATCAGAGGAGGAATTTGAATGGATTGATTAGAAAAGCCCAAAAATATTTTTCTTGCCATTTTTTTATCTTTTTTATATAACACAAAAAAGAAGAAAATGGTTTTCAAATAAGCGCTCTTTTCTTTCTCGAAACAGAAGAAGGACAAAGGGTATGTTCGCCTTACTGCAACAAACTTCGACCGCATCTTTGTGTCTGCGTAGTCGCCTTTTTCAAAGCGGATGTTCGCATTCTTAGAATAGCCCTGACCGTTGGCCAACCATCCGCAGGAGAAAAATAAAAATCAATAAGAATAAATTCTTCCTACAAGTTTATTTTCATCAATATCGTATCTCCTGCGTTCTTTTCTCTCCAACAAATTACCGAAGTATAGCTTCCAAAAATTTGCTATTGGAAACAAATTTGGAGAATTCTACATCTTTCAAAGCTTGCGTGGCTATTTGCGGATCCAGCGACACCGCTTTTTTCAAATTATCTGCAACGTTGCTCAAATTATTGGTTCTCGCGCCTACAATCGCTTTCAGATAGTAGGTGACGGCATTGGGATTGTCGATGGCATTCAAAGTGTTTTGCGCTTTGTTGTAATTTTTTGCCATGATTTGCGCTACCGCTGCATTATTGTTGATGGTTTTACCAAACGATTGCTCTCCTTTGGCATAATTACCTTCTAAAACAGCGAGATATCCCATTGCGTTGCCCAGTTCGGGAACACCGGCTGCGTTTCCGAAAAATTGCTCTGCTTTGTCTTTATCTCCTTGCGAAAGAGCGATTAAACCTAAGTTCAGATTGGCTTCCGGAAGGCCGCCTGCCATTTGATTGGCTTGATTGAAGAGCGATTCGGCTGTTGTAAAATCATTTTTGATATAGGCAATTACTCCCAAGTTGTTGTATCCGCGCGGGTCGCGAGGATACAGTTCGGTTACTTTCTTATAAATAAATTCTTTATCCTTTACCGAAGAGATAATATCCGCAGCATAAAGCAATTCTTCTACATTCAACGATTGAGGATTGGAAAGTGCGGTCGACACCAATTCATCGTCCGATTTGCCGATGATTTCGATTGTGGCGGTTAGTCGCGAACGGCGCAATTGCGGAAGAATTTCTTCTGTCAACGCAGAATAAACGGCAGAAATATTTTTAATTTCACGTTCCCTTTGTTCGGAATCGGTATACATGGAAAGAACGCGGAGAATCAGATTTTTGTCCTGAATGTTGGATTTTTCTACCAATTCTTTGAAGCCTTCCCAGTCTTGTGCCGTATAGCGGGTATTGATGACCGTATTGGCATTTTTCAGTTCCTGCGACAAATATTTTGAGGTATTGATTTCCCGTTGTTCGGCTAACTTTTCATTCAATTTATAACCTCCATCGGGAGAAGCATACGAGGCCACTTCAATTTCGACGGGTTTCCCCGCGGAAGACGCTTCTTCGACTTTGTTTTTCCAATCGCTTACTTCTGTTTTATTCAGTTCGCTGGCACGAAGTTCAGCTTGTTGGATTAAGAACATGATGTTTGTGTTGTAAGCTTCTTTGAGCATTCGCTGGAAACGATCGGCGGCAATAGCAGGGGTTTCTGCATTTAAATTAAGCAAAGCGGCGGTAGCCAATACTCCGTCGCCAATCATTACCTCGGGAAGCTCAACCGTTTTATTCCCTCTTTTTGCTTTGAAGGTAAGGTATAAATGCGAGCTTTGCATTTCAGGTACATAATCGAAACTTGATTTTATCACTACATTGGCTCCTTCTTTTTGCGGAATGCTCTGGCCGTTGCCTGCTACTTTTTCTCCCTGAAAAGAGTAAGAAGTTCCCCACGCTTCCCCTTCTTCGTAACGGAGAATCGGAATAACCGTCAGATTTAGATTTTTGTCGAACCAATCGGCCGGAAAGGTAGCATGAATGGTTGCCGGAACTTTCCCTGCAACTAATTCTAATGGTTGAGGTTCAGCTTTTACATACCTCGAAGCCAATGGCGTTAAATTGCTTTTGCAGGAAACAAGGATTCCTATCGTGATCGATATCATTAAGATCAATGTGAGTTTTTTTTTCATGACTAAATTTTAGATTTGAATTGTTTATGGATATAATTTTTGATTGAAATGATAGGTGCAAATATAAAAAAATGAAATCTAATAAACAAATTTTCCTACAGATACTTCATTTCCCTGCACAACGCGCGCAATACCTACCGTTCCCGCGGGCTGTTTTTGCAGCGTAACAGAATGCTCTCCTTTCGCGAGCGCAATCGTCTGAATCAGACGACCGGTTACCGCATAGACCGATACGCTTCCGCTTTCCAGCGATTGATCGTTGAAAGTCAAGCGATTTTCACTTCTCAAATACTCAATTTTTGTTTTCTCCTCTTTTACAATGGGAGTTAGCGAATCGTAGTTGTATTGCAAAAGTGGTTGGATCGCAAGAGAAGTCGAAATAGGATAGGTAGAATATTCTGTGGCTTTCGTCCATTGCGTTCCATTTTTGATCCAGGCTGTATTCGCAGCTTGCGAATTCAAAACAGAATTGTAAACGACAAATCGCTGTTGATCTGAATAATTGATTTTATAAGCCACATAAAATTTTTTGCTTACCGTCACGTAATTGTTGAAAGCAACAAAACATTCGGTAGGAACCGATGAGGTATTTTTGTTGACATAACTGAAACCCCGCGAGGATGCGGCATAATTCTGATATTGAGGATTAAATGATTGTGTAGCAATCAATTGTTGGGGAAAAGAAGCCCCTTCGTAAACGTGTATATCCACTCCCGAAATGGAAGCAAAAGGCATGGAAGGGATAAACAAATAAACGCCGGATAAAACGCTTGGATTGCCCAAATTGAATTCTTCGGCAAATTCCAGAACATTCAGGTCGCTGTTGCCAAACACGAACCCTTTGTGGGGCGAAGCATATTCCGTAACCGCTAAGCGGTCGTCCTTATTGTAATTGGCATTGGATATGCGAAAAAATGGACTCTTTTCGTTGGGGTCTAATCCTTTTAGCTGGGAAACGCCCGTATTGCGCGGATCTAAATACGTTTTCAGTTGATTTTCCGGATCCGCTGTTTCCCATCCCCTGAAAAAGGCGGCAAAATAATCGACTCCTCCATTTGGAGAGGAACCCTTGCAATAGGATTGCCCTCCCGACAACGTCGCTATGATCCGATTGTTTTTATCGAACAAAGGAGAGCCGGAAGAACCTCCATACGTAGAACCGATAGCCCATCCCGAAATTTTGAAATGCGACAATCCGTCGAAAGCAATAGGATAGGGCGAACTTATCTGAAGATTTCCGCTGCATAATCCATATTTTTTTACGGCGGCGGAAGGATGATGCAAATTAAAGAACGGCGGATCATTTCTATTCGGATCAATGTTCCATCCCGCATAATATACATTGTAATAAGAGGGGGGACATTCCTGAAATTCCAACAGAGCAAGGTCTTTTCTTTCGACAATCGCCCTTACGCGGGTGATCGCCATCGACATTTCTTCTGCGGCTTTCATGTTATTTCCGCAAATCGGGCGATCGTAATTGAAAAAGGCGACAATCGTTCCCGCTTGCGCGACGTAAAAATCCCTCGTTTGAGAAGTTCCTTCCTCAAGGTCTCTATTCAGGCAATGAACAGCCGTCAGCAAATAAGGCGTTTCGTCGTTTTCGGTATTGTTGATCAGCGATCCTGTACAAGCCGTCGTTCCATTGATCATCAGCAAAACAACGGAACGTACAATGTTTCCGTCTATGTCTGAACACAATGCATCGGGCATGCATGCAAAGTCGTTTACAGCGTCGGTCGACGGTTCGCGCCGCAGGACATCGCGGTAATCGTGATTGACTTCCCCTATGGTTAACTGTCCTTCAAATTCGGCATCAGCAGGCTCGGAATACTCGATTGTAAGGGCGTCGCCCGCTACCGGCCGCACCGGCAAAATATTTTCGGACGAATTGTTCCGGTAATCGAAAGCGCCGATCACATGCGAATGATCCGCATTGTATACAAACAATTGTCCTCCTCGCGGAAGATTAAACCGCGTGAACAGCACATTGATCGAATAAGCGTCTTTTGAACGAATGTTTACCTGCCATACTTTGGTTCCATCCGCTAAGACCCATTCTTTTCCGTCTTTTCCTTTTTCAATATTTGTATAAAATTTATAAGCAAAGGGATAACTTCCCCGCATGTTTTGCTCGTTGATTTCGTCCATCCGTAAAACAGAATCCAAATCAAAAGCAGGCATTTCAATGTATTCGAAATCGCTGGAATTTCGCAGTGTATAGGCTTCTAAGAAAAGAGGAGTTCCCCCATGGCTAATTTGAGCTTTACCTTCCCAAGATAAAAAAAAACAGACAATCAGTACAAAAAAATTTCTCTTTTTCATAGGATACTCTAAATATGTTTCTGCAAAGTTACTTATTTTTGAAAAGAATGACAATAAAGCGCCTGAAATAATTCGGCGCGACACTGCTTTAGCATGAAAAATGAAAAACACGTAGCGCTTTTTAAAAATTTTGTTCTATGCCCGTTTATTGAAATATAATAATTAAGTAAAAAATTAGTTTAAACAAAAAATTAGGATTAAATGAGCCGTTATTGGGGAGGAATTTTAGTATTGCTTCTTGTTTTTTTGCCGTTTTCCTGCAAAACGGCAAAATTGAAACATGCCGTTGAAAGGGAAGAAAGAGGAGAATATTTCGAAGCCGCTCAGATCTATCGGAAAGTATATGGAAAAACTTCTTCCAAAAAAACGTATTTGCGGGGAAGTATTGCCTTTCACATGGGGGGATGTTATCGAAAAATCAATAATTCTTCGCGAGCATTAAGCAGTTATACGAATGCAATTCGATACAAATATATTGATAGTACCGCTATTTTGTATCAAGCGCAAATGATGCAGAAGTTGGGGAGATATGCCGAAGCCGGCAAACAATACCGAGCATTTCTGACAATCGTTCCAGATTATCCCTTGGCATTGAGCGGAGTGGCGGCCTGCGATTCTGCTCCGGAATGGAAAAAACGATCCAGCCGTTATGTTATAAAGAAAATGGACCGAATGAATTCGCGCGAAGGAGAATTTTCTCCAATGCTTTACGGGGACGGATACGACCAGTTGTATTTTTCCTCCTCCCGCAAGGAGGCCGCAGGCGACGGAAAAAGCGCTATTACAGGAGTCAAAAACAATGATTTTTTTGTGGTTAAACAAGACGAAAAAAAACAATGGCAAAAACCGGAACGAATCGAAAGCGGAGTCAATACTGAATTCGACGAAGGAACTTCTTCTTTTTCTTCGGACGGTTCGTTGATGTATTATACTTACTGTTCGGAAGATCCGGAAATTTCGCGTACAGCGGAAATTCGCGCATCTTCCCGTTCAGGCGCAGAATGGGGGGCAGGAAATCGGCAGGAAATATTTAAGGATACTACGGTGATGGCGGCTCATCCAGCAGTGGGGGCGGACGGGTATTTGTATTTTGTTTCAGATAAGCTGGGCGGTTATGGAGGAAAAGATATATGGAGAGTTTCAATCGACAAAATAGGCGTTAGCTCTCCCGAAAATTTGGGACCGGATATCAATACCCCCGGCGACGAAATGTTTCCTTACATGCGGATCGACAGCGTTCTTTATTTTTCGTCCGACGGACATCCCGGAATGGGAGGTTTGGATATCTTCAAAGCTGTTTATAAGCGAGGAAAATGGAGGATAGAGAACCTGAAATCGCCGATCAACAGCATGGGCGATGATTTTGGCATTACCTTCATGGGAACAAAAGAATCCGGTTTTTTCAGCAGCAACCGGAATGACAATCGCGGCGCCGATCATCTCTATTCGTTCGATTTACCGGGCATTCATGTTTGGGTCGAAGGCTGGGTGCTTGATCGCGAAGAAGAAGAAATAAAAGGCGCAAGCGTACGAATTGTAGGAAAAGACGGATCGAATCAACGAATTTTTGCTCGTGCCGACGGTACTTATTCAATGGAAGTTGTTCCGGGAATGGAATATGTAATGATGGGAAGCGCCCCTGGATTTCTCAATCAAAAACAAATCCTGCAGATAGATGACGAAGAGAAAAACGAGACCTATTATATTGATTTCTATCTCCCTTCGGTTTCCAAGCCGGTGGTGATCGAAAATATTTTTTACGATTTTAATAAAGCCACTTTACGGCCGGAATCCCAAAAAGCGTTGAACGAACTGGTAGCCATGCTGAACGACAATCCGAATGTAACCATCGAATTGTCCGCTCATACCGACCGGATCGGATCCGATGCCTACAACGAAACACTTTCGCAACGAAGAGCCCAATCGGTGGTCGATTATTTAATACGGAAAGGAATTGATTCCGATCGTTTGGAAGCCAAAGGATATGGAAAATCGACTCCGAAGACAGTGACCAAAAGCGTGGCCGAAAAATACGATTTTCTTCCGGAAGGACAATTATTGGACGCTTCGTTTATCGAGACATTAACTCCTGTTCAGCAAGCAATTGCTGATCAAATCAACCGTAGAACGGAATTTAGAGTGCTGAGTCTGGATTATCGGCTGATGTAATTTTTGCAGATGTTTCCCTTTGTTTGTTTCTGGGATGATGTTCCAATATTTCGCTTCGCAAAAAATCGCGGTCTAAATGGGTATATATTTCTGTCGTGGTTATTTTTTCATGACCCAGCATGGCTTGAATCGCTCGTAAGTTGGCTCCTCCTTCCAACAAATGGGTGGCAAAAGAGTGGCGGAAAGTATGGGGGCTGACTTTTTTCCGGACTCCTGCTTCTTCAGTATATTTTTTGACCAAATGAAAAATCATGATGCGGGAAAGCGCCGTTCCTCTCCTGCTTAAAAATAAAATGTCTTCAAATCCTTTTTTGATGGGAATTCGATGCCGGTCGATTAGATAGAGTTGAATTTCGTGTACAGCCGTTTTCGAAATGGGAACCAACCGCTGCTTTCCACCTTTTCCATTCACTTTAATAAATCCTTCGTCGAGATACAAATCGGAAAAATGGAGACTTGTGAGTTCGGAAACCCGCAAACCACAACTATACAAAGTTTCCAATATGGCTTTGTTTCTTTGTCCTTCCGCTTGCGACAAATCGATTGCGCCAATAATTGCGTTGATCTCATCCAACGTAAGGAAGCAAGGGAGCCGAAGTCCGGTCTTGGGCGATTCGAGCAGTTCGGTCGGATCTTTTTCAATCCAGTTTTCCAACAACAAATAACGGTAGAAAGATTTGATGCCCGAAATAATTCGCGCCTGCGAGCGGGGATGGATACCCATTTCATGCAAACGGATGATCATTTCCTGTAAATCTTCCAAACTTGCTTCTTGTGGAAGTTTTTGCTCGTCGCGAAGATAATCCAGCAGTTTGTTCAAGTCGGCCATATACGCTTCTACTGAATGGCGCGAAAGCGATTTTTCCAACAATAAATGGGTTTGATAGGCATAGATCAGCGAAGGAATATCTTCGTTTCTCATCTTTCTGGATTCAAAATTAAATAAAATGATTAATTTTGCAGCAAAGATACTAAATTGGACGGGAACAATGAAAATTCAGATTATCAATGGACCTAATCTCAATCTTCTGGGGATTCGCGAACCGGAAATTTACGGTTTTTCTTCTTTTGAAGAGTACTTAAAGGAATTGAGAGACCGTTACAAGGAATTTGCGATTACCTATTATCAATCGAACATAGAAGGGGAAATCATCAATAAAATTCATGAAACCGGATTTTCTTTTGATGGAATTTTGTTGAATGCAGGCGCTTACACGCATACTTCGATAGCAATTCACGATGCGGTCAAATCCGTGAAAACACCTGTGATAGAAATACATATTTCTCATATACAGGCGAGGGAGGAATTCCGGCGGCAATCTCTGATTGCAGCGGCTTGTGTGGGAGTGATTTCAGGTTTTGGCTTGGATTCTTACCGCTTGGGGGTGGAAGCATTGATTGGCCGAAAGATTTCTGTACCAACGCATTGAATGGAAGAGTATATATTAAACCATATAGATGAAGAGGGAGAATTGCTTTCGAAATTGAATCGCGAAGCGCATGTAAAATTGCTTCGTCCGCGTATGATTGCGGGACATTTGCAAGGACGAGTATTGAAAATGCTGGTGCGCTTGCTTCGCCCTCAACGGATTTTAGAAATAGGAACTTATACGGGATATGCTACATTGTGTATGGCTGAAGCTTTACCGGAAAGCGGCGAAATTCATACAATTGAGATTGACGACGAAATGGAAGATTTTATTCAGAATCAATTCAATCAATCAGAGTTGAAAAGTAAAATCCGGTTGCATATCGGCGATGCATTGGAAATTATCCCCCGCTTGGAAGGTTATTTCGATCTGGCGCTCATTGATGGGGATAAGCGCGAGTATTGTGAATATTACGATTTGACCTTTGATAAAATCAATCCGGGAGGAGTGATTTTGGCCGATAATACTTTGTGGAGTGGGAAAGTGGCGAACGAACCTCATTCCAGCGATAAGCAAACTCAGGGCATTTTGAAATTTAATGAGAAAATAAAGCGCGACAAGCGCATTGAGAAGGTCATTCTTCCGTTGCGGGATGGACTGACAATTATTTACAAATTATAAATTACGGATATGAATGACATGCGATTGCAAAGAATAGCACGGTTGATACAAAAAGATTTAAGCGAGATATTTTTGTTGCAGACCAAACAGATGCCGGGTGTAATGGTGTCGGTAACAAATGTGCGGATGAGTCCCGATTTGGGTCTCTCCAAAGCATATTTAAGTATATTTCCTTCGGAAAAAGAGAAGGAGATCATGGAGCATATCCTTTCGAACAAAAAATCGATTCGTTACGAACTGGGATTGCGTATTGGCAAACAGGTACGCAGAGTACCGGAATTGGCTTTCTTCCTGGACGATTCCATAGATTATTTGGAAAATATAGATAATCTGCTCAAGCATTGAATCTTTCTCTTTACATAGCGAAACGGTATCTGTTTTCGAAAAAGTCGCACAATGCCATCAATATCATTTCGATGGTGGCTGTTTGCGGCGTAGCCATTGCCACGATGGCAACGGTGTGTACTTTGTCGGTATTCAATGGATTTGAAGTATTGATTTCGAATATGTTCAGTTCGTTTGATCCCGAATTGAAAATAACGCCGGCAAAAGGAAAAGTATTTGATCCATCTACAACGCTTTTTGCGCCGGTATATTCCCTTCCGGAAATAGACGTCATTTCCAAAAGCTTGGAAGACAACGTTTTATTGAAATATGGAGAACGACAGACGCCTGCGATTATGAAAGGCGTTTCCGATAATTTCGGCAAATTAGCGCCGATGAATGAGATTCTTTTTGATGGCGAATTCAGAATTAACGAAGACAGTGCGAGCGAAGAAGATTTTGTTTATGCTAACTTGGGGATTGGAATTGCTAGCCGCCTGGGCATGAATTCCAATTTTGCTTCTGCCTTGGAAATATACGTTCCCAAAAGAAATGCGCAGGTAAATTTGTCCAATCCTATTTCTTCTTTTAACTTAGGCGACGCTTACATCAGTTCTGTTTTTGTGGTGAACCAACCCGTATACGACGATAATTACCTACTTGTTTCCCTCAATTTTGCCCGCAGGTTGCTTGATTATCAAAACGAAGTGAGCGCTTTGGAAATCAAGGTGAAAGAAGGTGCGGACATTCGGACGGTGCAGAAAAAAATACGGCAAATAGTCGGCGACGATTTCTTGGTGAAAGACCGTTACCAACAGCAGGAAGCGGCATTTAAAATGGTCAGCGTCGAAAAATGGGTTACTTTCCTGATGCTGTGCTTCATTTTGTTGATTGCCGTATTCAACATCATCGGTTCGCTATCTATGTTAATGGTTGATAAGCAAAAAGATATTTTTACCCTTCGCAATTTGGGCGCTGGCAACCGACTGATATCGCGAATTTTTCTTTTCGAAGGATGGCTGATTTTGTCCTTGGGCGCCATTGTTGGGATTGTATTGGGCGTTTTGATTTGTCTGGGGCAACATTATTTCGGTTGGCTGCAATTGGGAACGCAGGGTGCGTTTGCTGTCAACGCTTATCCTGTCCGAATAGAAATAGGCGATATAGCCATGCTTTTGCTTGTTGTGTTGACCATCGGTTTCTCGTCCGTGACGTATCCTGTGAGGTATTTATCGCAGAAATGGTTAAAATAACTTGAAACTTAAAAAATAAGGATCGTTTGCCGTCTGCCTGATTCGATTTTTTTTAAAAAAGATCGTTTGCTAATTCAAGGAAATACAAGTATCTTTGCATCCTTAATCATAAAAATATATTTCAATAATGAACATTACAATCCATAACATTGATTCAGTAAATGCCAAAGTGACAGTTGCAGTAACGAAAGAAGATTATCAGACTCAAGTAACGAAAATATTAAAAGATATACGCAAAACAGCCGTTATCGACGGCTTTCGGAAAGGGAATGTCCCGGCATCCCGTATTCAGGCAATCTATGGAAAGTCTGTTTTGATTGACGAAGTCAACAAGTTGGTTTCTGAGAAGTTACGCAAGTATCTTGTCGATAATCAAATAAGAATTATAGGGGAGCCGCTTTTGGACAAAGAAGAGCAAAAAGACTTGAATTTCAACTCTCAAGAGGATTTTGAATTCGTTTTTGATCTGGGATTGCAACCGAAAATGGATATTCGTTTGACTAAGAACGATTTAGTTCCTTATTACAGGATCAACGTAAGCGATGAAATGGTTGATGCGAGAATACAGAATATAGCTTTGGGTTACGGAGAGTATAAGAAAGTGGAAGAAATAGGAAAAGAGGATGCGGCCAAAGGCATTCTTACCGAACTCAATGAAGATGATACGGTAAAAGAAGGCGGAATTCATAAGGAAAACGTTTATATATTTCCCAAATTGTCGAAAGACGAGGAAGAAACAAATAAATTTTTAGGCGTTCAACTGAATCAATTGATGGTTTTCAATCCATATAAAATGTATGGAGGACATGAAACCGAATTGTCCGCTTTGTTGGAAATTAGTAAGGATGAAGTAAAGAATCACAGGGGAGATTTTTCTTTTTTGGTTACTGAAATTTCACGCTTTGAGAAAGCCGAGCTAAATCAGGAATTGTTTGATCGACTGTATGGACCCGGTAAGATTACTTCGGAAGAAGAGTTGAGAGATCAACTCAGGTTGGTAATAGCTTCGTCATTTTTGTATAGGAGCGATCTTCAATTTTATTACAATGTGAAACAATTGTTGCTAAAAAGAGCAAGCGATATTCTATTGCCGGATGAATTCATCAAACGCTGGTTGTTGGAAACGGGCCGGAAAGACAACAAAGATGAAGGGATCGACCAATATTATCAGGAAATACGGGAAGATTTGAAATATTCTTTGATCGTAGATCAATGTTTGGAAGAATACGATATCGTCATAAACGACAGCGACATCCGGCAAGCGGCAATGGATTTAGCAAAGGGACATGCCAACAATCATGGATTATCTAATATTTCGGACAGCGCATTGCAAAGCTCGGTGGATCACATGATGGAAGATGAAGAAACATTCCAGATGTTAGAAGAGCGGGTAAAAGTCTACAAGTTGATTAATCTTTGGAAAAGATTAGTTACTTTTGATATAAAAGAAATAAGCGAGGACGAATTCAATCAAATGCGGGATGCGATTATTTCCAATTCGCAGGAAGAGCCGGCAATAAATCCAATAAACGAAACGATATGAACGATTTTAAAAATTATGCAGTGAAGCATTTAAGAATGAATGCAAATGCTCTCGACCAATATTCGACGATTACGAGCAGTTATATTTCGCCGACAATCATCGAAGAAAGACAATTGAATGTAGCTCAGATGGATGTATTCTCTCGTCTGATGATGGATCGAATTATTTTTCTGGGCGTTCAAGTAGACGATTATGCGGCGAATGTGATTCAAGCACAATTGTTGTATCTCGATTCATCGGAACCGGGGAAGGATATTTCAATCTATATCAACTCTCCAGGAGGATCTGTATATGCAGGTTATGGCATTTACGATACGATGCAGTTTATTGCCAGCGATGTGGCGACGATCTGTACCGGTATGGCCGCTTCAATGGCCGCCGTTTTGCTGGTTGCTGGAACCAAAGGCAAACGTTCGGCATTGCAACACTCTCGAATAATGATTCACCAACCCTTGGGCGGAGCGCAAGGTCAAGCTTCAGACATTGAAATTACAGCTCGCGAAATATTGAAAATCAAAAAAGAAATTTATTCCATTATTTCCGATCATTCTGGCCAGCCTTACGAACAAGTTGTGAAAGACGGCGATCGCGATTTTTGGATGACATCCGAAGAAGCGTTAAGTTATGGGATGATCGATAGAATTTTAACTAAGAAATGAAATCCATTAAACAACATTGTAGTTTTTGCGGACGTCCGGAACAACAGGTAGGAATGCTTCTTTCGGGGATGGAGGCCTTGATCTGTGACGATTGTGTAGAGCGGGCTTACGAAATGGTAAGCGAAAGCTCTTCAAACAGCAGAAGAAGAACCAATAACGCTGACTTTTCTATTCCCCAAAAAGAACTTCCCCGTCCCAAAGATGTCAAAGCATTTTTAGATTTGTATGTGATCGGACAAGATGCAGCCAAGCGTTATCTGTCCGTTTCGGTGTATAATCATTATAAACGCTTGATGCAACAAAAAACCAATGATGAAGTAGAAATCGAAAAATCCAATATTATCATGGTGGGTTCTACCGGAACGGGGAAAACCTTGTTGGCCAAAACAATTGCCCGCCTTCTGAAAGTTCCCTTTACCATCGTCGACGCTACCGTGTTGACCGAAGCAGGATATGTGGGCGAAGACATCGAAAGCCTTTTGACCCGTCTGCTTCAAGTAGCCGATTATAAGGTGGAAGAAGCTGAAAAAGGGATTGTTTTCATCGACGAAATTGATAAAATTGCCCGCAAGGGCGACAATCCTTCCATCACCCGCGACGTCAGCGGGGAAGGCGTTCAGCAAGGATTGTTGAAGTTGCTGGAAGGATCGATCGTGAATGTTCCGCCGCAAGGAGGACGGAAACACCCCGACCAAAAAATGATTCAAGTCAATACCAAAGATATTCTTTTTATTTGCGGAGGCGCTTTTGACGGAATCGAGAAAAAAATCGCTCAACGGCTGAATACGCAGGTCGTAGGTTATACGGCAAGCAGCAGCAATCAGGCAATCGACCGGAATAATCTCTTGCAGTACATTGCTCCGCAAGACTTGAAAGCTTTTGGATTGATTCCCGAAATTATAGGCCGTCTTCCCATATTGACTTATTTGCAACCTTTGGATCGCGTCGCTTTGCGCAAAATTCTGACCGAACCTAAAAATTCGATCATTAAACAGTATATAAAAATATTTGAAATGGACGGCGTCCAATTGCAATTTGATGAAGAAGTGTTGGAGTATATTGTAGATAAAGCGATTGAGTTTAAATTAGGCGCTCGGGGATTGCGTTCGATCACAGAAGACATTATGATTGATGCCATGTACGAAATACCTTCTTCGCAGATAAACGAACTCCGTATTACACTGGATTACGCAAAGGAACGAATTGAGAAAATTGAATATCGAGCATGAGAAAATTCATCGCAAAACATTTAGGCTACTGAAAAGGTAAAGAAAAATATTTTTTTGCAAAAAAAAGTTTTAAAATAATTATATTATTTCAATCTAATCATTACCTTTGTTATGATGATTTTTATAATAGAAACATGGCAAAGAAAGATTTTTTGACAGAAGAATTAAAAAAGCACTTTGGTTTCGATACTTTTAAAGGTAATCAGGAAGCTGTCATCCGAAATGTTTTAGCAGGAAACGATACATTTGTTTTAATGCCGACAGGAGGAGGTAAATCATTGTGCTACCAGTTGCCATCCCTTTTGTCAGAAGGTACGGCTATTGTTATTTCTCCGCTTATTGCTTTGATGAAGAATCAAGTGGATGCAATGCGTAATTTTAGCGAAGACAATGGAGTCGCTCATTTTATCAATTCTTCCTTAAACAAGTCCGCAATCGATTTAGTGAAAGATGACATTAAAAAAGGCAAAACCAAATTGCTTTATGTAGCGCCTGAGTCATTAACAAAAGAAGAAAACATCGAGTTTCTTCGTCATGTCCCCGTTTCGTTTTATGCGATAGACGAAGCGCACTGTATTTCTGAATGGGGTCATGACTTTCGTCCTGAGTATCGTCGTATTCGACCAATTATTAATGAAATAGCGCGGAGGCCATTGATTGCTCTTACGGCTACGGCGACCCCCAAAGTACAACATGATATCCAAAAAAATTTGGGGATGATGAATGCCGCCGTTTTCAAATCTTCGTTCAATCGCCCCAATTTGTATTACGAAGTACGACAAAAAGACAAAAACGTCGATCGGGAAATTGTTAAATTTATCAAGGCGCATGCCAATAAATCCGGCATTGTGTATTGCTTGTCGCGGAAAAAAGTAGAAGATTTTACGGAAATACTGAAAGCCAATGGAATAAATGCATTAGCCTATCATGCAGGAATGGACTCGCAGACGCGGTCGGAAAATCAGGATAAATTTTTGATGGAAGAAGTAGAAGTGATTGTGGCTACAATTGCTTTTGGAATGGGAATAGATAAGCCGGATGTGCGGTATGTCATTCATTATGATATACCCAAAAGTCTGGAAGGCTATTACCAGGAAACCGGTCGGGCGGGAAGAGACGGCGGAGAAGGCAAATGCATTGTTTTTTATATAAATAAAGATTTACAAAAATTAGAAAAATTTATGCAAGGGAAACCTATTTCCGAACAGGAAATAGGCAAGCAACTGCTTGAAGAAACGAAAGCGTATGCAGAAACTTCTGTGTGCCGTCGAAAAGTCCTTTTGCATTATTTTGGCGAAGAATATACGGAAGAAAATTGCGGAAATTGTGATAATTGTTTAAATCCTAAGAAACAAGTGGAAGCAAAAGAGTTACTGATATCGGTTTTGGAAACCGTCGAAACATTGAAAGATAAATTTAAAGCAGATCATATTATCAATATTTTACAAGGAAAGAAAACTTCCGAAATTATTTCTTACGAACACGACGACTTAGACGTTTTCGGATCGGGTAAAGATGAAGACGAACGGACGTGGAATGCCGTTATTCGCCAGGCCATGATAGCCGGTTTTCTGGATAAAGATATAGAGAACTATGGTCTTTTGAAATTGACGGAGGAAGGAAAAAAATATTTAGAAAATCCGGTTTCCTTCAAAATCACAAAAGACAATGATTTTGACGATGACGATACAGTAGATGAAACTCCTGTGAGAGGCGGCGCTTCTTGTGCGGTCGATCCTGTACTCTATTCGATGATGAAGGATTTGCGGAAAAAACTTTCCAAACGGTTGGAAGTTCCGCCTTATGTGATTTTCCAAGATCCTTCTTTAGAAGCAATGGCCACTACTTATCCGGTAACTATGGAAGAATTGCAAAACATACCGGGTGTTGGCGCTGGAAAAGCTAAACGTTACGGACAGGAGTTTATTGAATTGATCAAACGCCATGTGGTGGAAAATGAAATCGAACGGCCGGAAGACCTGCGGGTTCGCACGGTGGCCAATAAATCCAGACTGAAAGTTTTTATCGTACAAAGCATCGATCGGAAAGTGGCTCTGGATGATATAGCTTTGACCAAAGGTTTGGAATTCAATGAACTGTTGGACGAAATAGAAGCAATTGTTTATTCGGGAACAAAAATCAATATCGACTACTTTCTGAACGAAATCATGGATGAAGAACATATCGAAGATATTTACCTCTACTTCAAAGAATCGGAAACCGACGAGTTGGAAGACGCCATCAAAGAACTGGGAAACGATTATACGGAAGAAGAAATACGATTGGTTCGCATCAAGTTCCTTTCCGAATTGGCCAATTAGCGATCTGCGCGAGAAAATATAAATGCTAACAAAGCGGAGCGTCTTCCAAGTTATTTTATTTCTTGCTTTGTCGTTTTCGTTCGTTTTCGTCCAGAATAATTTTGCGCAACCGCATGGCACGAGGAGTCAACTCTACATATTCATCTTCCTTGATGTATTCCAAAGCTTGTTCGAGACTGAATACAATGGGAGGCGAGAGTTTTATCTTCTCGTCGCTGCCCGATGCGCGGACATTAGTGAGTTTTTTCGATTTAGTGACATTCACTACCAAATCTCCTTCTTTGGCGTGTTCTCCAACGATTTGTCCGGCATAAACTTCGGTCTGCGGATAGATAAAGAAACGTCCGCGGTCTTGTAATTTATCCAAAGCGTAAGCAAAGGCGTTTCCCGTTTCCATCGCAATGATCGAACCATTTTGACGTTTTTCGATTTCACCTTTCCATGGCTGGTATTCGAGAAAACGATGCGCCAGGATGGCTTCGCCTGCCGAGGCCGTCAATATATTATTTGTTAAACCAATGATTCCGCGTGAAGGGATGATGAATTCCAAGTGAATCCGATCGTTTTTTCGTTCCATCGACAGCATTTCTCCTTTCCGTTTGGTAACCATGTCGATGATCCGGCTGGAACATTCCTCTGGAAGATTGATAGTCAAGTGTTCTACCGGTTCCAATTTGACGCCTTCTTTTTCTTTGATAATAACCTGGGGCTGTCCTACCTGCAATTCGTATCCTTCGCGGCGCATCGTTTCGATTAAAATCGATAAATGAAGAACACCCCGTCCATAAACAGTCCATGCGTCAGCCGAATCGGTAGGTAAAACCCGAAGAGCCAAATTTTTGTCTAATTCACGCATCAAACGTTCGTAAATATGACGCGATGTAACGTATTTTCCATCCCTACCGAAAAAAGGAGAATCATTAATCGTGAACAACATCGACATGGTGGGTTCGTCGATAGCGATAGGATCCAAAGGTTCTGGATTTTCCGGATCCGTAATCGTATCTCCGATTTCAAAACCTTCAATACCGATAATGGCGCAAATATCTCCCGACCGCACAACCGGAACTTTGGTTCTTCCCAATCCTTCGAAGACATTCAGTTCTTTGATTTTGGACAAAGAAATAGAACCGTCTCTCTTGCACAAAGCAATATCCATTCCTTCCCGCAATTCGCCTCGGTGAACTCGTCCTACGGCAATCCGTCCTACGTAATTGGAATAATCCAAAGACGTAATCTGCATTTGCGGGGTTCCTTCCAACTCTTTGGGAGCCGGAATGTATTCGATGATCGCGTCTAAAAGCGGATAAATGTTTTCTGATGGCGTTTTCCAGTCGGTCGACATCCAACCGTACTTGGCCGAACCGTAAATGGTCGTAAAATCCAATTGTTCTTCTGTGGCGTCTAACGAAAACATCAAGTCGAAAACCATTTCCTGCACTTCATCGGGACGGCAATTGGGTTTATCTACTTTATTAATCACAACGATGGGTTTCAATCCCAAGGCGATTGCCTTTTGAAGTACAAATCGTGTTTGCGGCATAGGCCCTTCAAAAGCGTCCACTAAGAGAAGAACTCCGTCGGCCATATTTAACACTCTTTCCACTTCGCCTCCGAAATCGGCGTGCCCCGGAGTATCAATAATATTGATTTTGTAATCTTTGTAATTGATGGAAACGTTTTTTGCGAGGATAGTAATTCCTCTTTCTCTTTCCAGATCGTTGCTGTCGAGAAACTGGTCTAATTCGGTTTTTTCATCGCGAAAAAGTTTTCCCGCCAGCAGCATTTTATCTACTAAAGTTGTTTTTCCATGATCGACGTGAGCGATAATGGCTATATTTCTGATTTTTTGCATACGTTTTAACTAATGCCTTTTTTTGGTCTGCAAAGGTACAGAAAATTGGCGAATTTTTCTTTCATAAAATAATATTCGTACTTTTACCTCACCAAACAGGTATCCCGATTCAAGGACATTTTTCGTCAGCTATCATTTGAAAAAACACTATTTTACTGTGAATTAATTACATACTAATTTTTGTCATTTTTCTCTTCTTCGTATTAGCCAAATTTTGCGTATATTTGCACGCCTGAAAAAATGAATATGAAACCCGAAGATGTAGAAGATATTTTTGGCGATGAAAATAGCGAGAAAGACCATTCCGGTTATATCATTCCTGATAATTTAGAGGGGGAGACGTATCCCGTTTTGTCGGGAATGTATAAGAACTGGTTTATGGATTATGCCTCGTATGTCATTACAGACCGAGCTGTTCCTCATATAAATGATGGATTGAAACCGGTACAGCGCCGTATTCTCCATACAATGAAGCGTTTGGATGATGGACGCTACAACAAGGTGGCGAATATCGTAGGGGATACCATGAAGTTTCATCCGCATGGCGACGCTTCGATCGGCGGAGCATTGGTTCAAATGGGGCAAAAGGAACTGTTGATCGATTGTCAAGGCAATTGGGGAAATATTCTTACGGGCGACGGAGCGGCCGCTCCCCGGTATATTGAAGCCCGTTTATCGAAATTTGCGCTGGAGGTGGTTTTTAATCCGAAAACGACCGAATGGAAGTTGTCGTACGACGGACGAAATAAAGAGCCGATTACTCTTCCCGTGAAATTTCCTTTATTGCTGGCTCAGGGCGGAGAAGGCATTGCGGTAGGGCTTCAGTCGAAAGTGCTTTCGCACAATTTCAATGAATTAGTGGATGCTTCAGTCGCTTATCTGAAAGGAGAGGCTTTTTTGCTGTATCCCGATTTTCAAACAGGCGGTTATGTCGATGTTTCACGGTATAACGACGGAGAAAGAGGTGGATCAATAAAAGTTCGCGCCAAAATAAATAAGGTAGATAATAAAACACTGGTTATCACTGAAATTCCACACGGAAAAACTACTTCAACGCTTACAGAATCCATCTTGAAAGCCAACGAAAAAGGCAAAATCAAGGTTCGAAAAGTAGACGATATGACTGCCAAAAATGTGGAAATTGTGGTTCATCTGGCGGCAGGAGTTTCTCCGGACAAAACCATTGACGCGCTGTACGCATTTACCGATTGTGAGATCAGCATTTCTCCTAATTGTTGCGTCATTCAGGATAACAAACCGTGTTTTATGAGCGTTTCAGACATTCTGAAACACGTAGCAGATCATACATTACACTTGCTGCAACGCGAATTGGAAATCCAAAATAACGAATTGCTGGAAGACCTCCATTTTGCGTCCTTAGAAAAAATCTTTATTGAAGAACGGATTTACAAGGATAAGGAATTTGAAAATGCGGGGAATATGGATGCGGCATTGTCTCATATTGATAGGCGTTTGACAGCGTTTTTTGAAGAGACAAATCATTATTTGCCCTTGCATCGACCTATTACGCGGGACGATTTGTTGCGTCTCATGGAAATCAAGATGGGGCGCATACTCAAATTCAATAAAGATAAGGCCGATGATTTGATTGCTTCTTATCGGAAGCAAATTGAGGCTGTCCGTTATCACTGCGAGCATATAGTGGACTATACGATCGATTGGTTTATTCGATTGAAAGAAAAATATGGAAAAGACTATCCTCGCAAGACTGAGATTCGCGGTTTTGATACGATTGAAGCAACCAAAGTGGTAGAAGCCAACGAAAAATTGTATGTCAACCGAGAAGAAGGTTTTATCGGTTATGGATTGAAAAAAGACGAATACGTTTGCAATTGTTCGGATATCGATGATGTCATCCTTTTTTTCAAAGATGGTAAATACAAGATTGTAAAAGTCAGCGAAAAAATGTTTGTCGGAAAAAATATCATCCATATCGCTATTTTTAAGCGAAACGATAATCGGACGATTTACAATGTGGTTTATCGCAGTGGAAAAACGGGATTCAATTTTATCAAACGTTTTGCCGTGACCGGTATTACCCGCGACAAAGAATACGACTTGACGCAGGGGAAAGCGGGCAGTCGTGTTTTGTACTTTTCCGCCAATCCCAATGGCGAGGCGGAGACGATTAAAGTCATATTGAAGCCGAAGCCTCACCAAAAATTGTTGGTTTTTGATAAAAGTTTCAGCGGAGTTGCCATCAAGGGACGCGGCGCTATCGGCTATATCCTGACTAAAGCCGATGTGCACAAAATTTCGCTTAAATCTAAGGGAAGTTCGACACTGGGAGGACGCCAAGTATGGTTCGACAAAGATATTCTTCGCGTAAATTACGATGGAAGAGGAGAATATTTGGGCGAATTTTTTGCAGACGATTTGATATTGGTTATTTTGGAAACGGGTGAATTTTACACTACAAATTTCGATTCTGGCAATCATTATCAAGGGCCTATCAAATGGATTGAAAAATTCAATGCAGATAAGATTTGGTCGGCGGCTTTATTCGACGCAGAACAACAGGGATACCCTTATCTAAAGCGTTTCCCGTTTGAGCCAAGCAATAAAACGCAAAGCTTTGTGGGAGAAAATGTTAATTCCAAATTACTTTTGCTGACCGATACCTATTATTCAAGAATCGAAGTTGTTTTTGGTGGAAACGATTCTTTCAGAGAACCTTTAATTATTGATGCAGAAGAATTTATTGGAGTAAAAAGTTTAAAAGCCAAAGGCAAACGGATTACTACTTTTGAAGTAGCCAATATCAGGGAGATCGAACCGGAACGTTTTCCGGATTCGGATGACGACCTTTCTCCGCAAGGGGACGGCGATATAGAAATCGAATTGGAACCGGAAGAAGGAGAAGGTACCTCAACGGAAGTTTTTGATGAAATCACTGGACAACCCAAACTATTTTAAACGAATTTTTGGGTAAAAATCCTCTTTGGAGACAATATAAAAAGAAAAAGAGTATTTTTGCAAATAAAAAATAATCAGCAAAAGTATGAACAGGCAAAGAATTCAAACCTCCAAGCGGTTGAGACGCAAAATTTTCTTCATAAATTTATTTATTATGCTGGTTATTAATCCGTTTGTTTGTTATTCGCAAGACGAGAAGGAGATTTCTCTAACGTATCAATCGACTATGCTTGGAATAGGAAAAACAAGGATTTATGATACTTATCTCTCTCCTTTGAAATATGAGGGCGATAATGTGGGATTGATTTATGAACGAATAAAGATGACGGGCTTGGGAAAAAACCACATTTCGGCTCAACATCTTTTATATATGGAAGTGTCTGATACAAAAAATCCGACAGAAACGGCCAATAATTATACTGGGAGTTTGGAATATGCGTATGGATTGCATTACCGATTCAAGTTCAAACCTCGGTTACAGGTTTTTGCCGGATTGCAAGCAGACGGCTTTATCGGGATGACTTACAATTCGCGCAATGGAAATAATCCGATTACGGCCAAGGTTAATTTGAATATGAATCTATCAGGAATGGCCGTCTATCGATTTCAAATCAAGCAACAAGCGATGTTGTTGCGCTATCAGTTAAATGTTCCGTTTGCGGGCGTATTATTTTCTCCAGAATTCGGTCAATCTTATTACGAAATTAGTGAAGGATTTCATAAAAATCTGATGCATTTTGCTTCTTTTCACAATCAATGGGTTGTGCGGAATCTTTTGTCGGTGGAACTTCCCTTTCAGTGGTGTACTTTGAAGTTGGCTTATATGAATTGGGTGTATGAAACGCGAGTCAACAATTTGAATACGCATATTTTTTCTAATTCGGTTTACATTGGTTTTTCACGGAATTTTTTTGTAGTTCCCGGAAAACAAAGCAAGAATAATTATCGTTATGTTTTTGAATAGTAATGAATTTCGACAAACTGTCGTTACAATAGGAATTTCCTGTTTTTTATTCTTATTTTCTGCTTGTGCAGAAATAGAGGAATATGAAAATACGCCCAGAGGTAACTTTGAGGCGTTGTGGAAAATAATGGACGAACATTATTGTTTTTTTGAATACAAAGAGATTGATTGGAATCAAATACATACCGATTATTCGCGAAGAGTGTCCGACGATATGAATGCTGAATCCTTATTCATGCTGATGGCTGAAATGTTGAGCGAATTGAAAGACGGACATGTGAATATCTCCTCCGCTTTTGATGTAGGCCGGTATTGGAAGTGGTTTGAAGATTATCCTTCCAATTACAGTCAAAAATTAATCGACCATTATTTGGGAACCGACTATCAGATTGCAGGCGGAATGCGTTACAAAGTCTTGGACGATAATATAGGGTATCTGCGGTATGCGGATTTTTCTTCCTCGATTGGCGACAGCAATCTGGATTATGTAATGGATAAATTTAGCTCATGCGCCGGAATGATCATTGATGTGCGCAATAATGGAGGCGGTACTTTGACTAATTCGGAGCTTATCGCTTCACGGTTTTTCAATCAAAAAACGTTGGTGGGATACATGCAGCACAAAACGGGAAAGGGACACAACGATTTTTCGACTCCTTCTCCCAAATACATAGAACCGTCGACGCGGTTGAGGTATCAAAAACCGGTTGTGGTGTTGACCAATCGCAGGTGCTACAGCGCGACCAACGATTTTGTCAATGCGATGCGTTCGGCTCCAAATGTAACGACTTTAGGCGACAAAACAGGTGGAGGCAGCGGACTGCCATTCTCTTCCGAATTACCCAACGGTTGGTCTGTGCGTTTTTCGGCATGTCCTATGTATGACGCTAATATGCAGCAAATTGAATTTGGAATTGATCCAGATATACCCGTTGCTTTACAAGAAGAAGATTTCCAGCAAGGATTTGATACCTTGATTGAAAGCGCTCGAAGGTTTCTGAAAGACGGACAGAAATGAAACAAAAAGTGTTTTGACAAATAGAAAATAAGTCGTACCTTTGCAGACGATTTGCGGATGTGGCGTAATTGGCAGCCGCGCCAGACTTAGGATCTGGTGCTGAAAGGCGTGGGGGTTCGAGTCCCTTCATCCGCACAATGATGAAGCAAGCAACTCAAAATCAGCAAGTTACAAATAATAAATGTATCAAGGAAAGACAAAATAAGCGTATATAGTCGGTTAAAGTTGAAATAAGATATTGCAAATCAACTTATTGCGAGTGACCAACATATATGGGAATAGACAAAAAATTCTTCATGCATTTATTTTCCTAAAAGCGCTTTGTTTTTGTTATTAGTGTCGCAGCTTAAAAAAACAAAATGTCAGGGGAAGAAGAGCAAAAGAAATTATTTATCCCTATCTAAACGACTGCAAGGGAGAGAGGGGAAAGAAGCGGTATGTCGAACTTTCGGCGCTGAATAAATTAACGGGAGAGAGAATCCGTCATCGTATTTATGAAGACTTCGATCGATACGCTACCTGCAAAGCAAGAAAAGCTTATGCAGACAAAATAATCAAGGAATATACGCAAAAACTGGAGTCGGGATGGAGGCCGTTTGAAAATGCGGAAGTTGAATTTGAAGACGCATTAGCCTATTACAACTCTGTTACGTTCAAAGGGAAAAAGACTCGGAAGAAATCATTTCATTTTGTTGGCTGGCTTGATTTCAACCATCGAAGGAGCATCCTGAATGCCTCCAGCCTTGACCCAACTTTCACTTCTCACTCCACAAACTTCTTGTTAGAATGGGGTAAGAGGGATCATTCGGGCGGCGGCTGTGTCCTACAGATTTTTATTTTCTTGAATGGCGCCTGTTTTAGTTTCAATGCAGTGTATATCCGTTCAGCTTGCTTTGTTGGCTTACTGCATTGCCTGAGGATGACCTTTTCCCCGAGAGCGTTTGCGGCTTTCAGTGGTCACAAGTTTCTGTGTAGACATGCGGCGCACGATTTCCGTCCAGTAACAATTTTCGCCCGATTGTTTGAGTTCGAGTCGTATGGAGTTCACAATCCAGTATGAGAGCAGTCCAAAGAACAGATGAGCATCGCTGCGTTCATCCTTCTGATGATAAATTGGGCGCAGATTCAGGTCGGTCTTTAGCTGACGATTTGTGCATTCAATTTCACGTATCAGATTGTACCTTAAATCCGCAAGCAAAAAATTTGGATTATTGAGATTCCGTCTTAATCGCCTTATCGGAAAAAAACAGGCATAGAATTATGTAAAATTGGCAG
>JGI24699J35502_11134177_pt1 | contig 45536 bp, 39 predicted proteins | sample TergutMp193P4_FD_35502 | JGI IMG/M metagenome (IMG submission 35502)
CTCCCAATTTCATTCGTTTCCACTTGGCAAGGGAATGTACCACTTCGGCTTTAGCGCCGCCCATATCGGTCACCGAGAAACTGACGGGATGTTCCGTGCCGTTCAAGTCGTCGTTAATTCCCGTACCGGCAAGTACAAACAGCGGCGCGGTTACGCGACGCAAACCCAGTTTTGAGGATAATTCTTCTTGAAATGTACCTTTTAGCATCTTAATCGCCTGTTCCATTGTTTCCGGAACCAATCGCGGACGATAATCGCGAGGAATGAAAAGTTTCATTTTTGTTTGTTTTTTAGGTCTATATTATATTTTTTAACCGTTATAGGCTGTTTCACCATGTTCGTAAATATCCAGACCTTCTTCTTCTACCCGTTGAGATACGCGTACTCCGACAGTTTTATCTGTCACTTTGAAGATGATGAATGTTAAAACAGCACAATATCCAATGGATATAAGAGTAGCAAGAATCTGTACCCAAAGTTGGCGCCAGTCGCCGTACAAAGCTCCCTTTGCGCCGTTGGCGCCGGTTATCACTTGCGTAGCGAATACTCCTATAAGGATAGAACCGATAATGCCTCCCATTCCATGAACTCCGAAAGCATCCAACGAATCGTCGTATTTCAATTTGGGTTTCACAACGGCTACCATAAAAAAGCAGATGAATGCAGAAGTGAATCCGATAACAAAAGCGCCTAAAACATCCACGCTTCCGGCTGCCGGAGTAATTGCTACCAAACCGGCTACGGCGGCAGTACTTGCCCCTATAGTAGTTGCTTTTTTGTCGCGTATCCATTCAAGGGCGACCCAGGTAACCAATGCCGTTGCCGCGGCGATATGCGTTACCAAAAATGCGTTGGCCGCCAGACCATCGGCGGCTAAACCGCTACCTGCGTTGAATCCCATCCATCCCAACCACAGAAACGCGGCGCCCATGAATACATAAGGAACGCTGTTGGTTCCGGTTGGTTGACCGGGTTTATAATCTTTACGTTTTCCGATCAGTAATGCCATTACCAATGCTGAAATGCCGGCGCTGACATGCACTACGGTACCTCCTGCGAAGTCGAGAGCGCCCATTTCGCCGATCCAGCCGCCGCCCCAAACCCAATGCGCTAACGGCATGTAAACCAAAACAGACCAGATAACGATGAATACCAGGTAACCCGAAAATTTTACTCTCTCTGCAAATGCTCCGATTATCAGCGCAGGCGTAATAATAGCGAACATACATTGAAAAAGAGCGAAAAGAATTTCCGGTATATTTCCGCCCAGCGGATTCAGCGTATCAATAGTTATGCCGTGCAGGAATACTTTATCAAATCCTCCGATAAAAAATCCGAGCGAACTGCCGCTTTCCATAAAAGCCGTTCCAAACACCCAACTGTAACCGAAAGCAAACCAGAGAATAGTAATAACGCCGGTTAGTATAAAACATTGCATGATCATACTCAATATATTCTTTCTCCGTACCAAACCGCCGTAAAACAGGGATAATCCCGGAATAGTCATCAATAACACAAGAATCGTAGCCACGATAATCCAAGCGGTGTTGCCGCTGTCTAATAATGCTGTTTCTTCTACTGAAATTTCCATAAATCAATACATTAAAAGATTATTACTTATCGTGATAAAGCGTTTTATCCCCGTGTTCGCCAGTCCGGATACTGTATGCATCATCAATCGTTGAGATGAAGATACGGCCATCTCCGACTTCACCCGTTGAAGCGGATGAGAGAATAGCTTTGACTGTTTTTTCGACATTAATGTCGCGCACCACAATTGAAACCAAAGTACGTTCAATGTAACTGGTGTCGTAAATCACGCCGCGATAGATGCGTTCTTCACGAGCTTTTCCGACGCCTCGTACATCATAATATGAAAACCATTCAATGTCGGCCTTCAAAAGGGCTTCTTTCACTTCATCGAATCGGGTTTTTCTTATAATTGCTTCTATTTTTTTCATTATTTTGTTTGTTTTATTTGTTTTAAATGATTAGCGATATTTTTAGTAAAAAGTTATAACTGTCCATTGCTCTCAACATTGCTACTGCTATCGCTATGTAAATGCCGGACTTATTAAATTTTATAACTCTTTTATTATAGTTCTAAATTAAGCGCGATTTTTTTAATCCCCGCAAGGGGGATTTTGGGACATAGAGTAACTCCTAACAGAAATTATTGTTCTCATCATTTTTTGATTTATTTTCGTTACAAAGGTAGATAACCGAATAGGAATTATTGAGCGAATTAATTCGTAAAAGTTTTCTATATAAATTTAAAATATAAATTTGCTACCAATAGAATAGTTTTCCTTTCAAATTTATAGCTATTATTTGTATTTTATGTGAAATATCTTAACATTATACTGTTTTCATTGAAAATTGAACGCTGAATTGCGTTTTGGTTACCAAACTGGACGATATTGTGATTCAGCAGAAGGGAGTTTGTCGCTCATCCAAAATTCCAGCGTTCCCCCTTTCGCAATATCCTGAAAGCTGATGTAATACTTGTCGTAATTCTGTCCGTTTAAGCGGACATTTTGGATGTAGATGTTTTGGGAACTGTTGTGATGAGCGACGATCCGGAAGGTTTTTCCATTGCCTACCTGAATGAACGCCTCGTCTACGAGCGGACTGCCGAAAACGTATTTTCCTCCGGCGGGTTCCAACTGATAAAATCCCAAAGCCGACAAAATGTACCACGCCGACATCTGGCCTACGTCTTCGTTTCCGCTGAGTCCGTCGGGCTGGGCAGAATACAGCCGGCTCAATACTTCCCGTACCCGCCGAGCGGATTTTTCCGCTTGACCTGCATAAGGATACAAGTAAATGATGTGATGACTGGGTTCGTTGCCGTGCGCATATTGCCCGATCAATCCGCTGATATCGGGAGAGGCCTGCTGGCCTAAGTTGCCTTCGGCGATGAAGAGGGAATCGAGCTTTTCGATGAACCGCTCTTGGCTCCCAAACAAATCGATCAATCCAGCCACATCGTGGGGAGCCAGCCAGGTATATTGCCAGGCATTTCCTTCGGTGTAATCGTTGTCCCGATGAACAGATTCAAAAGGATTGAACGGAACCCTGAATTTTCCAGTAGACGAAAGTCCTCTGACAAAACCGGTGGACGAATCGAAATAATGCCGATACGATCGGCTTCGGTTCAGAAAATAACGGTAATCTTCCGGTTGATTCAATTTTTGAGCGATCTGCGCCAAACAACCGTCGGCAATAGCGTATTCCATGCACTTCGAAAGCCCTTCCTCTTCCTTGTCGTAGGGAATATATCCGTATTTTTTTAAGTATTTCAAACCCCGCTCGTCCAGCAAGGACGACGTTTTCATGGCTTCGTAAGCCAATTTCCAATCAAATCCGTCGAAACCTTTCAGTATTGCATCGGCTACCACTGAAATGGCCGGATTGCCTACCATACAATCGGTCTCGCATCCCATCAAATGCCAAACGGGCAATTTTCCCTGTTGCAGGTAAATATGGAGCAGGGTATTGATCAGATCGTTTACTTTTTCCGGATGAATGATTGTTGTCAAGGGATGCGCCGCTCGGTAGGTATCCCAGAGCGAAAGGGTCGTGTAATTGATAAAACCGTCGCCCGAATGAATTTTTTTGTCGGCTCCGCGGTAATCTCCGTTGACATCGCAAAACACAGAAGGCGCTACCATTGTGTGGTACAATCCCGTGTAAAAAATCCGTTTTACCTCCTCGTCGGGAGTTTTTATTTGGATTTTATTTAATTCCTTATTCCATGCGTTTTCTGCCTCCCTCGTCGTTTGCTCGAAATCCCAACCGGGAAGTTCGGCCTGCATATTGTTTTTGGCATTTTCGATGCTGACCGGCGAAAGCGCCACTTTAACGTATATTTCTTCTTGATCTTTTGTGTCGAAATAAGCCAGTCCATACACTTTTTGGGCTTTCAGGGACGTCTTTTCCATTCGCTCGTTCGCTTTGGAAACCTTGAATTTTTTCAGGGGTTTGGAAAATAAGGCGGTAAAGTAAATACGTTGATCGTCCGCCCAACCGCTGGAAAACCGATAGCCCGAAACGACTGAATCGTTTTCCTGTGCGATGTACCCTTCCACCGGTTGATCCCAACACGTTCCATTTTCCAAATCCAGGATTACACAAGCGTCGGATGTTGGAGGAAAAGTATATTTATGAAAACCCACCCGTTGAGTGGCCGTCAATTCTACCTGTACCTGATAACGTTCCAAATAAACAGCGTAGTAGCCGGGTTTTGCCTTTTCGGACGCATGACTGAAATACGAGCCAAGTCCCGAAGGAGGATTTCCGGGAATTCCCCGATTTAATATCACTTCCTGGGTAGCAGGCATCAGCGAAATATCGCTCAAATCGCCGATTCCCGTTCCGCTTAAATGCGTATGGCTGAATCCAATGACGGTTGTGTCGGAAATATGGTACCCCGATGTCCAATCCCAAGTCTGGAGAATGCTGGTTGGCCCCAATTGTACCAAGCCAAAAGGCCGGTTTGCTCCCATGAATACATGACCATGGCCGCCGGTTCCGATAAAGGGATCTACATAGCGGGTCCAGTTTTGCAGTTCGGTTTCGCTTCCCGTTTGACAAGCATTTTCCAAACACAATAGGCCGATCAGATAAAATAAATAAATGGCTCGTTTCATGTGAATGGGTTATTTGTATGGATGGATTATTGGATATTGTTTGGAGAACGAATAAGGCGCATCTGAGTCCTTTGTACCTCTTGATCGATTGGGTTGATCCGACATTTCGAATTGAATCCGGCCGCCTTGCTGAAACAGATCGTGCGTCAAATAATTTTTGCCGTATTTTTTGCCGTTTACTTTCAGCGATTGAATATAGCGATTCGACGGACGGTTGTTCTTGGCCGCAAGCGTAAACTTTTTTCCGTTTTCCAACGAGAGAATCGCTTTTTTGAACAAAGGCGAACCGATGACATATTCGTCTGTACCCGGGCAAACGGGATAAAAACCCAAAGCCGAAAAAACATACCAAGCCGAAGTTTGCCCGTTATCTTCATCGCCGCAGTAGCCGTCAGGCGTCGCGCTGTACAGTTTATCCATTACTTCGCGCACGCGGTATTGCGCTTTCCAAGGTTCGCCGGAGTAATTGTAGAGGTAGATAATATGTTGCGCCGGTTGATTGCCGTGCGCATAATTTCCCATGTTCGCAATCTGCATTTCACGAATTTCATGAATAACAAAACCGTAATAACTTTCGTCGAACCAAGGCGGGAGGTGGAATACAGAATCCAGCATTCGGTTGAAAACGGTTTTTCCGCCCATTTCATCGATCAATCCCTGTATATCGTGAAATACCGACCATGTATAATGCCAACTGTTTCCTTCGGTAAAAGCGTCGCCCCATTTAAAAGGATTGAAAGGCGATTGAAAAGTTCCGTCTTCCTTTTTTCCCCGCATCAAACAGTACTCCTTATCGAACAAATGCCGGTAATTTTGGGCGCGTTGGGCGAATCGGTCTATTTCCGCTTGCGGGCGTTTCAAAGCTTGGGCTAAACGGTAAATAGTCCAGTCGTCGTAAGCATATTCCAAGGTACGAGCGGCATGTTCGTTAATTCCTATATCGCTGGGAATGTATCCCAGACGATCGTAATATTCATGCCCCAAACGGCCCGTTGAACGGATTTTCGGATGCACCTGAGTCGTTCCGCGTAAAACGGCTTCATACAAAGTTTCGATATCGTATCCGCGCAATCCTTTCAGGTAAGCGTCAGCTACCACCGAAGCCGAATTATTTCCTATCATGCAATCGCGATGACCCGGACTGGCCCATTCAGGCAAAAAACCGCTTTCGTTGTACGCATGCACCAACCCTTCCTGTATCTGGCTGCTTATCGAAGGAAACATCAAATTCAGAAATGGAAACAGACACCGGAACGTATCCCAAAATCCCGTATCGGTAAAGAGATAGCCCGATTCTATTTTTCCGTTATACGGACTGTAATGCAGGATTTTTTCCTGAGCGTCGATTTCATAAAATTTACGGGGAAATAAAACCGAACGGTAAAACGCAGAATAAAAAGTTCGGATAGGATCTAAATGATCGTCTTCTATTTGTATCCGTCCCAGCGTTTCGTTCCAAATCTGCTGTCCGGCCAACCGAACCGCTTCGAAATCGCCGTTCAATTCCTTCAAATTTTGTTCCGCTTGTTCGAAACTGATAAAGGAAGAAGCTACGCGGGCGTGTATTTTTTCGCCTTTGCTGGTAGAAAAACCCACAATCGCTCCGGCATGTTCCGCTGCCATTTCTGTTCGGTCGTTTCGTATTTTTCCATTTTCGACAACCGATTGAAATGTAAACGGTTTATCGAATTGAATCACAAAATAATTTTTGAAATTATCCGGAACTCCTCCGCTGTTTTTGGTCGAATAGCCGATTATTTTATTTTCCGAAGGAAAAATTTGAAGCATAGAACCTTGGTCGAAAGCATCTACAATCAGGTAGGCGGCGTCGGTTTTGGGAAAAGTGAACCGGAACAATACCGCGCGTTCCGTAGGCGTAAGTTCGGTCGTCACGTCTGCATCGGCTAAATAAACGCTGTAATAATACGGGCGGGCAATTTCCGTTTTGTGAGAAAACCAGCAAGCGCGTTCTTCCTCGTCGAAAACCGGCTTACCAGTTGCGGGCATGATTGCAAACTGGCCGTAATCGTTGATCCATGGGCTGGGTTGATGCGTTTGCTTGAATCCGCAAATCTTGTTCGCATCGTAAGTATACCCCCAGCCGTCGCCCATTTTTCCTGTTTGAGGCGTCCAGAAGTTCATTCCCCAAGGCAAAGCAATGGCAGGATAGGTGTTTCCGTTCGACAAATCGTATTTCGATTGCGTACCCATCCGGGTATCCACATAATCTACAGGTCCGGAAAGAACCTTTATCGGATTCGTAAAAAAGAGAATAACCCAAAAGAAATAAACGAAACGGCTCATTTTCTATAATTCGTTTAACAAATTTAGTTTTCCTCGATCTATCAGAGTAATAATCAATTCGCCGAACAAGGCGTTTTGCCAAGCAAACCATTTTCGGGTGAATTGAACCGGATGGTCTTTGTGAAAAGATTCGTGCATGAATCCGGTTTCGGCATCCGTGTGGATCAACAGGCGAATGCACGATTTAATTTCTTCATCTTCTTGACTGGTGAAAGCTTTCATCATAATGCTCATGGGCCAGATCATATCGTATCCGATGTGCGGACCGCCAATTCCTTCGCCTGCTGTTCCTTTAAAAAAATAGGGATTGTTTTCGCTCCAAATGTAGCGGCGGGTATTCTGATAAATGGGATCGTCTACCTCTACGTCGCCCAAATAAGGCATGGCCAGCAAACTGGGCACATTGGCGTCGTCCATCAAGAATTGATTACCGAAACCATCCACTTCGTAAGCATATATTTTCCCATACAGGGGATGAGCGTAAACCGCGTACGTTTTCAGCGCATTTTCGACTTCGAGCGCCAAATCGAGGCATTCTTCCGCCAGCACTTTTTCGTTCTTTACTTGGGTTAAGATTTCCGCGGCGCGGCGCAACGAAGTAACGGCAAAAAAGTTGGAAGGAATCAAAAACAGAAAAGTAGTTGCATCGTCGGAAGGACGAAAGGCCGAAGCGATCAATCCGACCGGTTTCACCGGTTGTCCCCAACCATCGTTCGACATTGTATCCAAAGCGCGTGCAGTGACCCGTTGAAAATTGTACGAACCCAAACCTTCTTTTCGTTGTTGGTCTTTCAAAGTATCGATAATCAATCGGATGGCTTTTACCCAATCGTCGGTAAAAATACTGGGGTCGCCCGTGGCTTTCCAATATTCATAAGCTAAGCGGATCGGATAACAAAGCGAATCGATCTCCCATTTGCGTTCGTGCAATTCTGGTTTCATATCGGTTAAGTCGTTTTGCCATTCGCTATCCGGTTCGGGTTCGTCGTTGAATGCATTGGCAAAAGGATCCAATAAAATACATTTCGTTTGGCGGTGGATAACGCCGGCCAGCATTTTTTTCAATTCCGGATCTTCGTTCGCTAAACGGATGTATGGAAATACCTGCGCGCCCGAATCGCGCAACCACATCGCATGAATATCTCCCGTGTAAACAAATGTGTCGTCTTGGCCGTCCAATATTCGGTAATGCACGGTCGTATCCAAAGTATTGGGAAAGCAGTTAGCAAACATCCACGACAATTTGGCATTTTTCAGGAGTTTGCATACTTCCGCAATTTTTTTCTCTACTGCCGTCGACCGGAAGAGCCGGTCTTTCACTTCCGGTCGTTGAGAAATGTATACTTGCGTATGATCATTCGGCAGAGACGTCGTCTCTTGAAGTGCAAAACAAGACGCTTTGGCACGATCAGTGGTAAAAATGATTAAAAGAAAAAGAATTAATAAGCTGATTTTCAGAGAAAACGAGTTTTTCATGTTGATGATAAATATATTAAGATACAAAAAAGGAAAATTCATCTGTTTTTTATAGAACAATTGAACGGAAGAAATCACTTACTTACTCTTATTTCGGATATCTTTATCACTCTCGGATAAAATTGTTTGGCAAACGATCTATAATTTGTCAAAATGCGATTAATTTTAACACAAAAAGTTAGGTCGATCCATAAGAACCTTGTACATTTGCAAATCTGCTAATGAAAAATGACAATCGCTGGAAATTCCTCAATAATTAAATGATGAAACTGTGCGTATGCCCTTGTTGAAGATAAAAAAATAGATGTCGTCTTTCGGAAGTAAAAATTATTCTTTATAAAGTAGAGAGTAACAAAAAGCATGAAAAATCAGTATGAACATTTTGAGAGAAATTGATTAGTTTTGAGTGATTTATTAACATGAAGAACCGTATGAAGGGAGACTTTCACGTACGGTTCTGTGGAAATGTGGGGGTGAAATTCCCATGCGTGATCCGATTAGGCGCCAGCGGGCGACAGTGCGTGCGGACAATGACGCAAAAAATTGAAAAAACAAATAGACAATGGGCGGAGTGCTCTATTTTATAATATTTTTTTTAGCCTTTGGACTTACAGTCTTTGAATTATTATATTGGTTAGGCAAATTATTTATTTACCTATTACCAAAGAAGCTGAAGGAAAATCAGACATTTATTATTCAGATGTTTGTTTTATTTGTTTTAATTGGTAATATACTCTGTTTTAGTATTTTAAATTTTAAAAAATCAGAAAAAAAGGAACCAAACAGTAATCTACAAATAACCAGATGGAATGCCATCTATAGAGTTTGAAAAGTATAGAGAATCAGAAGAATTACGTAAATTGCACGAAGAACGATTAGAAAAACAAAGAAAAATACAAGAAGATGAATTAGAGAAATCACACCTATTAGACAAATTAGTCAAAGGTAGGATTGCTTATGAAGTTCCAGACACAATGAATGTTGGGAAAAACTATAATGCAACTGTGATTATCACGAAGGCAATGAATGACAGTATTCTTTTTGAAAATTTTCACCAAGGAAATTTCCAAAAAGAAGAAATAAGAGTATCTACCAGAGTTAAAGTTGTTTTGATTGACCCGACAGAAAACAACTTCGACATAACTTCACTCAGTACGGTAGAACAACTTGTTGATGATAGTACGAATACCGTTTGGAAATGGAATATTATTCCTAAACAAGGTGGAGATAATGTACTTGTCTTGCGAGTTACTGTTAAGGTATTAGACCAATTAGGCGAAAATTATAAAGACATAAAAGTATTTGAAAAAACAATTAAAGTTCATACTCCTATTTTGACAAGATTAAAACAATTTATTGGCAATTATTGGCAGTGGCTTTCTACTGTTATTGTTATTCCATTAGATATTTGGGGTTACAAGATACTTTCAAATCGCAGGAAAAAGAACGCCGAACTAAAACAAGAACAAGAACGAAAACATAAAGAATTTAATAAATTGATAACGCAGAAGTAAAATGCCGAACGCCTAACGAGTTCCTGTGTTTGTAGTCGGATAAACGAATGAAGCAAAAAAGCATAAGTCAGAAGTATTATTTAACTTTGAACAGTGAAAATTCAAGGACTTATTAAATAGAGTTTATGTAAATTTATTTTTAGTATATATAATTGATTTTCAAAGGATTAAATTCATTAGTGAAATTTAATTTTTATACTAAAAAACGTTAATACGTTTATAATAAGAAGTTAAGAAAAATAGCTATATTAAAATTCGATAAATCTATTTTTTTTCATCTATCTGATATAAAGTAAATTAACAAAAAAAATAAATTTATATAAACTCTATTGGTAAAAAAGAAATCTACATATAACAAGCCTACTTCCGCATTTCAGAGTACAGACATTCAAGTTCATTAATTTTGACAGAATACTGCAAAATACTTATGATTAAGTATCTTTGTATCTTGTATTCGCCAGAAAGATTTATTATAAAACGAAATAAAAAAATTGTATGAATAGAATTTGTCAATTATTCAAAATCCAATACCCTATCGTACAGGGAGGAATGGTTTGGTGCAGCGGGTGGCGTTTGGCTTCGGCTGTTAGCAATGCGGGGGGCTTGGGTCTGTTGGGAGCCGGTTCGATGCATCCGGAAACGCTTCGCGAACATATTCAGAAATGCAGGGCTACGACCGCTCAACCATTTGGGGTTAATGTTCCTTTGATGTATCCGGAAATCGAAGCAATTATGCAATTAATTGTTGAAGAAGGAGTTAAAATAGTCTTTACTTCTGCTGGCAATCCTAAAATATGGACAAAATATCTGAAAGACAACGAAATTACGGTTGCCCACGTAGTAAGCAGTTCCAAATTTGCCGAAAAATCGGAGGAAGCCGGAGTAGATGCCGTTGTCGCGGAAGGATTTGAGGCTGGAGGGCATAACGGTCGGGAAGAAACGACCACTCTTTGCCTTATTCCAGCGGTTCGGAGAGCAACTCAGCTTCCGTTGTTAGCAGCCGGCGGAATTGCTACGGGCGCAGCCTTGTTAGCCGTCCAGATATTGGGAGCGGACGGAGCGCAAATCGGCACCCGTTTTGCTTTGACTCAAGAAAGTTCGGCGCATGAAAAATTCAAACAATGCTGTTTGAATTTGAACGAAGGCGATACCAAACTGTTGTTGAAAAAATTATCGCCTACGCGGCTGGTCAAAGGCGCTTTTGCGACCGCCGTTGAGGAAGCCGAAGCCAGAGGCGCTACGGTAGAAGAACTAACAGAATTGTTAGGACGCGGCCGCGCTAAAAAAGGAATTTTTGAAGGCGATTTGCAAGAAGGCGAACTGGAAATCGGACAAGCGGCCTGCTTGCTTCGAAAATTGCAGTCGGCAGAGGAAGTAATGAAAGATATTGTAGAGGAATATCAACGCGTAACGACAGAATTTTGATTTTCCTTAACAAGCGGAAAAAAAACAAACGCAAAGCGAAAAGTACGGGTATGCTTACTTCGCTTTGCGTTTTCCTTTTTATAACTTAAAGCCGTTGAAATTTCAATTATCAATCCACTTCACATAGGCAAAATCCATCCGGTGAGGAAGGTCTTTGTTCGAAGGATAAATTCTTAAGCCCACCTTATAAACTCCCGCTTGCGAAGCTTTGAGTTGCGCATGGAAATACAATTTGGTTCCTTCTGTTTTTTCCAAATCAATAGGATGAATTCGGATGGCGTTGGAGCTATTGGCGTCGGGCGAATCGGTTCGAAGTTGAACAATTTCCAACCCTAAATCGCCTTTTATTTGATGTTTGTCCACCACGACTTCTACTTCCAACAGATCGCCAACGACTATTCCCTGAAAAATATTGTTGGAATATTGGACGGAAAGAACCTCAATTTCATCCCAATGTTGGGCTACATTATCTTTCCATTCAGCCAATTCTTTCGCTTTGGCAAAATTGTCTGAACATAATTTTTGGAAACGGGTGGCTAAGACTTCATAAAAACGGCTGAGATAATCGTCGAACATTCGCTTGGTGGTATAATGAGGAGCAATTAAAGCAATGGAATTTTTGATGTATTGTATCCATTCGGGAGAATAACCCTTGCTGTTTTTGGCATAAAACAAAGGAATAATTTCATTTTCCAGCATGGAATACATGGTCGCGGCATCTAATTGATCCTGGAATTGCTGATTTTCGTAACTGCGCTTGTCGGTCAAAGCCCATCCGGCGCCTTCTCGATAGCCTTCATACCACCAGCCGTCCAAAACGGAAAAGTTCAAGGTTCCATTCATTTCGGCTTTTTCGCCCGACGTACCGGACGCTTCCAAGGGACGGGTCGGCGTATTGAGCCATACATCGACTCCCGAAATCAAGCGTTTGGCCAAACGCATATCATAGTTTTCAAGGAAAATGATTTTTCCTAAAAATTCGGGAAGGCGGGAAATTTCGACAATGTGCTTAATCAGTCCCTGACCGCCGCCATCTGCAGGGTGCGCTTTCCCTGTATAGATGAATTGCACGGGGCAAAGCGGATTATTTACAATTTTCGAAAGTCGGTTCAGATCAGTGAACAGCAGATGCGCCCGTTTGTAAGTAGCAAAACGGCGACCAAAGCCAATCAAAAGGGCGTCCGAATTGATTTTTTCAATAACTGAAACTACTTTGGATGGATCTCCTTGATTTTTCAGCCAATTGTCCTTGAACGATTCCTTGATGTGCTTGACTAAGCGTTTCTTTAATGCCATTCGTACATCCCATATCGCGTCGTCCGCTATGTGGTAAATCTTTTCCCAAATTACCGGATTGGATTGATCATTGTAGAAATTCTTATCGAAATATTTTTCATAGAATTTGCGCCATTCGGAGGCTGTCCAGGTCGGCATGTGAACGCCGTTGGTTACATACCCTACATGAGATTCCTGTGCAAAATATCCTTTCCAAATGGGAGCAAACATTTTTTTAGAAACTTCTCCATGCAAATAGGAAACGCCGTTGGCTTCCTGACAACTATTCAAAGCGAAAACGCTCATGGAAAATTTTTCATTGCTTCCGGGATTCGCCCGTCCCATGTCCATAAATTCCTGCCAGGTAATGCCTAATTTTTCAGGAAAATGATTCATGTATTTTTGGAACAGGGGTTCTTCGAAATAATCGTGTCCTGCCGGAACCGGAGTATGGCAAGTATATAAAGCCGAAGCTCGGACTACTTCTAACGCTTGATTGAAATCTAAATTGTCGTTTTGAATGTAATCGACCAAACGTTGCGCATTGATTAAGGCTGCATGTCCTTCGTTGCAATGATAAACCTGTTTTTTTATGCCCAGCTTGTTCAGCAACAGAATTCCGCCTACTCCCAGCAGGTATTCCTGTTTGAGCCGGTTTTCATTATCTCCCCCATACAATTGAGCCGTAATGGAACGGTCCCATTCGCTGTTTTGATCTAAGTCGGTGTCCATCAAATACAATTTAATGCGTCCTACATTGACCATCCACACATGAGAATAGACGGTAAACGAACTGTACGGAACTTCGAGAATCATCGGATTTCCCTCTTCATCCATTACCTGCGTTATCGGAAGCTGATCGAAATATTGCGCTTCATAGTTAGCAATTTGTTGACCTTCTATTGATAAGGACTGCGTAAAATAACCATAGCGATATAGGAAACCTACGGCAGTCAGGTCGGCGCGAACATCGCTCGCTTCTTTAATGTAATCGCCGGCCAAAATACCCAAACCTCCCGAGTAAATTTTCAAAACATTTGTCAAGCCGTATTCCATACTGAAATAAGCGATGCTTGGAATGGCTTCGTTTTTGGGTTCGTCCATGTAGGTTCTGAATTTTGTATACACCAATTGAATGGAATACATCATTGCCACATTTTTGGTTATTTCTTCCAAACGTGCGTAGGAAAGGCTCTGCAAAAGTAAAACCGGATTGCCTTCTGTTTTGTTCCAAAGCTCTTCATCGATACTGGAAAATAATTCGGTCGCTTCATAGTTCCATACCCACCATAAATTATGAGCTATTTCATCCAAAATTTTTAATTTTTGCGGCATTTTGGAATGGATTGTGCTTTCTTTCCAAACGGGCTCATTCGAATAATTTGATCTAATTTTCATATTGATATGTCATTTTTAATAAGGAGGGGGCTGTTCAAAAAGGGTTTCTATACTGCTTGCCTCATGGTCGCGCGTAAGATGACAAGCTTTTGAATAGCTCCCATACACCTTTAGTTATATTTAAATATTATTTGTTGTCACGTTTTTGTTCGGTTGAAGAGAGTTGTTTTCTTTTCCTTTCAAGTCAAGCATTTTAGAGCGAAAAGCCAGAGTATAAGCTTCCAGGTAGTATTGGAAAAAATGCGCCCAATCGGCCTGTTTGGATAATGCCCAAGCCGCTTTTCGTATTTTCGAAATTTGCATGGAACCGTATTCTACATACCGGATAACGGCATTCTTAATTTCTTCTGCCACTTCAAAATAGTTGTTGTCTGTCCGTTCAATTACAATCGCTTCTTCTTTTTGTTTTATATGCGGCATGTGGCTGCTGGCCGTTTTTGCCCAGATGCCAAAGCCTGCCAGGTTGGTCGTAATGGTAGGAATGTGAAAAGCAATACTTTCTAAGGGCGTATACCCCCAAGGTTCGTAATAAGAAGGAAAAATGGTTAAATCCAGTCCTATCAATACATCATAATACGATAAATTGAATATGCCATCTTCGCCATTTAAATACGAAGGTACAAAAAAGATTTTGACCTTGTCGTCGTTTTGGTTCAGAAAATGGAGGTAACGCAAATACTCCAATACTTTATCCTTCTCTGGCTCAACTAATTCGTGAGTGAGATAAGGGTAGGGTAGAGGAGCGTGCGCCGGAACTGTCTGTTGCAATCTTTCCTGTAAATCAATTCTCGGCCCCTTCGTCCAAGCTGGAATCAACAGAAAGGCCAGAATGGTTCGCTGGGGTTGGGTTTGTTTCACGCGCTGAATGGATTCGATGAAAACGTCTATTCCTTTGTTTTTGTATTCATAGCGTCCGCTCGTCGCCACAAGGAATGCATCATCCGAGATTGCGTCGCCCGTCAATTGCTGGGCTACGCGAATCAAATTTTCCCGCGCTATTTGCCGTTTAGAGTCGAACGCTTTGCCTTTAGCGACAAAGTCTGATTCGAAACCGTTGGGCGTAATAATGTCCGGGGTTTTCTCCAGTAACTGGCTGCATTCTTTTCCTGTAATTTCGCTTACAGTAGTAAAACAGTCGGCATGCCAAGCCGCTTGTTTCTCAAGCGCATGTTTCGCCTCCATATTCAACTCTTTAGCCATTTGATCGCCATTGTAGCGGGTCAACAGATCGTATAACGGCTTGTTGTTTGAGCAGATCGAACGGCCGATCGAAGTAGCGTGCGTCGTAAAAACGGTGGCTATAGATGGAACTCGATCCTGAACATACAACAATCCCATTCCTACCGTCCATTCGTTGAAATGAGCAATCACTCGCTGGTTTTGCAATTGTAAAAATTGGTACAAACTCTCTATTACTCGTCCAACCGCATAAGCAAACATACAAGCTTCGTCGTAATCGCCGTACCCTTTCATAGAATCTATCCCAAATTTTTCCCACATCTGGTAGTAAATCTGGTCTTTTGTTTCGTAAAAAGGAAGAAAATCCACTAAAACGGCAATGGGTTTTCCCGGAACATCCCAACGGCCTACTCGTACCTTCAAGCTTTCGTTTTCAAGGGCTTGACGTTTCCATTCGTGAAGAATCGTTTCGCTTTCGACAAATTCGGGGTTCTTTTTTTCTTCTTGTAAATCCGGCCCGATAAAAATAATTTTGTCTTGCAATAATTCTTGAAGCGTTTTTGCGCGAGTGGATAAAACAGTGTAAATACCTCCCACTTTATTACAAACTTCCCAGCTTGATTCGAAAACGTAATCGGGAGTTAAATTTTCTGTATGTATCATATAAAACTATTACTTCAAATTGAACCGCAAATATACGAATTTTTATCTTAAATCAGCCTTCAAAAAATTTATTTAAAATATTGTTCCGCATATATTGAAAAATTTCCGAAATTTGCACGATAAATTAAACAGTATGATATGAAACGCATTTTTTTTATAGGAACAATCGTTTTAATGACTGGCGGGATATATTCCTGTAAACAAGTGAAAAATACGGCGAAATCTGAAGCCGAAGAAGTAAATATTGAAATACCCCCCAAAAGAATTTCTGAATTACATGAAAAAGCAAATGCTGAATTAGCGGAAAATATAGATTCTACCCTCATAGCGAATGAATTAACAGATAAATATTGGAAATTGGTCGAATTGATGAACGAACCGGTTACTTATCCGGAAGGTTACCCTAAAGAAGCGCATATTGCTTTCAAATCCGATGGAAGCACGTATGGAAACTCTGGTTGCAATTCGTTTTTTGGAAAATATATTTTGGAAAATACCGATCGCATTCGTTTCTCCCAAATGGCCGCGACGCAGATGACGTGCATTGATATGTCGATCGAAACCAAACTGTTGCAAGCGCTTGAGACGACCGATAGTTATTCGTTGAAGGGAGATACTTTGATTTTGTATCGGGCCGGAATGCCGCCTTTAGCCCGCTTCGAAGCAGTGTATATGTAATTCAAAATTGCATAACCGTTTTATTCGCCGGCGCTTTTTATTTTTAGCCGGTTAAATAAAATCCAAGAAATAAAAGCAAACGCGAGCATCGAAACGATGGCTGCATAGAAATGTGCCATTCTAACTGCATCCGGAAATAATCGGTTGGGAATGAGCCAAAGGGCTGCCGTCGTTTCATAAATCAATACAATAGCCGTGAGCATTTGCGAGGGTCTTCTCCTAAACATATTCACGATGGGAAGAATAAAGATTCCAAACAAGGTTCCTTTGATAAACAGGATGCCATATAAGGCGGGAGTAGTATTCCGATAGTCGATCAAGCGGGCAAAAAATTCGGGATATTCGCTTTTGCCTGTATAAAACAAGCGTACAGCTTCTACTCGTTCGGCGATATAATAATTAACCACAAGATAAATAATTACATAGCAAATTCCCATGAATATCGGCTTGATGATTCCGTCGGCAAACGTCATATTTTTGATTGGCCTTAAATATTTCGAATAATTGTATTCGTTTTGGAATAAAATTACGGCCAGAATAATGGTAATAATGACAGGAATTCCTCTGCTGAGGATCACGCATACGATATTGGCGCGGTCTAACGAAAGAAACAAGTTTTTGAAAATAAGAATTTCTGCCTGACCCAATACGGCATAAATGAAAAAAAGCGAAAGACACAATTCCAATGCAGTTTGTAATTTGTTTTTGGGCGATTTTCGAGCAAAAAATACAATCGTTAGACTGATCCAAAAACAACTGATAATCAGATACAAAAGATTATTTGGAAACAAATTGCGGATATTAGCCTCATAAAAAGCGTCGGAGTAGGGAAGAATCATAAATAGTAAGATCCTTGCGATCATAAGACTTACCCACAACAATAGAAATTTGAAAAAGGTTTTCATCATGAAGAGGATTGAGTGTGTGTTTAATAAAATGTCATAAAAATTCCGTATTTAAATGCGGAATAAATCAATAGAAAAGTAAATTCCTGCCCTTAAGCTTTGATTACCAAGCAAACAAAGGATAATCTTTCATCAGGATATTTACTTTTTGGGCAACAGCTTTGATTGCCGTTTCGTTTTCTACCTGCGAAAGAACGGTATCAATCAATTCTACAATTTCACCCATTAACGTTTCTTTGACGCCTCGAGTGGTAATGGCAGGCGTTCCAAAGCGTAATCCTGAAGTCAAAAAAGGAGAACGGCTATCGAACGGAACCATATTTTTATTGGATGTAATGTCTGCTTTTACCAAAGCCGCTTCGGCTTGTTTGCCTGTTAATTCAGGAAATTTCGACCGAAGATCTACCAGCATCAAATGATTATCCGTGCCTCCCGAAATAATTTTATATCCCTTGTCCATGAATGCGGCAGCCATCACGCAGGCATTTTTCTTTACTTGCGCTTGGTAAGTACTGTATTCCGGTTGCAAGGCTTCATGAAATGCAACGGCTTTGGCGGCGATAATATGTTCTAACGGGCCTCCTTGAACGCCGGGAAACACGGCAGAATCCAACAAGGCTGACATATTTTTGATTTCGCCTTTCGGCGTTTTCTTTCCCCATGGGTTTTCAAAGTCTTTGCCTAACAAGATAATTCCTCCTCGCGGTCCGCGAAGCGTTTTATGAGTAGTAGAGGTAACAATGTGAGCGTGCGGAAGTGGATTGATCAACAAATCGGAGGCAATAAGGCCTGCGGGATGAGCCATATCCACCATAAAAATAGCGCCGATTTCATCGGCTATTTGCCGGATGTATGCATAGTCCCATTCTCGCGAATAAGCCGATGCTCCCGCTATGATTAATTTGGGTTTTTCCCTCAAGGCAATTTCTTGCAACTGGTTGTAATCCACCCGTCCGGTAAATTCGTCCACATTGTATTCCAATGCTTGATAAATGATGCCGGAAAAGTTGACAGGCGATCCGTGGCTCAGGTGCCCTCCGTGGGAAAGGTTAAGACCCAAAAATTTATCTCCCGGATTTAGACAAGTCATAAATACAGCCATATTGGCTTGCGCCCCCGAATGCGGTTGTACATTGGCCCATTCAGCGCCGAAAATCTGTTTTACTCGATCAATAGCCGTTTGTTCTATTTCGTCGATAAACTGACACCCTCCATAATACCTGCGTTTGGGATAACCTTCCGCATATTTGTTGGTTAATACAGATCCTGCGGCTTGCATCACTTCTTCGCTCACAAAATTTTCGGAGGCTATCAACTCAATTCCTGAGGTTTGACGGTGATATTCTTGGCTGATAATAGTAAAAATGAACTCGTCCTTCTTCATTGCACTTAATGTGTCGGTTATTTTGCTACAAAGATAATAAAGTTATTTTTACTTTTTTATCTAAATGTGTTAAAATTCAATATTAAAACATCCATCCACACGAAAAACTCAAAATATTTTCCCTTTTGCGAATGGATATGCCTTCCAAAAGATCAGGCCGGCCGCTCATCTCATCAAATGAAATGTTGCTATTGAAGAAACTTATTTCATAACGAATGTCAAAATGAACTTTAGCAATATTGATGGTGATTCCCATTATGCCGTTGGTGCTGTAGTTTGGTCTTGTGTTTTGAAAAACGGGATTGCCCCACAAAGTATTTCCGTAGCGCGATTTGAAATTGTCGCGAAACGATGGGCCAATGACCAGATTGAGCAAAAAAGGACCCGATTTAGTCATATTGTATCCTACCAGAACATTTATTTTAGCCGCTTGAGTTTCGATGGATAAATGGGTGGACTGATAATTGTCGCCTACTGGATAATCGTACGAAATTTCTTGTTTATATAAGCTCCATTCCGCTTCCGGTTGCATGAAAAAACGATCCAGATTGATCCGGAAAAAGAGATTGAGTCCATAACCAGATTTGTTTTTCCCCGAAAGATTGCTCAATTCGGTCTCTCCCTGATACGCTTTGTAATGCGAAAGGGACAAAGCATTCAACCCCGCTTTCAGTCCTATATTGATGGCGTGATGGTTGTTTTTGTCCGCTTGTCCGGATACCGTTTGCACGACCGGAAACAAACCGCCTATCAATAATAGAAAACGGAGCAAAGCGGCATATTTTTTCCCTCCTTTCATTTCTTTTTTTTCTGAACGCTCCAACCGAATTTACCGATGTATTTGCCCAGTCCGTAATATTTTCCATGTACATAAGCCAACAAACCGGCTTTTTGCATATCGAAAGCGCCGGTTGCGGAATGGATGTATTCGTCGTCGGCCAGAATATTGACAACTTCTGCAATAAACATGTCATGCGTTCCCAGCGGGATCACTTCTTTCACGCGGCATTCAATGCACAAAGGCGATTCTTCGATGTAAGGAGCCTGTACGAGATGCGCTGGCACAGGAGTTAATTTCATTTCCTTGAATTTGTTGTATTCTCTTCCCGAACGAACGCCGCACCAGTCGGCAGCGTAAGCCAATTTTTCCGTCGTCAAGTTGATGACAAACTCTCGGTTCTTTTTGAGGATTGCATACGAATAGCGTTCGGGACGAACGGAAATATAGCATAAAGCTGGATCGGAACAAATAGTACCCGTCCATGCAATGGTCAGGATATTGTATTCGCTTTCCTCTCGCCCCACACTTACCAACACTGCTGGAACGGGATAAACCAATGTACCGGGTTTCCAATCTTTCTTCATTTATTTTTATCTTTTGTATTACAATAAAACAATGTCTTCTTTCTTGGTTTTCATTTCGCAATAATGACATTGAAGCGTTACCGTCTCTTTGTCGATGACTTTGAATCGCGTTTTCATGGGTTCGTTGTTGGTAATGCATTTGGGATTATTGCATTTGACCAATCCCAAAAGTTCGTCAGGAAGAGAAACCAATTTTTTTTCTACCACTTGATAGTTTCGGATAATATTTAATTTAACGCAAGGAGCGATCAATGAAATGCGGTTGATCTCGTCTTCTTCGAAAAACTTATCGGCAATTTTCAAAATGCCTTTTTTCCCCATCTTTTTACTGTCTAAATTATAACCGATCGTAACCGGAGTCGTTATTTTTTCTACTTCCAGCAAAGAAACGACTTTAAACAGTTGTTCCGATGGAATATGATCAATGGCCGTTCCGTTTTTCAGAGCGGCTACTTGTAGTTCTTTTTCTTTTACTACTGACATATAATATATGGATATAGCGTTATAAATGTTCGTCCTAATTGATTCCCAGCACTTCGCATATAATCGCTTGTCGTGCAAATACGCCGTTTTTAGCCTGTTCGAAATAATAGGCTTTTGGATTGTCGTCGACATCGTAAGCAATTTCGTTTACGCGAGGCAAGGGATGTAGAATCCGGAGATTGTCCTTACTTGCATCCAACATTTTATTATTGAGCACATACACATTTTTTACTTTCTCATATTCCATCAAATCGGTAAACCTTTCCCGTTGCACGCGGGTCATGTATAAAATATCCGATTCATTGATCACTTCCGGTGAAAAATCCGTATGTTCGAAATAGCGAATAGCTTGTTTGTCTAAAAATTGCTTGTAAATATCCGGCAGTTTCAGTTCTTCCGGCGCTACCAGATGAAAGGTGGGATTGAAGTGCGACATTCCCGTGAGAAGCGAATGAACTGTGCGTCCATATTTCAAATCGCCCGCCATCGTAATGGTCAAATCCTCCAACTTCCGCTGCGTTTTAAAGATCGAATACATATCCAGCATGGTTTGAGAAGGATGTTGGTTGGCTCCGTCGCCGGCATTGATAATCGGTATATCCGTTATTTCGGATGCATAACGCGCGGCGCCTTCCAGATAATGACGCATAATGATTACATCGGCATAGTTGCTTACCATTTTAATGGTATCCTTCAACGTTTCTCCTTTGGAGGAGCTGGTGGTGGCTGCATCGCTAAATCCGATCACCCGTCCCCGCAGGCGATTGACGGCTGTTTCAAAACTCAAGCGCGTGCGCGTAGAAGGTTCAAAAAAAAGACTGGCACAAATCATCCCTTCCAATAGTTTTTGATTGGGATTCTGTTCAAAAAATTCAGTTTTTTGAATAATACGAACAATGCTTTCTTTCGAACAATCGGCTATTGATACAAAGCTATCTTTCTTCATCTATTTTACAAGTTTGGATACAAATGTAGTGAGAATTTATGAAAAGAAAAAAGCATAAAATGATTCTAATATGGAGAGCATAATGTTAAATATTGACAAATTCGATCGATTGATCGCTTTTTGACAAATTTTGAAAAAAAAAGTTTTGAATAATTGAAAAAACTGCGATTATAAACTTCAATAAAACCATTATATACAACGAAATATTGATTAATTTTGTACACAGAATAGTTGACATAAATACGCTATTAAAAAGTATAAGAAATTATTCAGCGCTTTTTTGAAGATGGAAAATAACTGAAAATTAACCTGAAAGTATTTAAAAGTTAGTAAGGAAAAAATATAACCAAAAGCACAAAAGGACTTTTTTTTCATTACAGATTTGAACGCTCGGCCTGTGAAGGTGGGGCGTTTTTCATTGCGCCAAAATCTATATTAGAATCTATAGTAGCGTCAAGTCGTATTTTTCTACGAAATAATTCAGGTATTGAAAATCTATTTCGACAGAAAAGAGGTAGGTCGATTGATTTTCCCGCAATTCAAGATTCACTTCCAGATGTCGATTATTTTCCCACGTTTCGTTTTGTTCGTCTAAAACATGATTTCGAATAATCAAAGAATGGCGGGTGACCTTGTCTAAATGATCCAAAATCCACTCTAAAGGATGATCGGAACGAACCCTGCACCACGAATGATCTCCCATCCGGTCTATTTTGAAATTCACCGCATGTTGCACGCAATCCCAATAAAAATCTTTGGTATTTGGTGTCAAATGATATATGTCGTTATCATTATTCATAAAAAAATGTTCAAAAGCAAATTACATAACTACTTTTTGATATTTGGCCAATACAAGCCATATCGATCGAATATATTTAATGGCAACCTCATAGCTGTCGTATTCCTTGTTATGAGATACCAAAAGAAAATGCTCGCGATCGCTTCCTTTTTTCACTTCCTTGATCAACTTTCTATTGTCGATCAATTCAATGATATGGACGTCTCCATAATTCAATATTTCTTTCCATAATTCTACCTTCTGTATGCGAATAATAGAACCCGCAGGGTAAGTCGGCGACATATCGTCATTCGTTATAGCAATGGCAATATCCTCTTCTTTGGCCTCTACAAAAGGGATATATCCCAATAAATAACTATTCAGAGCGTCCATATCTTTATTCGAATCGCAAATAACATCTAAACTATAAAGCGGAACCAGGCGGTAATTTGTACCATTAAACCTTCCTTCCAAAACCTTTTGTTTCGGACATTTGTATTTTTCACCTTCGCCTGTTTGTAACCATTCTTTTTCTATATCAAATGATATATAAATTTTATTAATGATTGCCTCTCCAATGGGTCTCTTTCCCGACAACATTGAAGACAAGTTCGATTGGTTAACGCCGATTCTCTTCGCAAACTTATTCATACTTAAGTTATTTTCAGATATTATTTCTTTTATTCTCAAAATTATATCTTCATTTTTCATAATACCATTTATTTATACTCGTCCTAAATTATCAAATGAACTAAAAAAAGTTGTCAAATATACAATTTATTTATATCATTTGATATATCTTTGTATCGTGTTTTTGATTCATGGAAGCAAAGATAAAAAAAAAAAAATAAAAATTGCACTAATACACATTCAGAAGTTTTGATTGGCTATAGCAAACACATACATAATTATTTACAAACAAATTAAATTTTTTGGCAATGAAAAAGTTAAGATTGAAAAAAACAAATGGATTTACGAAAGATGATTGCGTTCCGATCCTCTACACTTTGAAAAGAGGATATACCTATGAGTTCAATGTTAGAGAAACGTGCCATGGTAAAACAGTGCGGTTCCACTCTCAATTTTTAGTAGTTAATTAAAATAATTAACTAAATAACTAATCAATTAAATTTATCAACTACACAAATAATAATTTATATGAACAGAGATTTCTGGAGAAAAATCTTGTATTCTTCCCCTGTGGTTGTGTTGATCGTATTATTGATATACATCAATATTTCGATTGGCCAAGTGAAGAGTATCGTTTATGACTACATTTTTACTGCAAATGTAGAGACTATAAAAAATTTTTCAAGCGAGATAAAACTTTTATTGGACACTTCTTTGAAATATGGAAAAACAGAGGGGAAGGTGAGATCAATTTTCGATCTAATAGAGGTATTTAATAAAGCGATTGGCGGAAAATACGCCGTTATTACATTTTTGGCGGATAGCGATAGGACCATCTATCACAGCAATAATTATAATCAAGCGTATGTTTCCGGACTGTTGGAAAATAGAGATAACGAAGCTTATTTAAATCAATTGCTGGCAAATCATGAATCTAAAGATGTATTCTTCAAAAACAACGGCGAAGATCAGCATTGGTATTGCCAAGCGCTTTCGGGCGTCAATAAAGATTACTGCATGTTTGTCACGGTAGATAAGAACATATTAGCTAAAAGAATACGTATTACCCAAGTAATCATTCCTCTTTGTATTTTGAGTATGCTTTTGTTATTGTCTACTGAAGTATCAATTTGGGCAAAATCTAATCATTAAAAAATTAAACAAAATGGATGTCAATCTTATAGAAGTTCTAATCAATATTGCCCTTTCTTCTTTTGGCGGCCTGATTAAGAGTATATCAGAAAGCCAAAGAAACCCAGAAAAAAGAGTAACATTTTCACATTACATGATCGGTTCGTCTATATCACTATTTGTGGGTATTGTTGTTTTTTTCTTGTGTAAATATTTTGAACTTTCATCTTTCCTGACTGCGGGAATTACCGCATTGTCCGGATATATGGGAAGTCCCGTTTTAGATATACTGTCAGATATTGCCAAGAGGCGCTTGAACACATACTTACATGATATAGGAAATTAGTGCTCAATGAATTATACACACAAACACACACACTATGGTTTATTATGAACACATTAAATTTGAATTATTTATGGCAACAAAACAAGAACAAATTGATTTCGTAAGAAGAGTGTATCCGGCTGCTCAAAGAATGTATGCTAAGAATCCGGAAGAAGCTCTCAGTCCTCTGTTTGTAACAGCACAGGCCGCACTTGAAACGGGCTGGAGAATCAAAGGAATTGACAACAACATCTTTGGAATTACGAAAGGAAAATCGTGGACAGGAAAAACAAAGTTAGTTTTAACTACGGAGTATTTTTCTTCTCCCAATGTGAAATTCGTAGAACCGGAAAGAATCATTTCCATCACCCAAGTGGGCGATAAGTACAAATATTCGGTATATAGATTATTCCGAGCGTACGATTCCTTGGAAGATTGTTTGGAAGATCAGCTCAAATTACTGAAAAGCTCTGGTTATAAAGACGCTTGGCCCTATAGAGATGATCCTGTTGAATTCGCAAAACGTATCGTCGACGATACCGGCGCGAAATATGCTACGGCTACTAATTATGCCGCTATCATGGCTTCTGTGATTCAAATGGTTGATCGAATCGTGCAGCAAGAAAGCATTGGCATGGAATTAGCCTCATAGCATGGGTCGAAAGACATAAAAGTATTGTTTTAGGTTATCCGCAGGGGGCGTTCAATTTTTGGACGCCCCTTGTTTTTTCATGAGCCGTGTTTTTTATTTCACAAATGCATATTCTACCTCAACGGATTGAATCATTTCTCTGTTTTTCGTATCTGCGGCCGTATAGCGAGGTTCGACGATCGTCGAAGTCTCCTGATCGCCAATAGTGATAAATGTTTGGTAGATAGCTTCACTTTCGCCGTAAAGAGTGGCTTCCACAACCACTTTATACGTCCCCTTGGCGACGGGCGAACCGTTGTTATCAGTGAGGTCCCAGACATAAGTTTGCAAACCCGATAAAGGCGTAGCTCCGGAGAAGGCGTCGATCTGATTGCCCGTTAAAGTTTTCGGCAACGCTTTGCTGACCCACACAGGCGTACAGGCTGGACGGGGAGCGTATCCTCCATCGGCCGTAAAGTTGGTGACAAACAGCGTTTTCACCAGATTCCCTTTAGCATCTTCGATCCAAACTGCCCATTGGTTGCTGCCCGGACCGGCTTGTTTTTCATAATTCACTTTGACGCTTACAACTGCCGATGGCGATTTTGTTTCGGCAGAGTCTTTTTTCGTATGACAACTGGTTGTTGTCCACAAAAGAATGGATAAAAGAAAAAAAACAACTGATTTCATTCGTCTAAATTTTTTTTGAATTATTATTAAAAAGTATTTGTTATTAAACGGAAAGATTGTAATTTTGTTTCGTGAATTCGTGAAATATTTTTATGAAAATAATTGGAAAAAAAGTAGAAAGTCTGTCTAAAATATCTAAATTAATTATTTATAAAATACTTAAATTCATTTTTTAGAAAATTATTTTTATTAATATTCTATTTAATAATTTGAATTTCAATAGATTATTTTTTATTTTGAAAAATAGTATAAAATATGAACTATATAAAATGTACATTTTTTGCAATGAAAACTGGTAAAAAATATAATCTATATAAGTTTTTTTGGAAAAACATTATCTATACAATATATAATAAAAATTAAGCAGTGAAAAATAAAAATTATTCTTTTGACGAAGCATTTAAGGCTTCATTAGATTATTTTAGCGGTGATGAATTAGCGGCCAAAGTGTTTGTAAACAAATATGCTTTGAAAGATGCTTTTGGAAATATCTTTGAAAAATCGCCGGAAGATATGCACCATCGATTGGCAAACGAGATTGCGAGGATTGAAAAAAAATATCCTAATCCTCTTTCAGCAAGCGAATTGTTTCGACTGTTCGATCATTTCAAATACATCATTCCCCAGGGAAGTCCGATGACGGGTATTGGAAATGATTATCAAGTAGCTTCTCTCTCCAATTGTTTTGTGATTGGTTTGGATGGTCCGGCCGATTCGTATGGAGCCATCATCAAAATTGACGAAGAACAGGTACAACTGATGAAACGACGGGGTGGAGTAGGGCACGATTTGTCGCACATCCGCCCGAAGGGTTCTCCCGTTAAAAATTCGGCGTTGACTTCTACCGGATTGGTTCCTTTCATGGAGCGGTACTCCAATTCAACTCGAGAAGTAGCCCAAGACGGTCGCCGCGGAGCGTTGATGTTGAGCGTATCCATCCAGCATCCCGATGCAGAAGCATTTATCGACGCAAAAATGTCGGAAGGAAAAGTCACCGGCGCCAATGTTTCCGTCAAAATTACCGACGAATTTATGGAAGCGGTGGTGAACGATCAGATTTTTGTTCAAAAATTCCCCATAGACAAACTTCATCCAGAGTACACAAAAACCGTCGAAGCCAAAACGTTATGGAGAAAAATCATTCACAATGCATGGAAGTCAGCCGAGCCGGGCGTATTGTTCTGGGATACCATTTTGAGAGAATCCATTCCCGACTGTTACGCCGATTTAGGATTTCGCACAGTTTCTACCAATCCTTGCGGAGAGATTCCTTTGTGCGCTTACGATAGCTGCCGTTTGTTGGCAATCAACCTTTATTCGTACGTAAAACAGGCTTTTACGACAAAAGCCGCATTCGATTTTGATTTATTTATCAAACATGCGGCTATTGCTCAGCGCATCATGGATGATATCATCGACTTGGAAATCGAAAAAATCGATGCCATACTTCATAAAATTGATATCGATCCCGAAAGTGAGGATGTAAAGCGTACCGAACAACAACTCTGGCAAAAAGTTCGTCATAAAACTTTGCTTGGACGCCGAACCGGAGTCGGCATCACGGGCGAAGGCGATATGCTGGCGGCCTTGGGATTTCGTTATGGAACGGAAGAAGCCACCAATTTTGCAGAAGAAATTCAAAAAACCTTGGCTTTGGCTGCGTATGGCTCTTCGGTAAATTTAGCCATAGAACGCGGCGCCTTCGAAATCTACGATGCCAGTCGAGAAGAAGCCAATCCTTTCATCCTTCGCTTAAAAGAAGCCGATCCCCAGTTATATGAAACGATGCGGGAACATGGCCGCCGGAATATTGCCTGCTTGACGATTGCTCCGACAGGAACTACTTCCTTGATGTCTCAAACGACCTCTGGCATCGAACCGGTCTTTCTGCCCGTCTACAAAAGAAGACGAAAAGTAAACCCAAACGACACTTCTATCAAGGTAGATTATGTCGACGAGGTAGGAGATGCATGGGAAGAGTACGTTGTATTTCACCACAAATTTGTCACATGGATGGAAGCGGCCGGATATTTTCCAAGCAAAAAATATATGCAGGAAGAAATTGACGCATTGATTACAAAATCGCCTTATTATAAAGCGACTTCCAATGATGTGGATTGGCTGCAAAAAGTGAAAATGCAAGGACGGATTCAGCGATGGGTCGATCATTCCATCAGCGTGACTATTAATTTGCCGGCCACTGCTACAGAAGAATTGGTCGACAAACTCTACATTGAAGCATGGAAATCGGGTTGCAAAGGATGTACGGTCTACCGCGATGGATCGCGCAGTGGAGTGTTGATTTCCGCATCCAGTAAAAAAGATTGCGACGATTGTCCTGAACCTCCAGAGATTGTATACAAGCGTCCTCGCGAACTGGAAGCCGATATTGTAAAATTTCAAAATAACAAGGAAAAATGGATTGCATTTGTGGGTTTGCTGAACGACCGTCCTTATGAAATTTTTACGGGAATCAACGATGAGGATGAAGGTATTTTCTTGCCGAAAAATATTACCAAAGGAACGATTATCAAGAATGTGGATGAAAACGGCAACAAACGTTACGATTTTCAGTACACTAACAAGCGCGGATATAAAACCACTATCGAAGGCCTTTCCGACAAGTTCAATCCCGAATATTGGAATTATGCCAAGTTGATTTCGGGCGTATTGCGCTATTCCATGCCGGTAGAACAAGTCATCAAATTGGTACAAGGATTGGAGTTGAATAACGAATCGATCAATACATGGAAAAACGGCGTGGAACGCGCATTAAAGAAATACGTACAGGAAGGGGTGCAAGCCAAAGGTCAGAGATGCCCCAACTGCGGACAGGAAAGTTTAGTCTATCAAGAAGGTTGTTTGACTTGTACTTCTTGCGGAACGTCTAAATGCGGATAAAAAAAATATAGTAGAATTTTATTTTTTTTCTTGTGAGATTAATAAAAACTATCTATATTTGCATCCGCAAATGCGAAAGTAGCTCAGTTGGTAGAGCATAACCTTGCCAAGGTTAGGGTCGCGGGTTCGAGTCCCGTCTTTCGCTCCCTAATTTGCAATTCCTCTTTACTATAAATCTTTTATAAGCAGATTTTTGTGGGTTGAAAACATATCTCTGCGGCATTGCAAGATAATTTCCCATTCGGAGTGAAGTTGATACTGAGAATCAATCTTGAAATTTTCAGAACCATACCGGTCTATTTTATTAAACAAATATTCTACCGTAATCTGATGAATATCGATCGCCGGCTGGTAATGCGGCAAATTGTGTTCGTCGTTGACCACATTGATAATTTTTAAATCAATCAACAAATATAAAATTCTCTGAGTGAGCCGAATCGGAATTTGATAATGAGTAGATATTTCCACGGCGCTGCAAGGTTCTTCTCCCTTTTCAAAACGTTTCACAATCAAAGAGGCAACAGCCAAGGTTAAAAAATCGAAATACCTTCGCGAAATATTTTTACTATCGGTTTCAAATTCAAAATTTTGTACGTTTTGTACGGCATACGCAATTTCGGCCCCTATCAAACAAATGACCCATGACAGTTGCATCCAAAGCAAAAGCAAAGGCAATACAGCAAAACTGCCGTAAATGGCATTGTATTTTGACACCCAAATTTGGCCATTGATATACAGGTATTGAAAGGTATGAAAACCGATCGCGGCAAAAATTCCGGCACAAAAGGCCGGCATGAATCGGACGGAAGTATTGGGCATAAACATATATAGGGCCGTAAACACGAATATGCTGATAATTACTGGGGCGATGGTAATGATTATTTCAAAAATCGGGGCAATCAACAAATATTCTTTCAAGGTATTGAATGCCGTAGCCATCCAGATAGAGAGACCGGAAGAACAAACAAGAAACAACGGAATAATCAAGAATACAGAAAAATAATCCGTAAATTTTCTGACAAAAGGCCTTTCTTTCGAAACCTGCCAAATCATATTGAAGGTATTTTCGATATTGGCTATCAGATTGTAAACAGTGTAAAACAACAAAAGAAGTCCTAATCCCAAAAAGATGCCTTCCTTGGTTTGTTGCATATATAAATCAACGAATTCGAGGATGGCGATTAATACTTGCTTTTGTCCGGGAAAAGACTGAAACAATTGACTTTCAACGATATTGCTGAATCCAAACCCTTTGGCGATAGCCAACAATACGGCCAACAATGGTATAAGCGATAGAAACGTACTGTAAGTCAATGCCGAAGCGCTCCGTTGCAAATGATCCGTCTGATACCGTTTTACCGACAGTACAATCACTTTTAGAATCGTATTGAATCTTCTTTCCTTCTCGCTTAAATCCTGAGGAATTGTTCTCCAAATATCTTCTGTAATAAATTTCAGAAACCACTTGATATAGCTGGGTATCTCCTTTAATTTCATCTAAATATACAATGTGCGATGATATGCTCCTATAAAAAAGGTAGTCAATCGATAAGCCGGATTCTGTTTCTTGAAAAAATTTCAAGTATCTGTCATTTATCTAGATTTAATGTTGCCATTAAATTCAAGCGATCTACCCCCCGGCTTCGAACGAGTCGCTCTACATACGCCGGTATACATGATCTTGCAACCCCTAAGTAGTACGGCTTCTGATATTGCTATCAAAACCGGTGAGCTCTTACCTCACCTTCTCACCCTTACCTTCCAAAAAAGGCGGTTATTTTCTTCTACTTTACTCTGCCTTTGCAGACAGTTATCCGTTAGATAATAGGGCACTCTGCGTTGTCCGGACTTTCCTCTTTTTTTTCAAAAAGCGACAGATTGATTAACTACCCAGACAAAGATAAACAATTTTCCCAAGTATAGACAAAGGAACAAACGATAAATTTTACGTTTGTTTAAGTTGCATCGAAATTAACAAAGAAATAATTTGTTACAAAAGTGTCGGAATTAAATGAAACAAATGTAAATTCAGAATGCATTTGTAAATCCGCGCGCTGGATTTACAAATGCATTTAAACGATACAAATATTTCGGAATTAAATCAAGCATATAATTCGATTACTTTTGTATCAATCGCGGTTATAAATCAAAATTAGTATTCCTTTTTATATTTAATCTCATAAAACCCAGTATATTATATTCATAATGTAAAGTTATAATTTAAATAATAGATTAATTATGTAAATAAATCTTTGTAACTTACCTTGATATTCAAATTATTTTTCTATATCTATTTATAACCCAGTATATTAATAAAGAAAATTGAAGCGATGGTCACAGCGAGTTACAAATGTAAAAAGCAAGCACGATACATTTGTTTATCGACGCTTTGTTTGCGGTAAAAACAAAAAGAAACAAGAATATTTGTTTTTGTAAATAACAATGTTTACTTTTGTATTTTCAAGAAAATTGTCATTATATAATTGTAATTTATGGTAGACCGAATAAAGAAAATAATGGATAAATCGGGTATGACTCCTTCAACTTTCGCCGATTACATAAATATCAATCGTACGACCATCAGCCATATTTTAAGCGGAAGAAACAAAAAGCCCAGCATCGATGTCGTCATGCAAATCTTAGAAAAATACCCTGAAATAAATTCCGATTGGTTAATCTTTGGGAAGGGACCCATGAACAAAAGTGAAAAACCTGTTTTAGAGATGAAAAATCTATTTGACAACGAAACGGTCAATCCGCCAAAAAATACAAATGTTTCGAAACATGTGAAAGATACTATGGAAAAACAAGGAGACGTTTTGCCTAAATCAACTAAAAATCAAACGCTTATAGGAGAAATGAGTATGACTGAAAATATAGATAAAATAGTAATTTTTTTCAAAAATAAAACCTATATTACTTTGAAACCAGAGGAATAATCAAAAACATTCGGAATATTTGTTTGTTGGCGTCTTTTCATGTAACTTTGTATGGAGAGTTTTATTTATGGTTAAAAAATATATCGCTGACTGGAAAGTCAAAGAAAATAAAGTGTTGAATAACGATCACTGTTTGTTAAAGTTATGTTTAGATGAACCGCTTCCTGAAATTTTACCCGGACAATTTGTGCAGGTTAAAATCAACCATTCGGAACATACCTTTTTACGCCGTCCTATTTCTGTTCATTTTGTAAATCAAAAAGTAAGAGAACTTTGGCTGCTGATACAATCGGTAGGAGAGGGTACTCGTTTGCTTACAATTGTAAATAAAGGCGAGGCGCTTAATTTGATTTATCCTTTAGGGAAGGGATTTACAATTCCATCGGAAAATAACAAAAGTAACAAATATTTATTGGTAGGCGGAGGAGTTGGCGCAGCCCCTTTGTTGTATTTGGGAGCGTTCTTGAAGGAAAAAGGAATTACGCCTGCTTTTTTGTTGGGAGCGCGAACTGAAAACAATTTGTTGCAATTGTCCGAATTTCAAAAGTACGGCGAAGTATATATTACTACGGAAGATGGAAGCGCTGGAGAAAAGGGATGGGTGATCCATCATTCTATTTTGCAAAAAGGAGCGGTCGATTTCATTTATTCTTGCGGACCGAAACCGATGATGATGGCAATGGCACGCTATGCTCGTCAACGATCCATTCCTTGCGAAGTTTCTTTAGAAAACACGATGGCCTGCGGCATTGGCGCTTGTCTTTGCTGTATAGAAAAAACAACTGAAGGCCCTGCTTGCGTATGTACCGAAGGTCCTGTATTTAATATCAATCAATTAACATGGCCGATTTAAACGTTCCTATAGGCGGGTTGCAATTGAAGAATCCCGTATTAACCGCATCCGGCACATTCGGTTATGGAATTGAATTTGCCGATTTCATCGACCTTTCCCGAATAGGAGGAATCGTAGTCAAGGGAACGACGCTTCGCGCGCGGGAAGGTAACGATTATCCCCGAATGGCCGAAACGCCAGCGGGCATGTTGAACGCAGTAGGCCTGCAAAATAAAGGGGTTGATTACTTTATTACTGATATTTATCCAAAAATCAAAGATATAAACACGCATTTCCTGGTAAATGTCAGCGGATCCACGATAGAAGATTATGTCGCTTGCGCTGAACGAATCAACGATTTGAAGAAAATATCAGCCATAGAACTCAATATATCCTGTCCCAATGTCAAGCAAGGAGGAATGGCTTTCGGAATCACTTGTGCAGGCGCTTCCCCAGTGGTGCGAGCCGTCCGAAAAGCTTATCGCAAAACCCTGATTGTCAAACTATCGCCAAATGTCTCTGATATTGCGGAGATTGCCAAAGCCGTTGAAGGTGAAGGAGCAGATGCCGTTTCTTTGATCAATACCTTACTTGGGATGGCGATCGACGTTGAACAGAGAAAGCCGATTTTGTCGACTATTACTGGCGGATTATCGGGTCCCTGCATCAAACCGATCGCTTTGCGCATGGTCTATCAAACGTACAAAGCCGTTCGAATTCCAATCATTGGTTTAGGCGGCATATCGAACGGAAAAGACGCGGTCGAATTTCTATTAGCAGGCGCCGCTGCAATTCAAATAGGAACATACAATTTCATTGATCCCGCTATTTCAGTAAAAGTTGTGGAGGAAATCAATCAATATTTAGATCGACACGGATTCCAATCGGTCAAAGAATTAACAGGGGCTGCGGTATAATAGGAACCAGATGACATAAATCAAAGGGGCATCCATTTTCGATTTATTCCGATTATCCGAATAATTCACGGAACGCTTCTTCTACTTTTTTGACCGAGTGGATTTGGATATTCAACTTTTGGGTATCGAAACCTTTAAGATTATTTTGTGGAATCAAGATTTTGTCAAATCCTAATTTTTCTGCTTCCAAGATTCTCTGTTCTATACGGTTGACTGGACGAATTTCACCCGATAATCCCACTTCTCCGCACAAGCAAACTGACCGTTCAATCGCTACATCCAGATTGGACGACAACACAGCCGCAATCACCGCTAAATCCATGGCCGGATCGTTGACCCGCAGGCCGCCGGCAATATTGAGAAATACGTCTTTCTGTCCCAATTTGAAACCCACTCGTTTTTCCAACACGGCCAACAGCATGTTCATCCGACGAATATCGAAACCCGTTGCACTCCGTTGAGGGATTCCATAAGCGGCAGTACTTACTAAAGATTGCGTTTCGATTAAGAAAGGCCTAACTCCTTCAATAGCAGATGCTATGGCTATTCCGCTTAAACCTTCGTGATTTTGCGTCAGCAACAACTCCGAAGGATTATTCACTTCTCGCAAACCATTTTGACGCATTTCGTAAATGCCTAATTCGGAAGCGCTTCCAAAACGATTTTTAATGTTTCGGAGAATGCGGTACAGGTAATGCCGGTCGCCTTCAAATTGAAGAACAGTATCTACAATGTGTTCCAAAACTTTAGGACCAGCGATATTTCCTTCCTTATTAATATGTCCAATCAACAAGACTGGAGTATTGGTTTCTTTGGCAAACTTCAAGAGAGCCGCAGCTGTTTCACGGACTTGGACGATGCTTCCGGGACTGGAATCCACTCGCTCCGTAAAAAGGGTTTGTATCGAGTCGACGACCACCATATCCGGCTGAACCTCATTGATATGATTAAAGATTTGTTCCAAATTGGTTTCGCAGACGATGAAGCAATTCTCATTCTCAATTCCCAATCGCTTCGCTCTTAATTTTAATTGTTTTGCGCTTTCTTCCCCCGAAACATACAGCGTTTTGTAAGCATTTTTCAGAACAGTCTGCATAATCAAAGTCGATTTGCCTATCCCCGGCTCTCCGCCAATCAAAACCAGCGAACCGGGAACTAACCCTCCGCCTAAAACACGATTTAATTCATGGTCCTTCATATCCATGCGCACTTCGTTATCCGTTTGTATTTCTTTCAATAAAAGCGGTTTAGATTTAAATACGCTGAAATTGGATAATTCGGGCAAGGTTTGCGCTGGACTCGTTTTACTGACGGTTTCTTCCACATAGGTGTTCCATTCGCCGCATACCGGACATTTACCCAACCATTTGGGAGAATCATTGCCGCATTGCGAACAAATAAAAACAGTTTTTGATTTTGCCATTTGAGTTCTATAACTGACTAAATACCACTCTCTATGTAGCAAATAATTTGTTCTTTTGAAAAGCCTGTCAAGTAAATAATATCCTCGATGGGCATATTCTTTTGAAGACATCTCTGAATCACAAAGATTTTCTCTTTTTCCCGACCTTCTTCGATGCCTTCTTCTCGAGCATAATCTACAGCTGACCGAACATCGTGATACTCCAATATACTTTTTCTATACGTTTCCATATCTTTTTTTGTTAATCGTTTTATTTCTGCTAATTGAAACAATTTCTCAAAAATTTCACCTCCAACCGTTTCCGGACGATCTTGTAATCTGGACAAGTTTTTCAGGATGAACAGCCATTTATCAAAATGAGTTTTTAGTTCCTCTTCTGTTTCCTTGAATTTGGGCAATTCGACCAGTACAAATTTCAGTTTGTTCGAATAAAGCGTTTTTGTTCGCTCCCGAACAAGATGAACATATTCAAGAACCTGTTCTCTGTCGCCTTCACATTCATCAAAAAGAACAAAATCCATGATAACTATCACATAAACAGCCTTCAGGTTGAAATCCCAATTTCCGCGAGGCGCTTGTTTCTGTATGGGTAATGAAGCATAATAAATACTTCGTTCCCGAAAAAATGCTTGTTTTGCTCGCTGCATTTCTACAATAAAATAATCGCCCTTTTCAGTGACGCAAAAAATATCAAAAATCGCTTTTCGCTCCATTTCCAAATCTCCCCCCTGTTCAGGAGGCAGGTATTGAATATCTGTGATCAAACCTTCTTCCCGGATCGCTTCATTGAGGAAATCTATCAGGAAATCTTTGTTTCCGAATATCTTGTGAAATCCGAAATCCGTTAACGGATTCAAATATCTTGATATAAATTCTTCAAAATTCTCCATGGTTAAATGTTTTGGTTAATAAAAATGAATTGTTTGTTGCAAAGGTATTAGTTTTTTCCGACTTTTGCCAATTAAATTAATGTGGTTTGCATTTAGGAGGTAATGGCATGTTTCCAAACTAAAAGGATTCATGCGTGAAAAAAAAGTATGGGCCGATCAACATCCTATTTCTGCAAAAGATGGTTTCGAAAATGAATGGAAGGAAAATGTAAATGTTGACTAAAGGAAAATTGGCAGATAAATTCTTTGATTTTACAGTATCCCTTTTATGAAGTAAAAAGCCAGCGCTCCGCATATTGCTAACTTCATCAAGGTGCCGGCCAAAAATCCGATGAAAGCGCCGATGGCCGAGCGAAAAGCAGTACGCATATCCTGCCTGTTGACGATTTCTCCAACGAAAGCGCCTGCCAAGGGTCCAAGCAAGATTCCCAGCGGGGGAAAAAATAGACCCGCTATCAAACCGATGGTGGAACCCCAGGTTCCGCCTTTCGTTCCGCCGAAGTGTTTGGTTCCCCAAATGGGAACATAATAATCGAGCAAAGTCACAACCAGTACAACGACAGCCCAAAGAATAAGAAAATTGAGCGTAAAAGGATGAAAATGAGTAAATTGTAATAAAATCAGACTACAATAAGCCAGCGGCGGACCCGGCAACAAAGGAACGATGCAGCCGGCGATTCCGCCTAATAGTAAAACGATCCCGATGACAATTAATACAGTATCCATTAGCGTTTTTTAATAGATATGCTCTCCAGTGGATATTTTCAGTTTCAATAAACTGACCGTATAGTCAATTCTACTTTTCATCAAATCCAAACGACTTTCAGCCAACGCTGTTTGACTATCAAGCAGATCGAGGTTGGTAACTGTTCCCGCCTGAAAACTGGTCTGCGCCAGTTCGAATGCCTGTTGCGCTTGTTTGAGTTGCAGCTCCTGCTGCATAATTTTCTTCAAAGCGGCATCCACATTGGCCTTGTTTTCGATTACCTCATTGGCTATATTCCTATTAGTCAATTCTGTATCTTGTTCCGTACTCTTTATTTCCGATTGAGCTTGCTGTCGGTTGTATTTCACCTTATTTCCATCAAAAATTGGAAATTTGAAGCTTATGCCGGCTACATAATTGAGTATCAATTTGTTTAAGTCCGGAAAGTAACCATTCTTATACCCTCCGGAAGCATATAAATCGAATTCTGGATAATTGGCAATGCCGGCTAAGCGATAACGGGTAGAAGCTATCTCCGATCGTTGATGCGCTATTTTCAATTCTTCTCGCAGTTGATAAGCGTTGCTGATCAGTTTCTCATTGGGTTCCAAGACGGTTGGTTGCAGCAACTCCTTTTTCACGCTCAACGGTTGTTCCTGAGGATTTCCTAAAAAAGAATTTAACTGCGCTTGAAGCACCTGAAGGGACGTTTGCAAATCTATTTTCTGATTTTCCGTAGCGGAAATACGTACTTTGGTCGATAAAATGGCATATTGCGTCGAAGTTCCTGTTGCCTCCTGTTTTTCCACAAAAGTCAAATGTTCGCCCAATGTCTTCAATTCCTCATCTTTAATCATAATTGCTTCTTGCAAATAGAGAATGGAATAGTACTGATTCAATAGGGAAAGTGAAAGTTGTTGTTTCAACTGTTCCACAGAAAGTTGCGACAACAATTTGTTTTGTTTTTCCAGATCGACTTTTCCAGACGTTTTTCCGAAATCATAGATCCTCTGATTATAATTCAACCCCATATCATAATTATTGGCCGAATTCATCGTAAAACTTCCCAAAGTAGGGACGGTCAATTTCGTTAGCGGTCCCAGTCGCGTATAAGATGCCGAGACATTGATTAAGGGATAATAAGCCGATTTGGCTAAGCCGATGCGGGCATTGGCCGCCTCGATATCTTGCTCGGCCTTTATAATGGAAGGATAATTATTAATTACTTGTTGAATGACTTCCGTTAATCCCAACGAATCGGCGGAAAGATTACTGTACGCGCGGCTCCCGGGGATGAATGAAAATAGTAAAAAAAACGATACGATATAACGTAATTTACACATAATATAAAATAATTGTTGTGTTTTATAATCTAAATTTTCCAATTAACTCTGTTTGGATTCATTACCTTTGGCAAGAATTTTCCTTTTCGAATACATTAGCAAAGCAGGGATCAAACCCAAGATGGTTAAACAACAGGCAATCCGAAAATCATCGTTGATGCCCTCAATAAATGCTTGTGTATTGACATGCGACGACACGATCATCTGGCTTTGCCGCATGGCTGAGGCTAATGAACTTCCTCCATGTTCCTGTATGTAATACGACATATTTCGGGTCACGCTTGCGAAAGCTTCCGATTGTGAATTAATGGCTTGTCCATATACTTGACTGTGAAAATTGGCGCGAGCCGTCAGCAGCGTAGTAAAAACAGCAATTCCCAAGCTTCCTCCGATTTGCCGTATGGTATTGATAATGCTGGAAGCTTGAGCCATTTGTTCTGAAGGGAGGGTTAGTAAAGTCAACGAACTTAAGGGCGTGAATATCATTCCCATACCAAATCCCCTCAAATACAGTGATACCATAATATTATGATGCTCGGACATAAATGAGAAATGGGTATTGGCCAGAAAACTCAGCGACAAAAGACAAATTCCTATACAAATTGGAATTTTGGGATTGGCTTTATCGGAGGTTAACCCTACAATCGGAGAAATACTTCCCTGAATGATGCCCACCGGCAAAAATACGGCCCCCGATTGCAAAGCGGTATAGTTCATCGAATTTTGCAAATAAAGCGGAAGTAGAAATGTACTTCCGAACATTCCCATTCCAAATATCATCATGAATATATTTCCTAAGGCAAAATTATGATTCCTTAATAATCGCAGGTTAATCAACGGATGGGTAGTCGTAAGTTCTCTGGAAATAAATGTGATCAATGCAAAACCAGAAATGGCAAAGCAAAGCAGAATATAAGGCGATCTCCATCCTTCGGCATTAGACGCTGAATTTCCTTCCGTCAAAGCATACAGTAGTACCGGCAAAAAGATGCTTACAGACATGAATCCCAGCAGGTCGAATTTCCGCGCATTCGGATTCTTTACTTCCCGTTGGATAACCATAGTGAAGAATAAAGCAAAAACGCCGACAGGCACATTCACATCGAAGATTAATTGCCACCCGAAATTATCAACCAAATAGCCGCCGATCAGCGGACCAAACGAAACGGAAGCAGCCGATGCTATCGCCCAGAAACCAAGCGCAACTCCTCGTTGACTGGGAGGAAATTCGCGGACTATAATGGCCATACCCAGCGTCTGTACGATACCGGCTCCTAAGCCTTGAAGAATGCGGGAGCAAATCAGGGAAAGTTCATTGTGCGACATGGCGCAACACAACGAACCGACAGTAAACAAAAATAATCCCCAAAAATAGACCTTCTTATAGCCAAACTTATCGGCAAGCCATCCTGAAGTGGGCAACATGGCAGCCATGGCAAGCATGTAGGCGGTGATCACCCATTGGATGGAGTCCAAACTAACGCCGAACGAGGCCATGATTTTGGGTAATCCTACATTGACAATTGTACCGTCAAGTACAGCCATAAATGTCCCTAACATTATATTAGCAAGGACAAACCATTTATAATAAGGACTTCTGGGATGGTACAACGAATCGCGATTGCGAAGATTACGACGAATACGATGCCAAACCGTAACTTTTCTCATGATTTTTTGATGATTTTAACCACTGCCGACATTCCCGTCTTAAATTCGAAGGAAGAAAGATCTTTTCCATTTTCAGTCGCATCTATCGAAACTTTAATAGGCACGCGTTGCGTCACCTTCGTAAAATTACCCGATGCATTATTGGGTGGAATCAATGAAAATTGTGCAGCCGTCGATGGACTTATCATAAAAACTTTTCCCGTAAATTCAACGCCAGGGTAGGTATCAATCGTAAACTTCACTTTTTGTCCCACATGCAAAGTTTTCATTTTAGTCTCTTCGAGATAGACTAAAACCCAAAATTTCCCCGTATCATTGATGGAAAAAATAGATTGTCCGGGTTGCACCACATCTCCCGGCAATAACCATCGTTTGGCCACGATGCCTGTAGTAGGAGCATACAAGCGCGTATTATTCAATTGCGTACTAATAACGCCGATTTCTGCTTCAGCTTCGCCAATAGTCGCTTCAGCTGTACGAATTTGCGCTTTCGAAACAGAGAGCTGGGATTTTGCAGCATCCAATTGTGCTTGGGCTGATTCGCTGGCGCGTTTCGCATGTTCAAACTGTTCTTTGGTAGTCACTCCACCTGTGTATTGAGTTTGAGCCCGTTGAAAATCTTCCGTTGCTCTTTCGTTAGCTATTTCCAATACTTTAATGCCTTTGATATCTGACTCGTATTTTGCTTCTGCCTGTAATTTGGATGCTTCGGTCTGTAATTTAGATGCAATAATTTCTTGTTTCTGAGCCAGTAGATCCATACTGTCTAACTCTGCAACTAACTGACCCACTTTAACAGAATCGCCTTCATCAACATATAATTTACTGATGCGTCCTAAAATCTTGGCGCCCACCGATATATTGTCTGATGTTACGTATGCGTCGTCTGTTCGCAAATAACTTGAGTAGTTTAAATACCATATAATACCTCCTGCAATTATACCAATTGCCACAACAGTAAGAAGAATATACATCTTCCAATTTTCAGTCTCTTTCATCAGCTTTTTGTCTTAAACTATAAATCCTATTATCTTATTTTTTATCAAAATTCAATATTTTGGCTGCAAAATTACTCTAAAAAATTCATATACGTTACAAATTTTTTAAAAAATCACTCTTCCGATAATTTAAAGACTTTATCAGCAGATAAATAAAGATAATCCAAAAGAGGTTTTTTTGAATTATCCATTGGAAAAATAAAAACTTCAACTATTCTTTTTCTTTTCTATATTTTTCTCTTTTCTTTAGTAAAAAATATAAGATAACAATGCAAATCAGTGTGAAAACCACAATAACACACCATTGAACATAACTTATTCCCATCTGGCGTCCGGGCCATGTGTAAATACCCATTGCTATAAGATAAACTAACAAAGTGGCTGGAACGCCTATATGTCTTTTTATTTTCATCCGCACATTTTCTATTAAACATAATAGTAATTATGTATATTTTTATTCCCTTGAAAAAGACAGGCTATTTTTGTCTATTTTCGTATCAGACTTTTCATTTCATTCAATTTCCGAGCATTTTCTTCCACCGTTTTACTGTCTAACTGATAGAATATTAGAGCTGCAATTCCACAAGCGGAAGCAATCAGCGGAAGCCATGCAAAGATTTGAGCGATACCGTTTTTCGTATGTTGAGACATATTTATGTCGTTAGCGACAAAGCCGATAGCGCCTAAAGCATACAATCCCAAGGATCCGGAAATTGTATTGCCTAATTTTTGCGCCATTGTAGCCGAAGAATACACCAAACCCGTTGCACGCCGTCCGGTTTTCACTTCCGAATCGTCGGCCACATCGGCATACATCGACCACATGATAAATCCGGTCGGTCCAATGCAAATGGTAAAAAGAATTTGCATCAACACGATCAATCCCAATGAAGTGCGGGGGATAAAAGCAAATGAAACAGAGGCTATCGAGGCCAACACAAAACACCCCATCCACACATTCCGTTTACCATATTTGGTCACAATGGGTTTGACAAGCAGAGTTCCGATAATCGTGATGATAGCGCCTATACTCAACAGCAAAGACGAAAAAGTTTCCCACGAAATAGATTGACCGAAAAATGTTCCCTCAATATGAAAAAACTGTCGATCGCCGATCATTTCAAGCGTCGCTACATAATATTTCGCATAATAGGCTGTCAATGAACTATGTATGACAGTAAAAAACAGCATGGAAATTCCTGCTAAAGTCAGGAAAATCCAAGGTTTATTGCGGCTTAAGTCCTTGATATCGTCCGAAATTCTGTTTTTTTCTTCATGCACCGGCTCTACCCGTTCTCTGGTGTTAAGAAAACAAAGAATCAGCGATGCGAATGTAATCAGGGCGTAAATCCCTACTACAATGGAAAAAGCGCTTTGTGGAGAATACGTCTGGGAGAAATATTCCACGAATGTCAAAGTAGAACCGTAAACGACAAAACAACCTACTTGCGCCAATATATTCCGGTAGGCGGAAATAGATGTTCGTTCATCCGGACGGGATGACATGACGCCCATCAATGCGCCGTAAGGCACATTGACTACGGAATACATCAGCATGAACGCTCCATAAGTAATGTAGGCGTAAAGCAGTTTGCTTCCTCCCGTAAATTCGGGCGTGAAAAATGTAATGAATCCAATGATACAGAAAGGAATAGCGCCATACAAAATCCATGGGCGAAAACGTCCGTATGGAGTTTTTGTCCGGTCGGCAATCGCGCCGATCACTACATCGAAGCAAATGTCTATACAACGGATAACCAACAACATAGTGGCCGCTTCTACGGCTGCAATACCGAAATAATCGGTATAGAAAATGGCCGCAAATGTTCCGATAAGTGCCCAAAACAAGTTGCAAGCCATATCGCCCAAACCGTAAGAAAATTTTTCGAGAAAAGATATTTTCATGGTATTTGATTGTGTTTTTTGCTGTTGTGGATTTTTATTAAATAATCGCTTCAACTATGTTGATAGACCCTTCCGGTTGTAATGGAACTATGTTTCCTTGCACTTCTTTCTTGTTTACTATAAGGCTCTTAATCTTATGAGCCATCCCTGTATTTTGAATCTCAATACAATACGTAGCGCCTCTGAATTTGCGCATCACCTGATAGTTCTTCCATTCTTTCGGAACGCACGGATTGATTTCCAAACCGTTGTATGTTGGTTTGATGCCCAAGATAAATTGCGTAATCGCATAATAATTCCATGCCGCCGTTCCTGTCAACCACGAATTTTTGGCTTCTCCCGGTAAAAAGGCATCCTTGCCGGCAATCATTTGCGAATAAACGTACGGTTCGACTTTGTGCAAATCGGAAATGGCTTCGGTATAAGACGGGCATATTTTGCGAAAATATTCCCAAGCATAATCGCCTCTGCCCAAAATAGTTTCCGCAATAATAATCCATGGATTGTTGTGGCAGAAAATACCCGCATTTTCCTTATACCCAGATGGATAAGTAGATATTTCGCCGTATTCTACCTTATATTCGGTAAAAGCCGGATGATTCAGGACGATACCATTTGGCGTATCTAAGTATTTTTTGACGGAATCCAGCGATTTTTGTACCCTTCCTTCTTCCAGCCCCACTTTCGCCATGGCGCACCAACCTTGCGATTCGATGAAGATTTGACCCTCCTTGTTTTCTTTACTTCCTACTTTGTTTCCGTAATAATCGTATGCGCGAAGATACCAATCGCCATCCCAACCGTATTTTTGTACCGCTTCTATCATTGCTTCAATGTGTCTTTGAGCGCGATCGGCTTCGGTCTCGTTTCCCATTTGGCGGCAAAGCACTACATAATCGCGTCCGCAAACGATAAATAAACCGGCAATCATCAACGATTCAGCTTTCGAACCCTCCGTTTTGTTTTCGGTGGTTTGAAACGATTCGTCTGGATTCCATGAAAAACAATTCAAGTTCAGACAATCGTTCCAGTCGGCACGACCGATCAACGGCAATAAATGAGGGCCTAAATTGTTGATAACATGATCGAAAGAAAGGGTTAAGTGATAAAACAGGGACTTTTCCGATCCTTTCTGATTGTCGAATGGAACAGCCTCGTCCAGAATGGAGAAATCTCCCGTTTCTTTCAGATAAGCGACTGTTCCGAAAATCAACCACATCGGATCATCGTTGAATCCGCCGCCAATATCGTTATTTCCTCGTTTTGTCAAAGGTTGATACTGATGGTAACATCCGCCATCTGAAAATTGAGTGGAAGCAATGTCGATAATCCGCTGGCGTGCACGCTCCGGTATTTGATGTACAAAGCCAACTAAATCCTGATTTGAATCGCGAAATCCCATTCCTCGTCCGATACCCGATTCGAAAAATGAAGCCGAACGCGAAAAATTGAAGGTGATCATGCATTGGTATTGATTCCAGATATTGACCATTCGGTTCAATTTCTCTTCATCACTTGCTAATACATAACGGTTTAATAAATCATCCCAATAGTCGCGCAAGGCCTCAAAGGCGGTATTTACTTTTTCCGTTGTATCGAATTGAGCGATAGTATCTTTCGCTTGCCGCTTGTTGATGCGTTTTTCGTTTGGCTGAGAGGCTATGGAGGGCGCTTCTACTGGAGATTCAAATTTATCGTCCGGATTTTCGTATTCTACATAACCCAACAGAAATATCCATTCCTTGGTTTCGCCCGGTTGCAATTCGATTTCCAAATAATGCGAGGCAATAGGCGACCAACCGTGTGCGACGGAATTAGCGGGCTGCCCGCTCATCACGTTTTGCGGATCTCGAAATTCATTGTATAAACCGATAAAAGATTCCCGATCGGTATCGAATCCCTGAATGGGAGCGTTAACGCTGTAATAAGCATAATGGTTGCGCCGTTCCTTGTATTCAGTTCTATGATAAAGGACCGAACCATCGATTTCTACTTCGCCAGTCGAAAAATTCCGCTGAAAATTTTCCATATCGGCGGCGGCATTCCACAGACACCATTCGGCAAAGGAAAACAGTTTGAATTGTTTGTTTTCCCTCGTTTTATTAGTCAATTTTATTTTTTGCACTTCCGCCCGGGTTTTTAACGGAACAAAAAAGAGAACTTCGGCTTCAAGACCGTTTTTTTCTCCTGTAATCAGGGTATAACTCATTCCATGGCGGCATTCGTACCGGTCTAAAGGCGTTTTACAAGGTTTCCATCCCGGCGACCAAACCGTTCCCTGTTCGTTGATATAGAAATAACGTCCCCCGTTATCCATGGGAACATTATTGTAACGGTAACGGGTAATACGGCGGAATTTGGCGTCTTTGAAAAAAGAATATCCGCCGGCAGTATTGGAAATTAAGGAAAAAAAATCTTCATTTCCCAAATAGTTGATCCAGGGCCATGGCGTTTGTGGATTCGTGATCACATATTCGCGCCGCAGATCGTCGAAATATCCAAAGGTCATAAGAAAAAATTTAAGTTCAAAACTCTATTATCTTTGTACTCTGCCGCTTGCATCGCCGCCCGCCAAGGTTTCCACTTCTTCCACAGAAACCATATTGAAGTCGCCATGAATGGTATGTTTCAATGCTGAAGCGGCTACGGCAAATTCCAACGCTTCGCCTTGATTGGGTTTGGTCAGCAAACCATGAATGATGCCTCCGGAAAAAGCATCGCCCCCCCCTACCCTGTCTATAATCGGTTCAATGTCGTATCGTTTGGAAACATAAAATTCTTTTCCGTTGTAAATCATGGCTTTCCATCCGTTGTGCGTAGCGGAAAACGATTCGCGCAAAGTGGAAATCACATATTTGAACCCAAATTTCTGAGCCATTTGAACAAAAATATTCTTGTACCCTTCGGCATCAGTATGTCCGGACGCAACGTCTGCATCGGGCTTAAAGCCCAGACAAAGTTCGGCATCTTCTTCATTGCCAATGCAAACGTCCACATATTGCATCAACGGGCGCATGATGGATTGGGCTTTTTCCTTTGTCCAAAGTTTTTTGCGAAAATTCAAATCCACAGAAACCGTTACGCCATGACGTTTAGCGGCTTCGCAAGCCAATCGGGTCAATTCGGCAGCTTCGTCGGAAATGGCCGGCGTGATGCCCGACCAGTGAAACCAGTCGGCGCCC
>JGI24699J35502_11134176_pt1 | contig 44830 bp, 24 predicted proteins | sample TergutMp193P4_FD_35502 | JGI IMG/M metagenome (IMG submission 35502)
ACCTATCTTCTCCCAAGATGACGGGCAGCCTCTCCCAAGATGACGGGCAGCCTCTCCCAAGATGACGGGCAGCCTCTCCCAAGATGACGGGCAGCCTTTCCCAAGATGACGGGCAGCCTCTCCCAAGATGACGGGCAGCCTCTCCCAAGATGACGGGCAGCCTTTCCCAAGATGACGGGCAGCCTCTCTCAAGATGACGGGCAGCCTCTCCCAAGATGACGGGCAGCCTCTCCCAAGATGATAGCCATCATCTTATTAATTGACTTCGCTCGGAGTCATCTTCATCTCTTTTTTGAAAATTAGTCATAATTTGCACATACATTGGTCATGATTTGCACATACTTCCGATATCGGTATTTAATTTATATGGAACAACAGGTAGAGAGTCAAATTGCAGAAACGGAAACGCAAAATGAAGCGCAAAAACTAAAAAGCGAAACGCTAACAACGCTCCGCACGGAATTAAAAGAAAAACCGGTTTGGAATTATCGTTCTTTCTGGTGGATTGTTGCCGGAACGATAGTGTTGCTGCTGTTTGTTGGCTGGAAAAAACTAAAGCCCTGAATCCATTAATCTAAACTCTAACAAGGTTTTAATCCCTAACAGGGTTAGAGGGAGTCATACACTTCAACCTCTACAATTCTTAATTCATTATTTGCTTTATCGCCGTCTTTGGCTTTGAACAGGTCGAGTTCGCCAGCTTGCGGAGCAGCTACTTCTACTATGCCACCAAAGGCGTCGTTGTCGCCGCTTTGCCCGATTAATTTTATGGTGACAAAACGTCCCTTGGTCGGTTTAACAGGAATGGAAATGTAGCCGAGCGATTTTTCGGTTTCACCTTCAAACACTTTTATATCGTCAACATAGACTTGTATCGGATAAGAACGCATGCGCCAACCGGTAAGCTTGAGTTCGATTTCATTGACGAGGGCTTCATTTGCAAGTTCGTATTTTATCCATCCGGTTGCAAGACGACCATCGTTTTTCCATTCAGAAAGTTCGTTGTCATCAAAACTTTTCTGCACGTCTTCCTCGTTGCAACCCGCTGTGGCAGCGATAATATCAACCGAATGACGCTTTATGGTAAAAGAAGGTACTGCAGGCGTTTCTCCTCTGTCGAGATTTACCGGTTGATAATCAGATGAAATATAAGTCGATAAACCGTCTTTTTCAGAAAAAGGAATGGAGTTAAATGTGATGGAAGCTCCTTCTAATTTCGTAGAGAGAGGGATATTTTCTCCCGCAAGAGAGGCTTTCAATGTAATGTTCCCCGGTTTTTTTGTGGAACGGATTAACACACGGTTTACTCCGGATTCTACTGGCAATGTTTTTTCTAAAACGTAATTGCCTTTCTTACCGCCGTGTGCAATGCCGCCGCGCCATTCTCCTTCTCCCTGCAAATCGAAGGAAATCATGGAATTATCCAACGGGCAACGGCGTCCTTCTTTATCTACCACTTCAACTTCCACCAAAGCCAAATCTGCGCCATCGGCTTTAAAACCGTCGGGGGCAATCATCAGTTTTAATGCGATGTGGTCGGCTGCACTAACCGTTTCTTTTTTGGCGCGGGAAATTTCTTTTCCATTTTCATCGTAACTGACCGCTTCAATCGTTCCTGCTTCCCATTTAATGCGAGGAAATGTAAAAAGAAATCCAACACTGCGTTCGCCAAAGCCTTGCGATTTTCCATTGACAAATAATTCGACTTTGTCGCCTGTGGAAACGACCATCACGTCTTTCACAATGTCATTTGTATAATTCCAGTGTCCGCAAATATAGGTTCCGTGTTTTTCATTATCCACCCAGCCGTTCCACATCACCTGATGCGCAAAGAAAGCATCTTTTGGAATACGCATCGCATCGACCACACCGCTGCGGCGGTAGTTTTCCGCGCCGCGCCAATGCGAGTTTGCCTCGTGGAAATGGATTTTCAAACCACCCGAACTCACGCGCTTGCCTGTACCGGGGCGAACACGGAAATAGTCCCACCAACGTGTTATCAATTCCCTAAAAAATGAATCCTGATTGCGGTTGTATGAGCGCATTTCAAAATTTGATTGAGTTGTATTTGCATTTGTTGAAGGATCGTATCTCACTCCCTCGCCATCTTTGTGGTAAGGATAAGACAATTCGTCCCAATACCAGCGCAATGCTTCGTCGCGGCAATATTCGGTTGCAAACATCGGAATATGTGCACTTTTATTGATATAGAGCATTTCTCCGCCCCATTCGGCAATTTTACTGTCGAGCATTTCGCGCGAACCCATCGCCCGTCCGCCGTATGGGTCGTATTTATCTCGCACTGCCTTTAATTCTGCTATATGTTCCTCGCTAATCGCTTTATTTCCGCCTTCGTAGAAAATGATAGATGGATTGTTGCGATTATAAATAATGGCATCGCGCATCACTTCCACCCGCTGCTCCCAACGGCGACCTTCTACATCTTTCTCGGAATCGCCTGCAGGCATCAGTTGTATTAAACCCACGCGATCACAACTTTCTACGTCTTGTTTCCAAGGAGTAACATGCATCCACCGCACTGTGTTGCCTCCCGATTCGACAAGGAGTTTGTTACTGTAATCGCTCAACCAAGCCGGTACTGACTGTCCAACTGCCGGCCATTCGTTCGTGCTGCGCTCGGCATAGCCTTTTATTTGCAACACACGGTCGTTGAGCCAGAACATTCCGTCGGCAAAGTGAGTTTTACGGAAACCGGTACGGGTTTTTACAAAATCAACCGATTCTCCGTCTATTTTCAAAATAGTATAGACATTATATAAATAGCCATAGCCCCACGACCAGAAATTTAGATTCGTTACTTTATCTCCTGCTGTAATGATTTTAGTATCTCCAGCGGCAATTGTTGAAGGTTCAGTATGAAACGTTTTTATAATTTTCCCGTCCAAATCTTCGAGCTGAACTTCGAGTTCAACAGTTTTTTCTTTCGGAAATTCGTTGCGCACCTGTGTTTCGGCATAAATCACGGCGCTACGTTTAGGAATATCAATCTCACGGGCGTAAATATATGTTCCAGTGGTTTGCAAATTGGAATACAACGGCAAGGTTTGATAGATTTTTGGAGTAACGTGCAGATATACGTTTTTAGGGATTCCACCGTAGTTAGCGTAGAAATTACGGTCGTTCCACTGGTAAGTAGAGCCGGTGGTATGTTCGTGGTAATTCCAAGAATTGTCGATACGCGCTGCTAATACGTTATCGCCGGTGTAATTAACAAGGTCGGTAATATCGAAACCGAAAGCCATTATGCCGTTTTCGCTCCAACCAATAGATTTGCCATTGAGGAAAAACTCTCCGCCAAAACGTATTCCCTCAAATTCGAGGAAAATTTTCTGTCCTTCGGCTGATGCCGGCAAGCGGAAATGCTTACGATACCAAACAATTGTGTCGGTCTGTTCAGCAATACTCACGCGGAATGCCTCATCTTCATTGAAAGCGGCGGGAAGTGTTACCTGTTTCCAATCTTTGTCGTCAAATCTTGAATTTTGTGCATTTTCCATATCTCCAATATTCAGTAACCAATCGCTATTGAAATTGTATTTTGTACGTTGATTACCGGTTACTAATGTCTTTTCTGCACTTTTCAAACCATTAGCAGAAGCTTTGATTTTCACTTCGCCTGCAGTCTGTGTTGAGCGTAAAATTGCTAAGGCAAAGCCATTATGTAACTTTCGCTGGTTGCCGGCAAAAAGTTCATCGCTCTTGTGATCTCCATTGTCAACGGCGATTAATTTCGACTGACCAGAAACTTCAAATGTTACTTCCTCGTCGACAGCTGTCGTAACAACACGTCCCTCATTGTCAACAGCATACACTTTTACATATTGCAAATCCATTCCATCGGCTTTCCATTCGGAATTTTCCGTTTCAATCTTCAATGCTACGGGTTTTCCGGTGGTTTCAATCGTGTGGCGGGCGACTATCACGCCGCCATTTTTAGCGATAGCCATCAACTCTCCTTTTTGATAAGGTACATTTTGCCACAATATCATATTGCGCTGAGCAATGTCTTCACGATTATTTTTCCGGATGCCAAGCGATTTTCCATTGACAAAAAGTTCCGCTTCGTCGGCATTGGTAAAGGCATAAATATTGTAATTTTTACCGTCTTCTCTATTCCAATGGTCGGAAACGCTCATTGTGCCAATGGTTTGTTCATTCCATTCTTCACTTTCAGAGGCTTTGTCCACAATACCGATATGAATGAGCGGCTCATCGGTAAAAATGCTTTTTATCAGGTAGGCTTGAGGGAACGGTTCGAGGGCATGATTGAAGAAAGAGTAATGCCAACCTTTCCATGGCCAGCCGTTTGATTCGCCCCAATATTCGATTGCTCCCCAATAAGCAAGCCCTATCATCCGTTCACGATCCATTCCGAAAAACGGCTGAGCCAATTCATTCGTGGTAGCTTCACTCTGATAGATAATCATATCAGGAGCATGCTTCAAGTAGTCCGGATAATTCATCCAGCGGTAATTGAAACTTGCAATCTCGGTAGCAACTGCTAATTCAGGCGGAATGATTTCGGAATTAAAGCGCGGGTCATTTTTAGTTATTGCTCCGACTCGTGCAGGAAACATGGCAACGGTGGTGGGACGAGTCTTGTCGTAGCGTTTTACCAATACATCAAGCATCCTATAAGTAGTCACACCCCAGTCGCTTGTAGGAAAACCGGCCCAAGACTCTTTTATTTGTAATTCATTTCCAAGACTCCACATAATAACGCAGGGATGATTGCGGTCGCGCTTAATCCATTCGGGAATGTTTTGGAAAACGGCTTCAGTCCATTTTACACGCTCTACACCCGCCCAGCAATCATCATTGCTCCATTTATCGTACAATTCGTCGGTAATCAAAATGCCGTATTTGTCGGCAAGTTTCAAAAAAGATTTTGAATAAGGATTATGCGAAGTACGTATGTGATTAAAGCCAAATTCCTTTAATTTTTTAAACATACGATCTATGGCAAACTCGTGAGCTGCCGCTCCCACAGCTCCCAAATCGTGGTGATTGGATATTCCTTTGAGAAAGACTTTCTTTCCGTTCAGTTTAAAACCAAATTCTTTTGAATATTCAATCCAACGAATGCCAAATTCTTCAGTCACTTGATCCAAAAGTTTGCCTTCGCCGTCTTTCAATATGATTTCAGCTGTGTAAAGGTTTGGTGTTTCGCAACTCCACAGTTGCGGAAGGTCGATTGTTATTGCAGGCAACGCCACTTCGTCACATTGTTTATTCGATTTTTTCGGAGCTAATGCTTTTGCTTCACCAACCTGCTTTCCGTCCGGGTCAATTATTTTTGCAAGTATCTCCAAGTTGGAATCTTTGCCGCTAAACCCTTCGATTTCTACATTTACGATTATTTCAGCCGATTGTTCGGAAACTTTTGGAGTGGTAATATAAACACCGTTTCGCGCCACTGTAATTTCGTTTTTTACAACTATATGCACATCGCGATAAAGTCCGCCGCCGGTGTACCAACGCGAATTACCTTTTGTACCGGCATAAACGGCTACCACGTTATTGCCTTCGTAATTAATGAGTTTAGTAATATCCGCTTCAAAGCCAAGATAACCGTAATCGGTTCCGCCAATTTTTTCACCATTGAGATAGGCATCGCCATACAGCATAATTCCTTCGAAATCAATTAATATTTTCTTGCCTTTCCATTCCGGATTTGCTTGAAATGTCTTTCGATACCAGCCTTCGCTCATTTCCTTGAAACCGCGGGCAGCTGTTCCTTTTTGGGTCCACTCCTGTTCAATCTGGAAATCATGCGGCAAATCCAATATCCGCCAACTGCTGTCGTCAAATTTGGATGTGGAAATGCCTGTCATATCTTTGCCGAGATTGCCGAGGTGAAATTTCCAATCAAAATTAAAATTAATTACTTCCTGTTGTGCAAAGACAGAAACAGTTGCAAACAGGAAAATAGATATTAATACCGTTTTATAATTCATATTTTCAATATATTATAATTTGATCAATAACGATTCCTTCGTCGAGGGCGAAAATTTTTACAGGCGAAAAACGCTTTGCATCCGGAGGAAGAACTACTGTTTTTATTGACTGCGAACGCAAGACATTGGCTTTCCATTCATCGCTGAATTCTTCCGTTTCGTAATTAAAAGTTTGCGGTTCACCGCCGGCAACAGAAACCGAAAAACGCAATGTTTTGCCTTCTACGCTGTGCGTGGGAACAAGACGTATCTCCATGCATGAAATATGGGACTGAGGCAAACGATATTCCACAGTGGCATTCTTATGCAGGTAAATGGATAGTCCCTCATATCCCAATCCTTCGGTAAACGTGTAATCTCCTGAAATGGAAGAAAAATCCATTCCGTTTAATTTGTATAGAATATCCGGTTTTTCGGGAAACGGAACGCTGTCCTGTTCGTGTTTTATGCGCTGGAAGACGGGTAACTGCCGTGGTTGAAAGTCCATCATATTCTCCCATTTTCCGTTGCCGAGCGAATTGTAAATGCTGGTAAGCGTGACAATGCTATCGAAAGCGGCATCCGACTGTTTCCACAATTCTTCGCTGTCTTTCCACCAACAGGGAATGTCGTCTGCATGACGGGAAAACTGTGCCAGAAGGTGTTTTTTATTGATTTCGTTTGAGGCCAAAACAGGATATTCAATTAACTCAAAATAGGCGTCTTTACGATTTTCAGAAATGATTTTTTCAATGTTTTTTACCTTTTCGGAAATTTCCATAAATCTACCTAATCTATCGGAAATTTCGCGTTTGGAAAAAGAAATATCAGTAATGCCATCACGGTTTTTCACTTCCGTAGTGCCTATAAATTCGGGCTTACGAATATGCGAGAGCAGATAAAATTCCTGCATGGCAGGGAAAAGTTTTGCACCTGCTTCTGCGCCAAATTCACGGCTCAGCCAACGTTGCAAGTGTTGCGTGCAAACATGAGGATTTGATTCTGCAAATCCATTCCACGCCATATCCATAAACAGTTCCGTCAGATATTCCGAAGGCTTAATGTCGCCCACGTTGAGAATCCAAATTTTACGGATATTTTTTTCGTAGGCAAGTTTCATTTGTTGGTACATCAATGCTGGTTGCACAATACCAAGCCATATATTGTCGTGTGGAACACCCCAATACGATAGATGGTAATAAACGCCGTTTCCTCCGCTGCGTACCTGTTCTTTTTCATTTGGAAAATGACGAATGTAACCGTGATTGTCATCAGTCCACACAAGGGTAACATAATCGGGCAATTCCAAGCCTGCATTATACACCTCTAAAACCTCTTTATACGGTACAAACTGTTGCGGAATTTTTGTAACATCGGAGTTGATATATTTTTTCAATAATTCAGTTTGAACGGAGATAACCTCTGCAAGGGCATTTTTGTATTCTTCGGTCGTTTTCACGCCCTGCATTCTACCGTCGTGTTTTCCGCGCATCCCGATTGTAAAAATGTTCTCCGAATGACTAAGTTCTTTCAGGCGAGTAGCCCAATAATTGATAATTTCTTCTCTGTTAGTCAGAAAATTATAATCGCCTTTATCCATCAAATCCCATTCGGTAGCCGAATTCCGCATCATCGGTTCACAGTGCGAAGTACTGACGACAATGCCGTAATGTTCAGCCATTTGACGATTTCCTTCTACAAAATAAAACGGCATTGTAACTTCATGCATGGCAGGCCAAATCGTGTTTGCACGCAAGCGCAACAAAAGTTGAAAGATTTTCTCGTAAGTTTTCGGTCCCACTTGCCCTTTGAAACGATTTTTGATGGGAAATTTTGTCTTAGCATCAGATTCAAAAGTTTGGCTACTCCAAGGCATTAATCCCCAATCCTCATCGTTAAGGAAAATACCGCGAAATTCCACCGCGGGCGATTGAAAGGTTTGAAAATTAGCTGGAAGTCGTAAAGAAGCGGCATGCTGCGCTTCTACATCAGCCCACCAGACCCAAGGCGAAACGCCTGCCAGTCGAGAGAGTTCCAAAATACCATAAGCTGTTCCGCGAGCATCGCTGCCCATAACGTAAAGTTGGTTTTCGCGGATGAAAATACGAAACGCTTCTTTTTTGCCAATCGTATCGGAAACAATTATACGAATGACGGCTTTTTTTTCGGAAGCTTGTTGGGGAACTAAACCTGTTACCTGCTGCATATCATTTTTCCACATTTCAAGAGCAGATTGTACAACAGGTACGCCTTTGAAATCCGAGTTCCTAATAGCGTAGGTGATAGGCTGCGAGCCGTTAAACCAAACAAAATCCTGCGAAGAAACGGAAATTGTCGTAAACAGACCTATTAATAATGTGAATACAAATTTTTTAGCGTTCATATTTGAATTTATTTCATTTTCAACTGCCGGTTAAAAATCTTGTCCGTTAGCGTTGTCCCATCGTCAAAAACAATTTTGCGGATAAGATAACCAGGCGTTTCTTCGGGTATTTTTCTTCCAATAAAGTCGAAATATTCTACCGATTTTATTGTTTTTTCTACTATAATGTCATCCAATGCTGTTTCACCTGTTATTACACGAATTTTTCCATTGGTCAAGAAAGTGCTGGTATCCCATGCTGTTCCGGGGGCTGTGGCAGGTAAGATAAACGAAGTAACCTCGCCCGAAAGCACTCCTGTAACTGTGAGCAGCGTAAGTTCAGTTTCCAGCGGTAAACGCACTGTACTTTCCATAAGTTCTACCACTACAGTGCCGTTAATGACAGCATTTCCTGCTATTGCAATTTTGCCGCAGGGGTAGCTTCCTATTCCGGAACGAATAGCTTCGAGTTTCAAAGTACCTCCTTGCAAAGTAAGATTTTTTGAAAGGTTGAGCGTACCGACTCTCTCTTCCAGGTCAGTGGCTGTGGGGTCGCCCGCCGAGATAAATCCGCCTGCCGCCACGATTACATTTCCTGCAATAGTACCGGTGCCGGTAAGAGTGCCGCCTGCATTTACGCACACATCGCCTGTGCCTGTAGCAGAGCCGGAATCGTTTGCGGCAAACAATGCGCCTGCATTAACGGTTACGCCGCCGGTGAAAAGATTTGCAGCGGTGAGCGTAAGCACGCCTGTGCCGTTTTTGATTAATGAACCGCTATCGCTGCCGATTACGCCGCTGTAAACGGTATTCATATTTTTTGCACCGATTATGTAAGTATTGCCGCCGTTCATATTGCCTGCACCGCTCAACGCTCCGAAAGTAATGGTTTGCGCCGAGATTGTTCCGCTCCCGTTGGATGCGCAATAAAGGTTTGTACCGCTTGCCAGCTCAACATGAACGTTAACCATATTTCGCGCCGAGCTATTATTGAGGCGAATATCGCTGCCGGTAAAATTGACTTTTCCTATAAAATCGCTCCAATCAACATTAAAGTCGCTACGTACATACGGAGCATTAATTATCAATGTGCCGGCGCCCGAAATTTTGTTGTTAAAAATCCAGCGTTGCGGCAAATTCCAAACAGAAGATTTACCTTCGGGAATGTTGATTTCATTCGTCCAAGGTCCTGTATTGCTCGTAGTATTTACGTTATACATTTGTAGCATGCCGCCTTCAAGCGTAATTTTTCCGCTGCCGAAAGCCGTTTTGTTGGCATCAGCCGAGCCGGAAATCAGGTTGCCGCTTTTTACTGTTATTTCTTTAAAATTATTGGTTCCGCTCATAGTCAAACTGCCTGCGCCGGTAAGTTTCAGCGTGATGTTTGTTCCCGTAATATTTCCGCTAAGAAATACACTGTTGGAGGTTGTTGGGTTATCTACAGTTAGATTTCCAACGACTTGCATATTGCGGTCTGTGGACATAGCTGCGGTAGTTTGCAACGTGGCGTTGCTCATTTTCCAGTTGGCAGCCGCATTGCTCGAAGCGCCGATTGAACTTGGCAGACCTCCGTTTTTAAGCGAGGAAACCGTTAAAATTCCATCTGCAAAATCGATTCCACCGGTAAAACTGTTTTCTTGCGTAGATAAATTGAGTTTTCCTGCACCTGTTTTCTTGATTCCGCCTGCGCCCGAAATTGCTCCCGTGCCTGATATTGAATAATTGGTTGTATTACTGAAATTCAATCCTGCAACCGGCATCGTTTCGGCAATCGTAATAGATTTTGTAATAGCATTATCAGTAAAATAAACCGAATCTCCCGGAACGAAAAAATCCTGATTATCATTATTTAGGAAATTTTTTGTTTGAAAATTCCAAACGCCGTTTGCGGCACCCGACCAAGTTACTACCCCTGCCGCACGCGGTTCAGTCAAGGCAAGGCATATACGGTTTGTTTCAAATAATAAAGTATAAGGAATGCCTTCCAACCCCTTTACTGCAAAATTTGCCGCCGTTGCGTTGCTTGTTCCCGTAAAGGTTAGCAACGTAAGAGTATCCGCCTTAACAGGCGAGAGTTGATTAATAACTATGGTATTATTCGTAGCTGTAACGGTAAAATCGCCTGTGATTTTCAGTGTATCATTTTTGGCGGGTTTAGTTTGATCAATGTCGAAATGTAAATTATTCCTTCCCGGGAATACCACATCTCCAACAATTTCCAAAGTTCCAAGCGTTGCGCCATTTCCCGGCTCAATCCTTCCGCCCTCTGTGTTCAATCCTGTTTCAAACGTTATGCCAGCATTTAATTTCCCATTTCCGCCGATTACGCCGCGGGCATTTACCATAACCGGACTTTGAATTTCACCATTTATAAACATTCGCCCTTCGGAAATCCGGGTTTTACCCGTATAATCATGGTTACCGTTCAGCGTTACATCGCCTTGCAACGATTTTATTATGATTCCGCTTCCGCTTATTTTTCCGCCTCCAGAGAAATAAAATTCGTAATCTTTACTTTTTGGATTTATTATCAATAATGTATCGGGCGTAAGTATTTCGTTTATAGTAATAACTGTGTTGGGATTGCGAATGTCAAACATAACGCTTTTGCCGTTAGCCGCCGTTGCTGTCAATGTATTTCCAGAAGTAACATACAGGTCGGCTTGTTGTACCGGAGCAACAGGCGGAAGCGGCATATCGGCTGCCATATAAAAATCAACATCTGCCGTTTGATAATAACCCTTTGCGGTTGTTTGCCCGCGATAAGCCGGATTTTGCGCCAAACAGTATTGCCGAATATTTGTCTGTTCCCAAGTACTGACAACGGCAAAGCCTGTTCCGTCTCGGCGTGGAAGGATGATTTCCTCGCGCCAGTCGCCCAGCATATCGCCCCAAAACGCTGCACGTTTTCCATACATTCCCATTAGATAATAATTTCCACCTTCGGCATAAAAATTGGGCATATCACGGTCAAAGCTGCTTCCGTTGAATTTTTGTAAAATCAGGTTTTTACCGTCGCCGTCGGCGCTGTTCACATGCCAGCGTGAAAGATTCGGTCCCCACCACAACGCTTCGCAGGGAAAAACACCTGTTCCGCCAGTGGCATTGCCTTTACCGTCGTACATAGTGTATGAATTCATCGTTGACCAGAATTGCATTCCGCGCCTATTCGCATCAAACGCTGCACAAGAGCTGCGCGCTACGTCCGTAACAGAAGAAAGGTAAAATCCTTTGATAATCTCGCCCGTTGCGGCATCATTCAGTCCCATCCCCATAATATTGGACTGCTGGATAAAAAAATGTTCCAATCCTGGACGGTCGGGGTCAATATCGGCAAGATACTGTCGGTCGCCATGCGCAATGCCGGGGATATGATACAGCAATGAGCCGTCGTGGTCAATAGTGAAAGCTACTTCCAAAAATTCATCCTTTCCATCGCCATCTACATCTCCCACACGCACTTGATGACCATCATACTGTGTATCTTCAAGGTAAAAGCGGTGCGACCACTGCACGACTAATTGTCCGTCAATCAGCCGCCATGTATCGAACGCACCAATAAATGCTCCGCTCGACAAACGGCTTTTGTATTCATATAATAAAGAAGGGTGGATTCCATCCAAATACATAATCACAAATCGGCCATTGATATTTTTCCATTCATCGGTGCGGGTGTTTTGCATTTCTGTAAAATGCGCTAATCCAACAGTGTCGATTAGATTTCCGGTTTGTCCGTTTACAATCGCCACCCATTGGGGGCAAGAGCCAATAGCAGAATTGTAGTTATGCACTGTTCCATCGGCATGGGTTATTACTTGTCCGTCAGGAAAAACGGCGCCTTCCGAAACCAGAATCATTACTTCTGCAAATCCGTCTCCATCCATATCGTAAGCAGTTACCCCATCGTTTGCGCCATCATCTATTTTCAAGTTTGTGCCGATTTTAATCCTCCACATAAACTCTCCTTCGCTGGTGTAAGCCTCCACAAAAGGCGAAAGATAGTCAGTAGCATTCGATTCTTCTTCGCTCGTTGCTCCATAGTTCTGGCGGTCGATTACATAATCATATTTACCGTCTCCATTGAGGTCGGCAACCCAGCAAAATTTCATATCCATTGTAATGCCGTCATATTCGGGAGAAGGCAATGGATGATAGTCAATGTCGCGAACGATGCGGTTGATGGCGGAATTTCCCGGCAAGTTCCACGAACCTTCTTCCCTACCCTCCACTCCATTCAAAACTGGCTTTACAAAAATGCGCGAAGCAGTGTTGGCGCTCGTAATGTTTGCCGTCAAATTGGTAGAATTGATTATAGGCTCAGAGTTGAGTTTCACGGGCGTTGCCGTACCGATTTGCCGATAAACGTTAAAGGATATTTCGTCGGGATCGGCAGCAAAGAAACGCCATGAAACAAATAGTTGGCTGCTGCTTTTAAGCATTGCCACTACGCCGCGATCCATTTTTTCCATTTGCCGCTGGGCAAAAATGGGTTGCATAGCAATCAAACAAACGGTAAATAATAAAAATTTGCGATTCATATTTTATTTACAGTTTTATAAAGAATTTATTTTTTTATAAACTTTCCTGTAAATTGAGTTTTATTATTCTTAATTTCAATTATCCCTACACCTGCCGGCAAACCGGAAGCGTCGATACTGTGAACAGATGCACCAGAAACCGGAATTGTCGTTTTCATTGTCAATTTTCCTGCTATATCATAAATATAACAGTCATAGAGTCCAGCTTCATCAAAAGCAATTTTTATAAAGTCATATACAGGATTGGTCAGTATAGAAATATCCTTTTTTTCGACAAGTTTAATCGAAGAAGTATTGGGTGCAAAAGAAACATTAATGGAATCCGAAAATAAAAAGCCGTGATAATTCATCGTCAGTTTCACTTTTTGTGCTGTGCCGTCAACTGGAAAATCGGCGCGGCGTAAAGTATCGGTTTTTGAGGTTGCACCATCAGACCACTGATACCAAATTGCATCAAAAAACGGATTAATTACATATTCGTCCACGTTTTCAGCCACTTCGATACTTGTCGGCACAAAAATATTCTGTAAGTCTGTTCCCATATAAAACCCCGTATGTGTTGGCTGATTATATCCAACATTCTGATACGCCACACTGAGGCGATAAACAGGGTCGTGCAAAAAAGTGTGAAAGCGGAAATTAGTGGCTTGGTCAGTCATATAAATGCGGATTGCCTTGTTGTTGAGCGTGCGGACAATCATTTCTTCGCGCCAGTCGCCCAAGATATCAGCGACAATGCATGGATTTGCCTTTGTACTGTTGTTGCTGCCGCAATAAAAAGAAGCATCGAGCAGGGTTTGTGCCTGTCCGTTATTGTATTTTGTAATCGAAGTTCCATCTTGTAATTCGCGCAGCAGGTCTCCGTCCCACCAAGCAGCCATATTCATCGATACGGCTCCGGTACTGTTGTTTATAGCAGTGTTGGTGACAGCATTAATAATGCCTCCCGAACGTGTTGACCAGTATTCCATGCCTCTGTACGCAGCAGAAATATCTGTTCCCATTCCGCGTCCTACATCTGTATTGGGAGCAAGTATTTGATTAATAATTTCACCAGTACGCGCATCGCGCAAAGTTGTTCCGTTGCCTCCCGATTCATGAACTCCAAGAACTTCCAATCCTGGACGTTCGGGGATAAAATCGGTTAAATGTATTGCGTCGCCATGTCCAAGGCGAGTGTTGTAAAGTCCTGTACCATTATCGTCTATAGTGCATGCACCATAAATGATTTCGTCTTTGCCATCTCCGTCCACATCGCCAACACGCAGATTATGATTTCCCTGACCTGCATAAGCAGCTTGTGTGGAAGAAGCATTGCGGGTATCGAATTTCCATCGTTTTATAAGATTTGTTCCGTCGAAATCATAAGCAACCAACACAGTGCGCGTATAATAACCGCGACACATAACTACGCTGGGATGAATTCCATCTAAGTAAGCAATGCAGGCAAGAAATCTATCTACGCGATTGCCGTAACTGTCGCCCCAAAGCGAATTGATATTTTCGCCGGTTGGATTCATTACCGGCACTTCGTTTCCGTTGTTATAGACCACGCTGTAACGCGGAGGGTCATACGCGGTTGTAACAATCTCAGTCCCTGTTTCTCCATTGAAAACAGTTAAAAATTCCGGTCCCTGCAAAATGTAACCGTTTTCCGTACGGTAATTTGCATTAGGGTTAAATGTGCGCGAACCGAGCGAGTAGGTTTGCACATAAGCAGGAAAATAGGCTTGTCCGACGTAAGTTCCTGCTGCATCAATAGTTCCTTCGGCAGTTTTGCAAACCACTTCCGCCTTGCCGTCTCCGTCCAGATCATAAACCATAAATTGCGTATAATGCGCGCCTTCGCGGATGTTTTTCCCCAGATTGATTTCCCACATAAATGTTCCATTTAATTTATAGGCTTGCAAAACGGGCGCATCGGTTTTACCTGAGTTTGCATTGTCTTGCGAATGCGGACCCACGCGGTGAATCACAATTTCCATTTCGCCGTCGCCATCGAGGTCGGCAAAGGAGGCATCATTGGGAATATAGGCATAGCCTGATGCAGCGTTATCCGTCGAAGCGGCGGAATATTCCCAAGTACCATCAGAGTTTAAAGCTCCCTGAACGGGTTTCATCGGAATTTCGATGTAATTCAAGCCCGACGTTCCCATTGCCTCATTATAGACGGTAAGAGTGTATTCTGCCAACGGCACCGGATTTTCTACTCCATTGACTACCTCATACAGAAAATAATGTATTGCGTTGTTTGATGCTTCAGAATATCTAAAAAAGGTAGCATCGACAGCAGTACCAAGCATCACAGGGTCTCCCGTTACGCCATTGTTTATAACCGCTTTATACAGATTAAAAGTAGTTGTAATACTGTCTGTTTCCAAATATCGCCACGAAAGACATACAGTAGTGAGCAAACCTGATTTTGCGGTACGATATGCCACGAAGCCGCGCCCCAGATTTTCCATCTGAATATCGGGCGAATAATTGGGAATTTTCTGTGCAAAACCCGTAATAAAAAATAAGAAAGAGAAAAAATATATTAAAATTGTATGTTTCATTGAGATAAATATTTGGTATTGGATTGCGCCGTCAATAAATAATTAAAAAAGTTAAAAAGAACCGACAGTATCAACTTTCGTAAATACTATCGGTTCTACCCTAAAAATAACACTATTTGTTAATGTTTTTCTCTATTGAAAATTTTTTCCGTTTGAACGCTGTTGTCAGTATAAGTAATTATCTTCAGAATGACTCCTGTGCTGTTTTCATATACTTTCTGACCGAGTAGATTGTAATATTCTATACTCTTGATTTCCTTGTTTACAAAGATATTTTGCAAACCGGTTAAATTACCTTTAGCGCCCAAAGTACCTGTTTCGGGATCGAAATAATAAAAGCCCTTAGCACCACCCGGAATTTCCATGCTGGCAGTGTTATCGGTAATATCCGTACCATTTACGAGTACTTTCACATTTTCCATATTGTCGATAATATCGTAGTTGCCTTCGGATTCGAGAATAACAATTTGTTGGCTTTCGCTTGGCGGATTAGCTATGGTAATATCAATAGTACCACCCTTAATGGCGATATCGCCATAGGTCTTTATAACATCATAATCGCCGGTTGCAAAACTGTTCACATTCAGTTTCAATACCGAAGCAGGATCTATCATCGAGAATGAATTGGCATATTCTGCACCTCCTTCTACTGTGCCATTAACAATTACATTCGATGCGCCGATATAGTTGCCGCTCGTTTGCAATGTGCCTGCAGCATCTACCGTTACGGTAATAAGATTAGAAGCAGGAGCTATAAGTGAATCAAGTAATACCAGTGTTCCGTCGCTTACCGTTACAGTTGACGGAGATGTTGCATCAGGGATAATAATTTGACCGCCAACAGTCCATTTACCTGTACCTTCTTTCAAAATTTTAAGAGTAGAAGGAATGAACCAAACAGTATCTCCTACTGCTGTCAAGCGATCCCATATTTGTGCAGTTCCGCTTCTACGTGCCGGTTCGCGAGTTAATTGCGGCGTAATATCTCCATTGAAAACAGCATCAGTATTCAACCCGCCGATAGCATATTCAACAATACGGTCATAAGCAGCTGCCACAGAGTTTCCTTGCAGCATAGAACCAGCCACTCCTGAAAGTTCGCCTATTTTTATGCTCGTTGTAGCATTACCTCCGGGGGTACCATTGAATATAATACGGGTATTGTCGCCCAAATGAACTTTTGCATTTGCAATCGAACCTGCGTTTACTGCATACGTTGCCGGATATTGAATTATATCCTGATTGGTCGCATCAATAATATTTACCTGTGTGCCAGCTTCAATGACTGATGTAAATGGATTTGTCCAAGCATTGCCTGTTTCTCTGCCTCTGTCTGCAAAACTGATATTTATGGTGGAAAAACCTGTAATTGCCGAAGAACATTCGTTGGGTGAAACCATATACATATTCAATGTTCCGCCTGCACCATTAATAGGTCTGCTAAATGTAGCAGCCGGCTGCATAACCATTTTAGTTTTAGCAGCAGCAGATAAATTCAAAGAAGCGGCTACGACTGCCGATTGGATAACAACCGAATCAACAGCATCAGAAATTACTGCGCCGCCAAGCAAACGGTTATCGGCTATCAGTGTAGCAGGAGCATCGATTTTCAGTGCGCCGTTACCCACGATTCTGCCTGCGCCTGTAAAAGTATAGTCAGGTGCTGAAACAGTCATGTCGGCATCGCCAAGCTCTATTATTTCGTCAATAGAAACGGCCTTATTTTCAACATCAGTTCTTGAGAACTGTACAGCATTACCCGGTTGGTAAGAGATAGCAGAGCCGCCTGCAACGTTGAAATTATTTTCAAGGTAATTCCATGTATTATTAGCGCTGCCACTCCAAACGTAGGTACCTAATGTTGTTGGCTCTTTCTTAAATACAACAGTTAAAGCATTATCAGGATTCGGAGTCGAACCTGTTTGTAATGCAACGGTTAAACTTTCACCATCTGCACCCTTAGCAGCATTTGCCGTATGAGTAGCATTTGCATCATAGAAATAATAATTAGCTCCATCATTAAAATTGGCTTTATCACTTGTAATCAATGAATAAACAAGACCCACTTCCTGTTGTGAAGCCACTCTGGCAGTTTTTGCTACGCCACCGTCTCTGTCCACATAATTAATCGTTACATCGGCTTTTCCCAATGATTCTTGCCAAACATAAATACCCAAATTATCAAGACCACCGCCTATATTTGCGTTATTACCGTTGCCTGCATTACTGCCTCGCGTATTCTGCATCGAAATAATTCCTATATCCGTTACAATACGTTTTTCGGGCGTATCATAAGCGGCGGGAGGAACTGTTGTTGATACATAAGTAGGTGCAAGGAAAGCAAGCGGAGTAGAAATGGTATCGGTATTGTCGGGATCTGCATTGTCCGTAATGGTAAGTTCCAATACTTGCTGACTGCCTACTTTTAAGTCAATTGTTGCAGTGATGTGATAAGTGTTTCCATTCGTTACAATAACTTTTGTTCTTGAGGGAGCATTCAAACTGTCGCAGATAGTATTGTCCACATCTGCACGGGTAAATGATTGTCCATTACCGCCTGTTATAACCTGTCCGTTTGTTTGTCCCGCGATAAGGTTACCAGTACTGGGGTCTCTTGCTGGTAAACCATCACGGTCTAAGTTCATGTAATGAAGGAAACCTCCGTCACGGTAAGCATAAAGTCCGAAAATACCGGGTGTGTACCAACCATCAGCACTGTTTGCAGAAATTGCGTCGCTGCCTGAAACCAAGATAGCCATAGCATTTCTGTTTGTTAATTCTCCTTGTAGCGTCCAGTCAAATTCAATGCACCAAACAGAATCAGCAGGATAAGCAAAAGGCGCTGTCTTTGTAGAAGGAATAAACAGCGAAGCGCCACGACTACCGGTACCATTACCGCTAAACGCTACCATTTGATTGCTAATAGCCATTCCTCCATTTTTTCCAAAAGGAGAATCGCCGTTTCCTGTTCTCACTACCCAACCAGTAGGCCACGTTTCAATTTCATCAAAGTTTTCATTAATGAAATATTTTTTGTAATAATCGGTTGCAAAAGCGGAGTTGCAACCAAACGCAACCATTACAACGGCTACGATAAGTAATGTAAATGTTTTTTTCATTATTGATAAAAAATTAAATTGAACAGCTCTCCTATTTCATTTTTATATTTTGATTTTTCACAAGAGTAGAGCTGTGTTAGAACTCTATGAAAAATCGTTGAAATTTCATTTAGTCGTAAAAAGGCAAATACCATGTTTGTTCGTCTGCCGTGAAAGCAGGTGCAGGAGCATTTGCTCGGTCGTATTTCTTTTTGATATTTTCATCGAAAAAGAATTGATAACCGTTGCGTCCTTCCTTATTCATACGGCGGGCAACGCGCACAAGGTCGCTCCAGCGCTGCCCTTCAAAGCCGAGTTCGAGGGCTGCTTCGCGTACAATCTGCTGTTCGAGCCATTGAATACTGTCGGTTTGCGTGGTAAATCCATCAGGAAAATTTTCGACAGGCATAAACACGCGCCCGCGAACTCCGCCATTTTGGTCCCATTCGAGCGGATAACGCGCGTCGAAACGATAATCAGATGGATAAGGGTCGAATGGACTTGTACCTGTAATATAGCAAGAGTCATCAGGAAAATAACTGCCGTCTTCCCGCTGGTAATGATATCTTTCGTCCTTTATTCCATTATTAAGAAAACACCATGCCAAATAGGGATAGCCTGCACGGTTGGCAGCTTCGATGTAACGCAAGTGCAATCCGGCAGCGCGGTAGAGCATCCAAAGACCGTGTGTATTTGCTGATGAAGATGTTGCTATAATCCCACTGTATTTGGTAATTTGTCCATTGCCGCTATATGAACCGCCCAATCCGCGGGCATCGTAAGGGAACTGATTGCGCATTGGCTTTGCCCAAAGCGAATCCATTGCATAATCAGATGCCTTGAGTTGATATCCTTCAAAAAGATTAGTAAACGGATTAACCGGTTGGAGTTTATCGTCAAAGGGAATGTACCAGATACGTTCCATTGCAGCGCGGCTTGATGCCGTGCGTGATGCAGGAGGATCGAGAAAAATATCCATCCATGTATTTATCAAACCGCTTTCATCTTCTATATGACCATCGCGGAAAAGAATAGCATACCACCCCGGCTCGCCTGACGTTGCTGTAAAAGGATAGTTGTAAAGCCGGTAGCGCGTGCGGCTATGAACATCTTCGTCGGTTGCCATTACCAAACGGTAATAATGTGCTGCTTCTTTATATTGATTATTAAACAAATATAAATCACCCAACAATAAACGCTTACTGATAAACATCGGGTCGAATGAATAACCGTTGGGAGTGCCGTTGATAAGGTCGGAATAAATATAATCATCGAGCGAAGGTAAACTCAGCATAAAGTCAATTAACTTCGGCAACAGTTCATCGGCATTTTGACGTTGTCCTTTGTAATTTTCCACATCTGAAAGATATACCATAGGTTCAGTAATGTAGGGTACGCTTCCGTAAATGTTCAACAGTTGCAGATAAACCCAAGTGCGTAATGCACCCACGTCGGAATAGCGCTCGTTATACTCATCTTGAGTAAACTTGTTTTCAGCAAGCATTTTGTCAAAATTTGATAGAGCGTCATTACATGAATTGATGACAGTATAGAATTTAAGCGGACTAATCCATGCATTATCTGCATCAATCTGATTTTGATTAAGGCGCTCCAATTCAGGCGTAGCATTAGTAGTAACATCTACTAAGTCGGCTCGCAATTCGTTCAGAATAACTACTTGATCGGCAAGTGTTGTAAACTGCGCATATACGCCCAATATAGCACGGTCGGCATCGGAAAGGTTCTGGTAGAATTTGTCGTATGGCACTGCATCACCCAAACCGTCATCTTTGCATGCGTTAAACGAAAACACACAAATAAAAAGTATTATTATAAAGAATATTTTTTTCATACTCATTTTAATTATAAATTATGAATTATAAATTATGAAACAACGTTCGACGTAGTCAATTATGAATTTCATCTATAGTTCCAATTTTATTCCTAACGAAATAATTCGCGACTGGGGTACAGTGCAGGGATCGATACCCAAATACAAGGGACTTTCACCTGTTGCAAATTCGGGATCAAGTCCTTTATAGCGGGTTAAAGTAAGCACGTTTTCACCCATAAGGTAGAGTATGCAACTTTGAATCACAGGAGTTTTTAAATTCAAATTGTATGATAAAGTCACATTTTTCATCCGCAGATAAGAGCCGTCTTCAATCCAACGGTCGGAAAAACGGGCGTTGCCCATCGGGTCTCCGGGAGTAGCCTTAGGAACCGAAGTAACATCTCCTTCTTCCCGCCAACGGCTAAGTACTGTGCGGAACTGATTGTAAACACCCGACATACTTTCCAATTGCGTGCGCGAATAATTATACACATCGCCGCCAAGCGAATAGGAAAAAACGGCATTTAGTGTAAATTTCCGATACTTCAACATTGTATTGAAGTTTCCAAACCAATCGGGATTCGGATCGCCGATTTCCACGCGGTCGTTTTCGTCAATCACGTTGTCGCTGTTTTGATTGACAAAGCGCATATCGCCCGCTGTAAAAGGAATCAATACTAATCCTTCACGAATATTCAGTCCTGCTGCGGCAGCATCGGCAGCAGTAGCATAAACACCGTCTGTCTTGTAACCGTAGAACACGCCAAGCGGTTGTCCAACTTTGGTTTGCATCGTTGCGCCCAACATATCATTATAGTATTCCTTTCCACCAAGGTCAAGCACCTTATTTTTATATTTTGAAACCATTATACCTAAATCCCATTTGAAATTATGTCCATTGACAAGGCGTGTATTCAAGTTGATATCGAAACCAAGGTTCCGCATTTTGCCTGCATTAACCAATACATCGTTTTGCGAACCGGAAATGTTGGCGGGTTTCACTGGCAAAATCATATCGTTCACAGTGTTGGAATAAAGATCGAAGCCGATATTCACTCGTTCCTTCAGCAACGATAAGTCAAGCCCGGCATTGATGCGCGCCATTTTTTCGGGTTTCAAGTCAGGATTAACAAGGGATGTGCTCACTAATCCGTATTGTCCTACCAGAGGATAAGGATAATAGTAGCGGTCGCCATTGTAGTTTCCAAAGTCGTCGTTACCCGAAATGCCGTAACTTGCCCTAATTTTAAGCAAATTGATTATATCAAGCGACTGCATAAATTTTTCGTTTGATACTAACCAGGCTGCACCCACAGAGGGGAAAGGCAAGAATTGAGGTACATTTATACCCACGCGAGAAGAATTGTCGAATGCACTGTGCAGATTGAGAAAATATTTGTTTTTAAATGAATAATCAAGATTGGCATAGAGCGACATCCAGTTCCAATCGTTGGCACCGCCATTAACGATCCGCAGGGCATATACGCCGTATTGCAGCGACTTAAAATCATCGGAAGAAGAGTTATAGCTTTCTCCGTAATTATTGTTGGCATCATTTTTCTGATAACGCAAGCCTGCCCGCACATTAAGGAAGTGGTCGAAACCGAAAGCAGTTTTATAATTGACATATCCATCTCCGTATAGCGAAAACAATCTGTCAACGCGATGCTGCGATTCGTTGAAAATAGCAATATTATAAACATCGCTGTTGAATGCTATGCCTGTACTGGGATAGAACGTTTTTTCGCGTTCCTTGTTGAAGTTTAAGCCTCCCAAAACAGAAACATCAATATGTTTGGTAATGTTATAGATAAACTCAAACGAGCCGAAGAAGCGGTAATTGATATTGAGTAGATTACTTTGGTTATTGACCAAAGCGTAAGGATTAGACATATTCCAATAGTCGGCATCTTCGAGGTCAGGCGATTGCAAACCATCTTCGTCATAAACGAAAGGAGCGGTAAACGGAGCTTTAACAAGCGCGGCAAGTATAGGATTAAGATCGACATTGCCTCCCTCGTTGGGCAGGTGTTTTGATCCGTACATAAAACTCATATTTGCCAGCATTTTAAACTTGTTCGAGAATTTAATTTCCGAGTTAAAGCGGGTATTAAAACGTGAAAAATCGGTATTTTTAATTATTCCTTCATATTTAAGGTAGCCGAGCGAAAGCACATAAGTAGCCACTTCATCACCTCCGGAAACGTTCAGGTAATAATCTTGATTCACACTGGGAGAATAAATCTCGCGTTGCCAGTTAGTCGAGGCATTATAGCGGTAGTAATCCACATTCCCTTCATAGCCCCAAGGTTGTAATACAGGCTTTTCCTGATTAAAGAAAGGCAAGGCGTTAATGATATTTGGCGGAGTGTTTGGATAAGCCTTTTGATACAGCTCGGAGAGCAGGAATTTGTGTTCGGCGCTGTTTAAGACAGGCAATTTGCGGGGTTCAAAGCCTACGCCGCCTGTCACGCGCGCATTGATGCGGGTTTCGAGCGATTTCGATTTCAACGTCTTAATCAAAATTACACCATTTGCGCCTTTGCTGCCGTAAAGCGAAGTGCCGTCTTTGAGAATAGTAATGCTCTCAATATCTTTTGGGTCAATAGATGCAAGCGGATTCGCAAAATAATTTCCAATCAGGGAGTAGGAATAGAAAGTATTTTCGTAAGGCATTTCATCCACTACAAAAAGCGGCATAGCTCCTGCAACCATTGTGTTCAATCCGTGCAAATAGAAGTTTGAACCGCTGGCAGGCATACCGGAGCGCGTAAGCACGTTCAACCCGCTTGCCTGCATTTTCAACAGCACATCGGGGGTGGCAGCGTTGGATGCAAGATTGTCTTCCGTAATGTCGAACCATGAATAAACGGAGTTGGAAGCAGACTTATCGCCCAAGGGAGTATAAACGGTTTTTGTCGCTCCTTTGTAATCCTGCTCGTAGAGTGCAATGTTGATTACGTTACGTCCGCGGACAGATATTTCACGTTTACCATAGCCTTCGGCAACAGCAGTCATTATCATTTCCGCTTTGGGGAGGGAGATCTTGTAATGTCCGTCATCGTCGGTAATGGCAGAGGCAACGCCTGCAACATCTATGTTTGCGCCTGCAATCACTGTTCCTGTGGCTGCATCGCTTACCGTACCTGTTACCATATACTTTGCCGTCCCTTTATCTGCTGTTGTTTGCGCTACCGCATTTCCACAATAGAACAGCGCTATGGATGCTGCCAGTAATATGCTTTTTTTCATATTGTATAATTTACTGTGTATTATTCCTTTTTTAATCATTGGGGTCAACTTGTGGTTCTAAGCGGATATAGTCCAAAAATATCATACCGGGTGCATTGCTTCCCTTGCTTGCTTGCAAATATGCCTGAATATTGCCGTCGGCGTGAGTAAACTGAGCGATAGTGGTGTTGGATACAAAGAAAGTAGCCAAGCCAAAGGACGGACATATAAGTGTACTTCCACTGCCATAAGCATCTTCGGCAGAAGTGGGCTGAACAAGCACATAACTATTGGGATAAACAGTATTACTGTTAGAAGCAGAATAACGTACTAATTGTGTTTCCACATTTTCACCGGCCGTCATTGCCGCTGCCATAATGGTATTTGACGAAAAATTACCGGTAATAACGTTTGCAGAGTTACGATCTAATGGAACTTCTCCCGGAAAACTGATATACATTTTTTGATAAAAATACATTGCCACTCCAAACGTATCTACATGCACCTTTTCCGCATTGTCGTCGTAAGCTTTCCAATATATTTTGTAGGAGGTGGAATACATACGCGGATTGTAGGAAATATAGGCATTAGGCTCACCCAAAGTGTTGGCGCCCGGCCACTCGTTTTCGCTGCGATAGTTAAAGCTGTAAAGATTATTTACATCTGTGATGCGAATTGAATCACGAACTACAATAGAATCATTTCCTGCTACTGATCGTAACGTATCGTTGTAGAATATGGTTTCTATTCTGTCGTAGGAATGGCGCGTACGCGATTTAAGCATTACGTCGCGTCCGCCGCTTGCCCAGTTGCGCGGGCGGGTTTGCCATGCATCAGGCCAACTGGCTACAAAATCTTCCGCTTCTATGACAAGTGGCTTAATTTTGTTTTGATACATTTTTACATCAGCAGCCGTTATTTTATATACAATGCCATTGGAGGCAGTGTAGCTTTCGACAATATCGCCTATGTTTACATCTACCAGCACGCCTGAATTGTTAAGATAACGTCCGTCAGCTTCTATCTTTTTATATGGCAATATCATATCGGCAGTAATTTCCTTAATAATATCGGTTGTCATTTGTAAGTTGTCTTTTTGAGTAAAATATTTTGCATATTTCACTTTCAAAGCATCTAATCCGCTTTCGTCAAGCAGAAGGAAAGTGGAAGCCCCCAATTCATCTGCTAATGGAGAGGAATCAATCAAGGTGTTTCGATATGTCCAAATGGTATCATAAACAGGCCTTCCGTCGCTATTTACGCCGGTTTGCACACTGCGATCCATATCCATCACCATCTCGCTGAACGAAGTAATAAAATCTACAACCGGTTCGTTTTCGAGAGTTTGAAGGTATTGCCAGATATTCATGCGCTCCTCGATAACGCCGTCTATAATATGCAATACGCCGTTTTGGGAGGAAATATTCCATTGGCTTACCGGTACGCCTGAAACTCGGTTGCCGTTAGTGGATACATATTTGCCATTCAACATCAGTATGTTGCCAATGTCAAATGCGCCCTCTGCATTAGCATAGACAATTTGTTCCGAAATGAAATTTTGTACCCATTCGGTCAGCGCCTGCGTATCGGTCAAGTTCAAATTGACAATAGCGCTGTTGCTTGGCGCAAAAACGGTATAATTCATTTCTGCGCTAAGTTTTTCGGCATAACCCGTTGCATCAAGCGCTTTCACAAAGGTAGAAACATCAGGATTTGCTGCCAGCAGTTCGTATAAATTTTTATTACGCTCGCCTACGTCAATGTTTTTTACATCGTTCCACGCATCGCAGCCGGCAAACGTAACCACCGCTATTGCAACTATTAGATATTTAATTACTTTCATATTATTTTGTTATAATACCTACTATTTAATTATCAATTTTCAATTATCTCCACAATCTTCCGGCGGCCATACTTCGCAGGTTCTATATTCATATTCCTGCCCTATCCAATTACCCTTTACATCAACACGGGGCCAAAGTTGGTCTTCATCCACCGGAATAAATTGAATCATATCCACACTGCCCAATTGCTGAACGCGTCTTTGGGTAGTCGGTTCCAAACGCAAAGTATGCCGTCCGGTAGTATATACCTTAATTGTTCCCAAAAGACGCGAACAAACTACCGAATTAAATTTCTTTGCGTTGTACATTTTCCATCCATTCTGTTCGACTGATTCGGGCGAGCTGCCGACATCATACGGATTAGGCATATATTCCGACATATCGAAGATGATGGGCAATATCTGATCGTCATATCCATCCTGCTTAAAAGTCGTTTTGATATAACATTCCAGTTCCCGACGGTAGCAAATCCAAATCTTGTATGAAATGCCTTCCTCGCTGCCAATCATTACCGGAGTTTTCAATTCCATATACTGTATGGCGCCCAAATCCAGATTAAAGCGCAAATAGTCGGCATATACATATTGCGATTTTTCATCAAAAGCGCTAATGGTCTGCGGTATAGTGCCGCAATAATAGTGAATTTGCGAATAAGTCGTCGGACAACCTGATTTGAATGCCCATGTAATTTCCGAAAGGTCGCCCGGATTGAAATCGGCAGAGCAGCCGGGCTTACGGAAGTTGCGCAATGCCATAATTTCGGGTTGTTCTGCAATATCCCAATAGATGCGGTAAGCCTCGCGTACCTTTATTTGAATATTTCCGTTAATTTTTTGAATAACGCCATTGGAACAGGTCCAGTCAGAGTAATAACTGTTACGGTCGAGAGGAATGCCAGGCTCGGTAGTTTGTCCAAGTTTAAGTTCGTTAAGTAAAATATCCGTCTGCGTATCGCTGATTGTGCGGGTAAAAGTAATTAACTGATTTTTCACCATAGTTTCCAAACTTGATACCACCAGCAAATCGGCAACATACTGCAAGCGCGGTACAGTGTGATAGGCAATATAGTTGTAAAGAAGCGTATTTACATCATCTATCGCCGGAGTATTGGCATGCAATGCACTTATAAGATCCTCTATGTTGTAAATGCCGTCATCTGCAAAAGCGTCGTTATCCTGAATAAACAACGTTTTCCAGTCGCCTTTTATGTTCACGGCAAGCGTGTCGGCCATTCCTGAACGTTCAAAAGCCTCTTTCATCAGCGAGAAGTCGTCGGGCAAGGCGCGCACCCGCGCCGTAATCGATTCTTCAATAGGGTCGGGCGGAGTAAGTACGCAGTCGATAATATGCAAATAACCGTTACTTGCTTTGATATCGCGAGGTGAAAGAATGAGTGCCTGACGATTGACGCGAATGTTTTCGCCTTCTTGTTTGGTCGTGAGGTAGGAACCGTCGAAGTTAGGATACGGCATGCGTCCATCGACAAAGCCTGCAGTAGTTAAGCTATCGCTTTTGTCGGTAATGTTCAACAAGTGATATCTTATAATCGCTGCTGCTTCGTCCTTGCTCAAATTGTTTACGGAACTTTTTCCTATCTGTTGCAAATAGGCGGCAACCGCCTCGTCGGTAGGCGCGAAAAGGGCGTAATTACCATACGCGTGAACAGTGCTGCGCATTCCGCTTATATCCAATATCGCCAGAAACGATGTAAGTTTCGGCGACTCCTGTTCTTCCATTAATTCGTCGATTTGTTTGTCGTCGGAAATAACAATTTCCAAAACATTTTTTTCACACGAATTCATTATCAGCGCAACTATAAGCGTTGTAATGAAAATAAAAGGGATAAAAAAACTCTTCCTCATGGGATTATAATTATTTAAAAAATTATTTTGCATAAAAATCGTTTTGCACAAGATTTTTGTTGTGTTCTAACTCATTGGCATTAATCGGCATATACAAGCTGCCCGGATTGGTTTGCCATTTGTTTTGAATAATGGATACTTTTTCAGGGGGAGCTGCAAGTACCGCCATACGCAACAAATAGCCCATTGTGCGTTCATTATAGTTTTCGCGCTGTGCTACGCGCACCAGATCGAACCAACGTTTACCCTCAAAAGTTAATTCGCGGGTGCGTTCTGCCAACACAAATTCTTCCATCGTTCTCGCATCAAGGTTTCCACTGTGTTTGTAGAACAAATCGGTGGACTCAGGAGCATTGCCGCGTGCACGGATTTGATATATCAAATCCAGCGCTTGCTGCAACTTCACCTGATTGTTATCTGTCATTGCCTGTTCGGTCAATGCCTCTGCTTTCATCAAAATTACCTCGGCAAGCCTGTAAAAAATCCAGTTGCTGTTGGAAGTGGAAATAGTACGCAATTGCACAGGCGATGTTGTACTATTCAACCCTATCCATTTCCATACATATCTGCCTATATATGCAATTCCTTCGGTACGTATGTCGCGCCATGTGGCATCGATTTGCGAACCGATAAAATATTCGCTTCCAAAACTCGCCTGATTTATTTCTATCCAATCTGATCCATAGGGGCTGAACATTGAGACGTAAGGATTGTTATATGTTGGCGGATTCTGTAATTCAAAAATACTCTCCACGCTGTTGCCGTTGGCATACATGGTATTGAACAATGCTATCACATCGCCCTGTACGGCTTCATAGATAGTGTCAGTAAGTCCGGTATCCGGATTATAACTCAACATTTCATCCCTACCTACAGATACCAGCGAATACTGTCCTGAATTTATAACGCGGTCGGTCATGCTGATGCAGTTGTCATATTCGCCTTTCCACAGGTAAATATCTGCTAACAGCGTTGCCCAGCCATAATAGTTGAAACGTCCCTTGTTTGGGTCGGAACTGCTGGCGCTGGCTGTATTGGTCATATCATACTTGATGGTTATGTCGTTTTCCACCGCTTCGAGTGAAGCAATCAGCTTATCAATGATAGTTTTGCCGTCGGTTTTCGGCAGTGAATAATCCTGATAATCATAGATGCTTGCATCTTCAGTGTAAGGAACATCCCGGAAAGTGCGCACCAAATAGAAATACATCAGCGAGCGGATACAGGTAACTTCGGCAAGGTATCCTTTCAGTTCTTTTTCGGAAAACGACCTGTCTTTTTCAAGTACTTCCGGAGCCAATTCTATCACAGTATTGCACTGATTGATCGCTGAATAAAATCCAGCCCAGTTGGTGAATCTATTCGTTGAGAGAATTTCACCGTTGTTCAAGGCGTTGATATCGGCAACTGTACCTGCTCCCGGCTGTACCATTTCGGCTCGCATTTCACCCCATATAAAGTATTCCTGCATCATTCCGATGTCCAGCAATTGCGAATAGCAGCCAAGTACTGCTGAACGTACTTCTTCTTTGGTTTTCCAGTAGTTTTCGCGTATCACTCCGTCTTCGGGCTGCACGTTGAGCCAAGTATTGCAAGAAAGAGCAGTTACCGCCACTACTATTAATAAAACCGCTTTCTTTATATGATTATAATATTTCATATTATTATTTTTTATAATTTTAATTAAAACGACAAACTCAATCCCAATGTGTAAGTTTTCTGTACAGGAGCCCGTGCATTGTCTTGAGAATCGGTAACAGAATTGCTAAGTTTGGTTTCAGGATCCTGTCCTGTGTAATTAGTAAAAAGCATAATATTCTGCATGGTGAAATAAAGGTACAAATCCTGCAACTTCCAGTTTGAGATTAATCCTCTTGGAAAATTGTAACGCAACGTTAATGATTTCCAGCGAACGTATGATCCGTCTTCTACAAATCGGCTAGATGCAAGCCAGTTGTAACCTTGCTCATGCAGAGAGCGCGGCAGGATGTCTTTAGGCGCTTCCTCAGGGTTAGCATATTCATGACGCCAGCGACGAAGCACTGAAGTCGCCTGATTGTCGAAGTTAGACATTTTTTCCATCTGCATACGCGCCATGTTTATAATATCATTACCATAGCGGTAATAAAACACCATATTGAGCGACCATTTTTTCCATTTAATTGAAGGAGTAATACCGCCGTAAAATAAAGGATTAAAGTCGCCCAGGTAAACAATATCCTGATAGTTGATTTGTCCATCCTTGTTAATATCCACATAGCGCGCATCGCCCGGCTGGAATTGATAGTCTATCGTAGGATAACCAAATTTCATATACAAAGGTACCGTATTCCCGTATTGATCTGTGGTCATAATCGGCAAGCCATCGTTGCCAACAGCAATGGTCTGGTCTCTATTCAAATATACGCCGTCGTATTTATAACCATAAAACGAGCCGTAGGGTTGCCCCTGCACGACACGAGTAATATATGTGCCGTTTTCGCCCCATCTATCGAAATTATCCAAATCCATATAATCGGACAGTTCCGTTACCGTATTTTCTTCTCTTGCCATATTAAAGGCAAAATTTACATTCCAGTCTTTCGTCCTGATTGGCGAGTAATTGATGTTCAATTCCCAACCGATGTTTCGCAATGTACCATAATTAAAAGCCATTTGAGAAAAACCGGAAGAGGTAGGAATGTTGGTTTTAGCGTTGAATTGGTCCTTGGTACTCTTGATATAATAGTCAAATTCAATATTCAATTTATTATTCAAAGCCACAAAGTTCAGTCCATAGTTGCTCTGAAAGGAACGTTCCCAGCGCAATTGTCTAAGTTCCAAAGAAGAAGGATAGGAGGCAGATTCGCCCAGATAATCATAATTATAGGTATTGTAACGATTAAAATAAAGGTAATCATTATCGGGAGTTTTACCCGTGATACCGTAAGAAGCGCGTAACGAAAAGTCATCAAGCCAATTGCCCTTAATTTTTTTCATAAACGGCTCTCCCGAAACACGCCAGCGCCCTGAAATAGCAGGGAAAGTGCCATAGCGGAAATCTTTGCCGAAACGCGAGTCGCCATACAATGCCATATTACCATAAATGATATAGCGGTCAAGGAAAGCATAACTTACATTCGCGTATGCATTTAGACTGCGCTCTTGTCCTACGTCTGATAAAAGCCCCGCTTTATCTTTTGTAAGTCCTATATCAAGAATGTAATAATTAATTGGGTCAGTCAGGTAATTCGATGGCGAACCGGCAGTACTCACATCAAAAGAATAACTTTCGCTCGAATAAGTCGATAATCCCAGCAACACTTGCAGACTATGTTTTTCGTTCAGTTTCGGGGTAAAAAAGATTTTATTAAATGTTTGAATTACAAATGTCTCAGGTTCGGAAACCATAGCGGCGTTAAAATTTAAATCGTCATACCAATTTACGCCCGAAGCGGTCTGGGAAAGAAACTTTTCCTTGCGGTCGTTACCCACATCAAAGCCCACATCGAAAGTATAACGCCAAGCGGTATTAGGCGCAATCTGAACTTGCAAATGCGGAATGATTTTTTCACTTTTTATATTATAGTGTCCCAGATTTGCCAAAGCTACAGGATTGAAAATGGTAGGATAGCTACCTTGCGGACCATTCACTGGGGTAAAATAAGTAGGCATTTGCACTCCAAACTCGTTGTATTCGTAAATCCCCTGATTAGGCATCATAATATAAGCAGTAGGACGTACATCGCTTTTTTCATCGCCGTTGGGCAAAAAGCTGCGGCTGTTGTCGGAGTGCGTATAGGCAATGTCGGCTGAAAAACGAATTTTATCCGATACAAAATAGTCGAGGTTCAAACGGGTATTGATACGCGAGAGTCCCGTACCGACTGTATTTCCACGAGAATCATAGTATCCGGCTGAAAACGAATAACGCACTTTAGAGCTACCCCCGCGTAGCGAAAGGTTGTATTCTTGCTGATAACCGGTTTGCGAAACGGCTTTTACCCAATCGGTATTATTGCTGTAATTATAGAAGGTATAAGGGTCGTGCGGGTCGTAAGCAAAGGGTTTTCCTACAGTAGAAAGCAGGTTGAGCGGTGTTCCTGCATTATTAAAAGATTCCAAAATCATAGTAGAATATTCGTCGCCTGAAAGCGTAGGAATCGCGGCGGGTTGAGGCGATACGCTTGCCTGAGCTACAAAGGTAATTCTCGGAGGCGACATTGTTCCGCGTTTCGTGTAAATCTGTAAAACACCATTTGCCGCCTTCGCTCCCCATATAGCAGTTGCGGCAGCATCTTTCAACACTGAAATTTCCGCAATATCAGCAGGAGCAACATTCAACAACTGAGAATATTCTTCCTCCGTAGCGGAAGCAAAATCGAAGTCTGCTCCGATTTCTGTTTGCAGCGGAATATCATCAACCACAATCATTGGCTGGTTGTTGCCGCTTATGGAGGTAATCCCGCGAATACGAATCGACATACCACTACCCGGGTCTCCCGCATTTGCCGTAATATCTACACCCGCTAATCGCCCCTGCAGCGCGTCATCTACAGAAGCAACGTTCAGGTCGGCAATTTGGTCGGCACTTATCTTGGATATTGCCATCGATACATCGCGTTCGTCAAGACTCATAGACCCCACTCTTTGTTTTGGCTTTGCAGTAACCACAACTTCCTGCAATGCACCTTTTTCCTTTAAAGCTATTTTTAGAGTAGTATTATCTCCGATAACTATTTCCTGTTTTTCGTAGCCAACATAATTAATGGAAATTGTGTTTTTCTTACTGGAAACAAGCAAACTGAAATCCCCGTCAATATTGGTTATAGTACTTGCTATCACTCGGTTTTCTGTATTCATTTCCAATATTGTAGCGCCTATAATCGGTTCTTTATCCCACGCTGAAACAACATTTCCCCTTATCAGTATTTTATCTTGTGCAAACATGTTTCCCGTTGATAGAAGCAGTATCGCAATAAGAATATAAATTTTTTCTGTATTTTTCATACGAAATCGTTAAATTTTAGAATTTTTTACTCCGCTACCTTAAATGTAAAATAATTGTTCACTTCATGCAAAATTGCCCTGCAAGCAATGCGGTTACTGCGGTAATTATTTGGGATTGTACTTCCTGCAGGCGTCCCTCGCTGCACGCGCATCGTTCCTGAGGAAGCACCTGTAATAAGCGTCGTACTGCCTTGTATTACGCTTTGGGGAACAAAGTTCAGCAGTCCGGCTGAAGTTTTGCTTACTTCAACGAGCAATGACTGGTTCGTAAGACCCAAGTTCTCGTCATTAACCTTTGCCATCACGGGAACAATCGCTCTGTTGAGTTCCATTGGATTTGCCGGATATAGATAATTGCTGATATTATCGTCAACCAAAACGGTTCCCTGTAAGATATGCGAATTGATGAAAAATGCCGCCTGTGCAAATGCTTCCGGATTAGCGGAAGATACCTGATCAAGCGCGGGCAGCACGCCTGCGCTTATTGCCGACTGCATCGCAGCTGTATTAGGCATTAAAACAGTATAAAATTGCTCTGTGCTTATACCGTCTAATGCTGTGTTAGTCGCATCGTCGGGATAAGTTTTTATACATCTTTGAAAATAATCGACAAACGTTTTTACATTCGGGTTTTGAGTACGTGCGCGATCAAGATATTCCCACAGCGTTAAATCTCTGAATTCCAATTCGTCGCTTATTCCTGTTACACGCGGAGAGTATTGCAGCAATTTGTCGATGCTCCACACAGTTCCATTCAAGTAGGTCTCATCGAGTTTGGTAAGGTTTACATACGTGTTGTCTTCGATATTGCCGGCCGCCTGCATCTGATTGTCTTTGTAGCGGACAGGGTCGCCATAACCTGTTACCGTAAAATTCCAATTGCCGTATTGTGAAATACCGGGAGTGGAAAAATCGGTAATTTCCGAATTTACGTCGTTATTTTTCAAGCCTACGAAAATATGGTCGAGCAGCAGGCGCGCCAAACGGTTGTTGGCATTCACTCCACTGACCGAATGTGAAAATATTCCCGTCGTTTGGTCGTATGAAAATCCATCATCTTTAAATAACTGATCATCAAAAGTCAGTAGAGTGTAACGTTCGGAAATGAATCCATTCAGTATGCATTTCTGCAAATCCTCACGCACAGAAAGATTAAAGTTATTTATAAATCCGATATCCGACCATTGATGTGCAGGATTAAGATATATCTCCGAATAAACAGATTCAAAAATACGGCTGCGAACTACATCGCTGCTATGATAGACAAATCCGTTACTTGCAGGAATAGCTTCAATAATGTTGCTTTGAGCAAATTGTTTGCCTGTGCTACCCTCGCCATTTAAATAATCGCCATTGCCGTTTAACGACATTGCATAGTTGGACGGCCATACCAGCGACGGGGTCATGTGTGCATTAATCATCGTCTGAATGATTTCCGGACGTAATAACCGTACTTCACCATAATATTTCAGCACGCGGCGATTAAGGTAGTCCGTTAATGCTTCGTTCGTAGGAAGAATCAGGGTATAGCCGGCTTTTTCGGGAGAGTAGTCCCCAACATACACATTTTCCAGATTGAACGAATAAGCCAAAGCACCGGAGTAATATTTATAGTATATTCTATTAATGTTTTCATTGGGCATAATCCTTTGTAGCGTTTTAAGATAAGTTGGATTCGTGATTTCCTCATAGTATTTGAAAAGATACTCTCCAAACACATCTTTTGCATCTACCAACGCTTTGAAAGCACTGTTTTCAGGGCGCTTTAGAATATCGTCAATATTATCCAAAGGCAAATTAACTGTGGATACTTCATGAATAATACCGTTTTCGGCGCGCATATCAGCTTGAAGGATTTGGCCATCCTGAATATTTCTGCCCGTCCAGGTAACGCCGGGAAAAAAAACGTTATAGTCCGTTGCTGTGAGCGGAGGCGTATAGGAATTGAAAAAAGCAGAAGTAAAGGCAGGAATAAATTTGTAGTTATTGTAACCGGCATCCCAATCACCTACTATTGTTTGATCAACAACCCATTCATTATTATATTCAGGGTCGCGGTAAGGCAGGGCATATAACTGCGTTTTGAACTTAAAAGCGCCTCCTACTCCCAGCGAGTCTAAAATGAAAGTATTGTAGCAAATAGAATAGGCAACAATCCTGTTCACTTCCGCGTCGGGAATGGCAGACGCTGAAGAGTAGTTATTTCGGCTTAGATAAGCAGCAAATGCATCATTGTTGGGAGCAAACACAGTGTAAAGTCCAGCACCTTTCAACACTTCGGCATATTGAGTTCTATCCACACACTCAAGGTAGGTGCTGAAACGGTTTTGCTGTTCCAAAACCTGATAAATAGGGTCTTCCAACCAAGTTGGTCTTTCATAATACTTATCCTCATGATCGCATTGCACAAAAAATAAAACACAAATGAAACACAAAAGAGATAAAAAAACACCTTTCATTTTGTAATAGTATTAAGTTAATATTTCAACATCATTGCGGGGATTTGTCGTCCTTACAATTACGTTGCGCTAAATTTGAGTTAACACAACAATAGTATTAAAAATAAAAAACTAAAAATATACAGTTTATGACCCAAATTAAGTATTGCAAAATAACAACATATTCACCAAAAGAAACCTATAAATATGTACAATAACATGTAAATTTGTTCAAAAGTAAAAATATTAATTTTTGTTAATAAATATAATATTTATTTTTGTACATAAAAACAAGTTATTTGAGCATGAAACATAGAATCATTCTTTTTCTTTTATGGATAGGCTGCTGTAGTATCCATACTTCAAAGGCGCAAAACGGACAAATTTCTGCATTCAATAGCAAGGAATTTAACCATTATTGGGAAATAGAATCGGAGTCGTCCGGTTATAAACTATTATTTCAAAACGATACAGTTGAGATAATTGCACCCCAAGGTTTAACTTTGTGGCGCAAAGAAAAGATGAGCGGCAATATTTCCATTGAATACTGCGCTTGCGTAATGGACGAAGGAAAAACAGGCGATCGCCTGAGCGACTTGAATTGTTTTTGGATGGCATCCGACCCTCAATCGCCGAATGATATTCTGAAACGGAAAAAAGAAAGAAACGGAGTATTTAACAATTTTTATGCATTACAATTATATTATATGGGGTATGGCGGCAATGGCAATACCACTACTCGTTTCCGCCGTTACGACGGAGATATGCAGGGAATAACCGATTCGGCAGCCCGCCCTGCTGTTTTGCGGGAATATGCCGACCCCGAACATTTACTGAAGCCTAATCATTGGTACCATATTCGTATTACCCGTGAAGGCAATCAGATTGAGTATTATATCGACGGCAGCCGGTTAGTCGATTTCAGAGATGCAGAGCCATTGACTTCCGGTTGGTTTGGATTTCGCACCACATCATCGCGCGTACGCATTACGAATTTTAAATACTCTTGTTGGAATCCCGACGAACAGGCTGTTGCACTTAAATGGACAGGAAAAACACCGGATACGGATATGCCTGCCAGTTTCGGCGTTCCTTTTCCTAAAGGCAAGTTCTATTCCGGAAATTTGATAAAATTAACCGGTCGAGGAGAGCAAACAATTCCCGCCGACCATTGGTCATTGGCTTATTGGTCCGACGGTTCCGTGAAATGGGAAGGATTTGCCGCCGTGATTCCTGCTCATACCGAAAAGATATTGTTGGAAACAGAAAATAAAACTACAAAAAAATCTATCCCGAAAATAAAAGTTACAAAAAATGATGACGCTATTATTATAAATACCGGCGTAATAACGGCATTTATTTCCGGTCGGGATGGGGCGTTAATAGACAGTTTGCTATATGACAGCGTAAAAATAGCGAGTAAAATACATTTGATAGGCACAACACAAAATGAAACTTTTACGGAAAATACAGAGAAACTTATTTTTAATCAATATACAAGTGAAATAAAACATCTTGAAGTTGAACGGACAGGAGATATCCGCAGCCTTGTCAAATTAGAAGGCGTGTACAAAGCCGACGACGGCCGCGAATGGCTGCCTTTTACAGTACGGTTGTATTTTTATGCAGGAAGCGAACAGGTGAAAATGATTCATACCTTTATATATAATGGCGATGCGGAAAAAGATTTTATCCGGAGCCTTGGGATTCGCGCGGAAGTTCCCATGCGTGAAGCATTATACAACCGGCATGTAGCTTTTTCCTGCGCCGACGGCGGCGTTTGGAGCGAACCGGTACAACCGCTGACGGGGCGTAGAGTTTTAACTATGAACGATGACCGGACGCTTCAACAACAGCAAATGGAAGGGAAGCGCATTCCTCCGTATGAAGCATTCGATGAGCAGGGCCGTTTCCTGATTGATAATTGGGCTTCGTGGGACGGATACCGTTTGTCGCAACTCAATGCTGATGTGTTCAGTATCCGCAAGCGGACTGCGAGCGACCGTCCCTGGATAGGAACTTTTTCAGGAACTCGCTCCGGCGGATATGTTTTTGCCGGAGATGTGAGCGGAGGATTAGGCGTTTACATGCAAGATTTCTGGCAATCTTATCCGGCTTCGCTCGAAGTGGAAGGAGCTCGTTCCGCGAATGCAACTCTTACGGCATGGTTGTGGAGTCCGGAAGCCGAAGCAATGGATTTGCGTCATTACGACCATGTTGCGCACGATTTGGAAGCCAGCTACGAAGATGTACAGGAAGGATTAAGTACGCCTTACGGCATCGCTCGAACGCATATTCTCACATTGATTCCTCAAAAATCGTATCCGGGAAAAACGGGAATAGCCGCTACAGATGAAGCTTTACTGAACTCTTCGCCATTAATGTGTACCCCGGAATATCTGCATCAACAACGGGCTTTCGGAGTGTGGAGTTTACCCGATAGCAGTACGGATTTCCGCGCCGGCATAGAAAAACGGCTTGCAGATTACGTTGATTTTTACCGCAATGCCATAGAACAACACAAATGGTATGGTTTCTGGAATTACGGCGATGTGATGCATTCTTATGACCCTGTACGCCATGAATGGAAATATGATGTGGGCGGCTATGCTTGGGATAATACCGAATTGGCTTCCAATATGTGGCTGTGGTATAATTTCCTGCGGACAGGCCGCCAAGATATCTGGAAAATGGTGGAAGCCATGACGCGCCATACAGGCGAAGTTGATGTTTATCATCTTGGTGAATATACAGGTTTGGGCAGCAGGCACAATGTCAGTCATTGGGGTTGCGGGGCTAAAGAAGCCCGCATCAGCCAAGCGGCATGGAAACGTTTTTATTATTATCTCACGACTGATGAGCGTTGCGGCGATTTGATGTCGGAAGTGAAAGACAGCGAACAAAAACTATACACACTCGACCCCATGCGGTTGGCGCAGCCTCGCGAACAATATCCCACTTCCGCACCTGCACGCTTGCGCATCGGACCTGATTGGCTGGCTTATGCCGGAAATTGGATGACGGAATGGGAACGTACCCGCAATACGGCTTATCGCGATAAAATTATTACTGGAATGAAAAGTATTGCCGCTTTGCCGAACGGATTATTTACCGGTCCTATCGCTTTGGGATTCGACCCTGCGACAGGCATCTTCACTCATGAAGAATATTTCACGGAAAGCACCAACCACTTGATGACCATCATGGGTGGTTTCGAGGTGATGAACGAAATGCTCGATATGATTTATTTGCCGGAATGGAATAAAGCCTGGTTGGATTTTGCAGCGCAATATAAAAAGAAAGCATTTGAAATCAGTAGAAATACGTTTCGCATTTCACGCTTACTGGCTTATGCGGCTTATTATATGCGTAATCCTGAATGGGGAAAAGAGGCATGGAACGATTTGATTCATTCAGGTAGAAATAGAAACGAGGGATTGGAAGCTTTTCCCATCACACGCATTCTTCCTCCCGAAACGCCAGCTCCACAAGATGAAAATCCGTTTATAAGCACCAACGATGCAGCAACCTGGAGTTTAGATGCTATCTATATGCTGGAAACCATTCCAGAGGATGAGGAATGATTATATTTAAAATAAAATTTCCGCCATTTGCAAATTGAGCATAATGGCGGAAATTTTATTTTAAAGGATCAATGCTTACCAGCTGAAAATAGCTTTCGTATGTAATGTAATTGACAAATTAGTTATATCTTTGTCGCCTCCATTAAGTGTAACCTGAAGCGTTATACTCTTTTTCGATGCTAAACTATTTGTAACAGAATTAAGAAAAGTCATACAGTCGTTCGTTGAATTCGTTATAACACTTCCATCTTCATTAGCATCAACTTTTCCTAAGTTAAATGTAGCTGTTACCGACGATCCATCTAACAAATTAATAGTTACACGGCTCAATGATTCTCCTGCGTTCAAGCCTTGTATTGTGACATAAGAATCATTGTATTGAATTTCAGCTTTATTCACATACTTTGCTTTGTCTTTATTTGCAACTGACAATACCGCATCCAACGTTTTTGTTTGATTAGGCGGTGTAACATTTTGATAGTTAGCTATTACAGTTACTCCACTAAAAACGACATCAAATGTAGCTTGCTCTTGACCGGGAGAAGGTCCCTCATCTTTTGAACAAGAGACAAAAGCAAACATTAATACTACTACTAATAAAGAAAAAAAAGCTAATTTTTTCATAAATCATTTTTTAAAAGTGATTAATAATAAGTTTATAATTTGCAATTCAAAATTAATATTGCTTTTGCAAAGGTAGCAATATTTTCATTAAATTGAATAAGAACTGTAAAAATTAATATTGCTTTTGTATTTCATCCAATATTCTTTAAAAATTTAATTGAGGCGCTGTTGAAAAGTGAAAATTATGTGAAGTCTTTTTAGGTCGAGAGAGGTTAATAGTTGATATAGTGGAATTTAATTAATAAGGGAATAACCTGTTGATGAAGCCAGCAGTATTCCCCGAAAATAATGAATTCAGCGCCGCACGGAAAATGGTTTGCATCATTAATACAAATTTATTTTTAGTTTTAAGATTCATATACATAGTATTAGTCAATAATCACCCATTTACCACCTTTATCAGTACCTTCACGGCTAATGCGGTTATCTTTCTTCAAATTATTTATATGTTTTTGAACGGCAGAACGACTTATTTTTAAAGTTTCAACTATACCAGATATAGAAACGGTATTGTCCGCTTGTATTAAAGAAAGAACTAATTTCTGGGTGTTTTTCATACCACTTTTCATACCGCTTTTGTTTTCAATTTCAGGTATATCTGACTTCTCGTCTTGAAGCATAAATGTTACTTTGGTTCTGTCGATAGATGTTTCAAAAAGCACATTTCGGTGTGTTTCTTTTTCCCAGACAAGCATCTTGTCGAAACCGTAACCGGCACTTTAGCAAAATTTAGCGATACGGAATAATTTAGCTAACACAGGATTGCGGGGAACTGGAACATCTGTTTTTATCAGTTCTTCTATAGTCCGTGGTAATGCGCCGTGATTTTCAATCAGCGTGGGGATTTTTCCCAAAGCGTGGATAGCCAAGAAACAAGCTGCAAAAGTCTTATAAAGATAAAACATTTAATATTATTTAACTGAAAATATTTTGCTACTATTATACAAACATATACTTTTGCCGTGTTCTATTGAACTATTACACTAATTTAATAATATATTATAAACTATGATTCATTTTGAAAAAGTTGATTTCAGCTACAATCCGAAGGTTAAGCTACTGTCGGATGTAGATTTAGAACTTTATCCGGGTCATATACACGGCTTACTCGGAAAGAACGGCGAGGGCAAGAGTACACTGCTCAAGTTAATCGCCGGGTTATTGTTTCCTCAAAAAGGGAAAATAGACGTGATGGATTTCGTTCCTTGTAAACGGAATCCCGAAATGTTGCAAGACATTTATTTCCTGCCGGAAGAATTGCCGCAACATGCACTGAGCATTGCGCGTTTCGAACAAGTGTATGTGCCTTTTTATCCGAATTTCAACGCTTCACTGTTCGATGCTTGTTTGAGAGAGTTTGAAATTCCGTCCAAAGATTGGAAGATGAATAAATTATCTTTTGGACAGAAAAAGAAGATTGTTGTAGCGTTCAGCTTGGCAACCCAAACGAAAATTTTGTTAATGGACGAACCGACCAACGGATTGGATATTCCGTCAAAAGGACAGTTTCGCCGCATGGTAGCTTCTACGCTGGACGAAAACCGTTGCATCATCATTTCTACGCATCAAGTACGTGATTTGGACAACCTGATTGATAATCTTATTATCATGGACAATCACGAAATTGCTTTGAACGAAACCACTGACACGATTACCGACCGGCTGCTTTTCCGTTTGCAGGATACAAGCAAAACCGATTTGCCGGTTATATATTCGGAAGATACGCTGCACGGTGTTTTTCAGGTTTGCGAAAACGTAAACCGGGAAGACAGCAAATTAGATATCGAATTACTGTTTAATGCTGTATATACGAACAAAAGACGGATGCAGCAAATTTTTAACTCTAAATAATTAAAAGCAATGAAAACAAATCTTTTTAGTTCAAACCGGATTGGACTTTTATTTCAACGCTATTTTGCAGAACGTTTCCAAACAGAACTGATTTACTGGAGCATTATGGTGATTGTATTCATGTTTATACGAAATAACACTCCGGTTATGGCCGGATTAATTCTTATTGCCGGTGTTTTTTATGCCGCCCGCTTTTTTCGGGAAATCCATTATTCCGGCAACGGCATCGCTTATTTTATGATTCCAGCATCGCAACTGGAAAAAGTAACCGTCGGCGTTGTCATGACGTCTTTCTATTATTTTGCAATGATGATAATTGCTTACGTTATAGGTAATTTATTGGGAACGTTTTTAAATAATATCATTGCAAGTATGAATATTTCGATAATCGGCATTAACGTCTTTCATCATTCTTTCTTGCAATGGAAATTATTTGGTATTTCCATCGAACCGTGGTTCACCGAGAAAGAGCATACTAACTTTTTGCTTTATCTTTTTGAATTGTTTTTAGTAGGCCAATCTATTTATATGTTAGGAAGCATTTATTTCAAACGCAACCAGTTTTTTGCTACCTTTTTAACGGTCATTGTTACCCAATTATTCCTGTTCATTCTGTTTCTTATAGAATTGAAGTTGTTTTTGGGTGTTTATAGTATAAATTTTGAAATAAATGCCACAGATTTGGGTAGAATGCTTTCTCATATATTCAAAATCGGTGTTTGGCTGCTTCCCCCGTTTCTATGGGTAGTAAGTTATTTCCGTTTAACAGAAAAACAAATATAAGTCATGGAATTTAAAGAAACACAAGCGATTTACCTGCAAATCGGCGATTATGTTTGCGAGCAGATTTTACTGGAACGATGGAAAGAAGGCGATCGACTCTTGTCCGTGCGCGAATTAGGCGTAGCATTGGAAGTAAATCCGAATACCGTGATGCGTACTTATGATTTTTTACAAAGTAAGGATATCATTTTCAACAAGCGCGGCGTAGGTTATTTTGTATCGGACGATGCTCGACAGAAAATACTCGGATACCGAAAAAAACAGTTTTTGGAAGAGGATTTACCTCCGGTCTTCAAGAACATGACTCTCTTGGGAATGACAATGAAAGAATTAGAAAATGAATACAATAATTATAAGAAAAATTATGAAAACAAGTAATAAACTATTGTTGGGACTGTTGGCCGTTATCATCATTGCGATGACCATAGTAGTCGTTTTAGCGCAAGCTATGTAATTAAAAACTCATTACAATAATAGAAGAATATTTATTATGAAAATAAGAATTATTTTTACCCTTAATACAACGTTTTGAGCGTTTTTTGCATCTTATAATAATAAAAGAAGTTCTTGCGTGTCATTTTTTTGAAATTTCAATTTGTTTATTTATGGACAAGTTGTATGTCAGCGGGAGACAGTAGAGCGGGAAATTGATAATAGTAAAAAAAGAAGTTGAAAAAGTTAAGTTTAATTGAAATAATTTTGCTCTTATTGGCAGGGCTTGTCGGTTGTAACAAAGACGGTCAAGTAACAGACAGTGAAAAACTTTGTTCATATCTCAATATTGAGAATATTAACAAAACAATACCTGTCATTAATGACTATTTGGCGAGTTTGAAAAGTAATTTGAATGACGAACAAAAATTACAATCGCTAACAGAATGGTTGAAATCAAGTCATTGTGTTATTGATGCAACTATTTTATGTGTGTCGTGCATTTATACACTTCCTGCACAAAGCGAAATCAGTTTTTCGTTTAAAGAAGGAGAAGTAACAAAAGTAGTAACTCTTGATATTGTAATGTCCAATCCATTAAAAGTGGGAATATGCAAAATTCAAGGAGCAAGTAATAAAACTAATGTAACTTTGAAAAACACTGAAAGTTACAATCGTACTTTTGTGTTAGGAGATGAAGAAGGAGCCGCTATTGCAGTTCAAGCACAACATTATGAAAAAAGTGAACTTGTTAGAGATGAAAGCACTAATATGAATATGGAATATCGTTACAAGCCGACTACTGATTTTGTGGGTAATGACTATGTTATTCTTGAAATTTATTACAATAAAACAGGAGAAAGCAGTTCCGCATACACAGAAATAGAGAGAATTAACTTTACAATAACAAACTAAAATGTTTTCCAAAGAAAACTATAAAAATGATTAGTGATTATAAACATTAAAATCAAATAGATATGGAGACAAATGCTTTAAAATTCGGGATGTTTTTACTGATATTGGCAGGACTTTTTTCTTGCGATAAACAGAACTTAGAAGAACGTGAGGAAGAAATAATCCTTCCCGGAGAAGAGGTCACTCCTGTTATTGAAGGTCTTGAAAAAGGAGACAATTTTTTCTATTATTTTGATGAAAAGATTTTTTTTCAACAAAATAGAGAAAAATTGCTTTTAAAATCTGCACCAAATATTGATTGGACGCAAATAAGACCTCTACTTGAAGACCCCGCTTTTTTTGTGTCTGTTGCTTATTGGACAGAGAGAACGCCCTATTTTCTTCTTATAGCCAACGATGAAAAGCCAATACCCTTGGCTACTATTGAATCCTATAAGGCAATGAAAGAAATTGTTTCGGTATCGTATATGTATCGGTACATATTTAATTCTGAACTTTACGGAGGAACATACTTTGTAACAGAAGGAGCACATACGGATGAGTTTGCAGTTAAATTGAAGAACACAACAACTCTTAAGCAACTGCAAACATTAGCAAAACAAAATGATTGTACAGTAGGAGGAAAAGACCAATTTGTAGAAAATCAGTATAATTTATATGTTTCTAAAAATTCCGAATTAAATGTAATGCAGATGTCGAAATTGTTCTATGAAACAGGACTTTTTGATTTTTCTTCGCCATACTTTCGTATCAATAGTGGGATACCTCTTCCGCCACAGAAACTGACACCATTTTTCTACTACTATTATGATGTAAAAATGTATTTACAACAGGTAACGGATAAAATATTGCTTAAATTTACACAAGATGCTAATAAAGAACAAATACTTGATATTCTAAACAGTAATTCTTCCTTGCAACAAATGTCGGGGGCAAATTATGAAGAATTATTAGAAAATTATGCTTTACGTGTTGTGGCTCTTGAAAGCAAAGACGGAAAACCAATACCCTCGACTACTATTGAATCTATCAAAGCAAGAGCAGAGGTTGTTGCGGTATCATATTTGTACAAACCGTCTAATAGTCAGGACGAACAAGGACTTATAGGATTTACAGATGAGATAATAGTTAAATTGAAAGGAACAACAACTTATGAACAATTGCAAGAATTAGCAGCACAAAATAATTGTACAATAGGGGCAGAAAATCAATATACAAAAAATCAGTTTATAGTATATGTTTCTAAAACTTCAAAATTAGATGCTTTACAAACTTCCAATTTGTTTCACGAAACAAGACTTTTTCAATATTCTGAACCCAACTTTTATATGTTTGGAATCTTCCTAACACATTAAAAAATGCCAGCTACTAACGAGCAGTTTTGCGCAAGCAGGGCAGTAACTTGTCCTAATGTAGTGCAAATTTTTAAGTTTTGTGCCTCGTATCAAGTACTGTGAAAGCCTCGCCCGAACGCCAAGTCGCCGTACGTTATGTGTAATGCGGGAGCAGAAGAGCAAACTTGAAGAAAAATAAGGTTGAAAACTTTACGTAACTTGACTACTCGGAGTGGACAATTTGCACTACAAACAACAATAAACAAAGGTAGATATTCAGAAAATAGTTGTATTTTTGTATATTAAAAAAACTTGCGTATTATGAGCCTTTTTCAACATACAATATTAAGCAAATACATAACAGCCAACACTGAAAAAATTAGTGAGGCGTACAAGTTGTATGCCGATTATTTTCACAATCCAGTTATTCAAGAAAATATCCGAAACAGCAAAGAAGAACAGTTTCAAGAAGGATTTTTGCGTGAATTGTTTGTGAAGATTTTCGGCTATACGCTCAATCCGACACCAAATTTTAACCTCATTACCGAGCAAAAAAACGAAACAAACGCCAAAAAAGCCGATGGCGCAATTTTGGC
>JGI24699J35502_11134175_pt1 | contig 44626 bp, 41 predicted proteins | sample TergutMp193P4_FD_35502 | JGI IMG/M metagenome (IMG submission 35502)
CTTGTGCCGACACATTCGCTAAACAAGCGAAAACAATGCATGTAAAAACAATGTTCTTCATGGTAATCCATTTTTAAGTTTATAAAATACAAAATTATTTATCGTGCCAAACTTAAAAAAATAAAATGAATTTTCAAAATTTTTTCTCCTGTTCGGCGCATAATTTCTTCCATAGCCGTCTTAAGAACAAGGATATATTCTTGTTAATCAATAATATCCATTCAACAATTTATTTCTGCATTTGACAAATCTTTTGACCGGCATTCATTAAAAAATCCGTGAAATCCGTGCGATCCCGTCGGCTCCCGGTAATTTCATTTACCATATCCATATATTGCGTCGTATCAGAAGAATAATCGGTGTATATCACCTCATCATCCGTTACATATCCTATTCTGTAATGGCGGTTCACCCGGCGGGTCCCTTCTGTCAGGGTTATTTCTATTTTCAATCGGTCTCCCTCTTTCGATGCGTCAAACCGGTGCATGGCATAGTCGCCGCTCCGGTATCCGAAGCCATTTCCTTCGTCATCATATAATGTGCCGGTTGCCGTTCCGTCTTCATTCGGATTGACCAGTAGCGTAATAAATTCCGTATTATAATCGGCCGTGCTTTGGATCAGTTTTCCCATCGGAATAACAGCTCCCGGTCTCAATATAACAGTTACCTGATAATTGTCTTCGGTATCTTCCAATTTTATCTTTTTCCAATTGCCTGCGGGTAATTTGGCATCATTTGCCCAACGCGGAAGTATAATCAAGTCGTCCCCCAACATAAACGCCTGTTCCTCGTCGCGCAAACTCAAATCTGCCGGGTCGGCGAAAAATAAGGGACGCATAATCGGTATTCCCGTTTGAGAAGCCTCCCGAAATAACGTGTAAAAATAAGGCAAAAGACGGTAACGTCTGCCTATGGCCGTTTGCGATACTTTTTCTATTTCCGGTCCGAACGCCCAAGGTTCCTGCTCCGAGGGTTCTCCGTTATGGTTTCTCGAAAAGGGATAAAATGCGCCTAAGGCAATCCAGTGTCCGAATAATTCGGGAGTGGCATTCCCCACATATCCTCCGATGTCAGGGCCGTTGAACGGTTGTCCGGACAATCCGAGGTTGATGGACATCGGTATCGACATTTTCAGGTGTTCCCAAGAAGATACGTTGTCGCCGGTCCAGGTAGCCGCATACCGTTGTCCGCCGAGAAAACCGGCCCGGGTGAGTACAAACGGACGTTTGTCCGGATTTGCCTCTAGCAGCGCTTCGTAAGTTGACATAGACATCAGCATCCCGTAAACATTATGATACCGGAGATGACTTCCCGCCGGAAGTCCCCCTCCGCCCGCATGCCGGTTATTGTCGGGCATGGTTCCTATTGTATCGCCGAAAACAGCCGGTTCGTTCATATCATTCCATATCCCGTCAGCCCCGCATTGCATAAAATTTCTTTGCAACCCCTTCCACCACGCACGGGTTTCAGGACGGGTATAGTCGGGAAATGCGCATAAACCGGGCCAGACTTCGCCATAATAAATGCTGCCCGAATCGGTTTTAACAAAGTGGTTGCCTGCTATTCCCCGGTCATAAACAGAGTATCCCGGTTCTTGCTTTGTACCGGCATCAATAATATAAATCGATTTGAATTTGATGCTGTTCAGGTAGCTGTTTAATCCGACCGGATCGGGGAAATAGGTTTTATTAAAGGTGAAAGGTCGGACGCCGTCCATATAGTCGATGTCCATCCATATCACGTCACAAGGTATTTCTCTTTGCCTGAATTGTTCTGCGATTTCCTTTACTTTTGAATCCGGATAATACGAATAGCGGCTTTGTTGGTGTCCGATCGCCCATAACGGCGGTAAATTTATGGTTCCGATCAAGTTGCCCAATGCTTTCATTATTTCCTTCGGATTATTTCTTTTAATTACAATCACACGAAACGAAGGTCCGTCTGATGTTATTTTTATTGCATCCGACAGCTTGATTTTTTGTCGCCAAGTATGATCTGCTATGATCCCGAAACAGGTTCCGTCAGGTTTTACGCCCAAAATCCACGGATGGGATTGATATAACCGGGTACCGCCATAATTTCTGTAACCATAGTTGTCTGTGTTCCACAACGTGATTTCGGTGTTATTTCTTCTCAGATGTCCCGTAACCTCACCGGTAGCATAAAAATCAGTACCCTCTTCACAGTTGATGGTAACGGTTACTTTTCCGCTATCCGTACCATATACCGGTATGATTCCCCAATCGACGGGAATGTCACTTATGGGCAATAAATCTCTTTCGACAGCCGGCGAGGGTAAAGTTTGGACGGAATCGAAACCGGCAGGATAAAACACCGCCATGTTTTCGTCAAATAAAAACGAAGTCTGGCTGTAAACATGGAGTGTAAAACCAATGAGAAAAGAAAACAGAGTAAGGAGAATTTTTTTCATGGATCTATGATTTTATAATTGTTTGTAAAAAAATCGGATGGATGGTTTCGCACAGATTTCACAGATTTTTTAACTGACGCCGGTTAAATATATTTGTCAATTAGAAATCGACGGAGTCAAATAGAAAAGAGCGCATAACCCGGCAATAATAAAAATACGGAAACAATGAATATTATCCGACTTTCCAAATCTGTGTCATCTGTGCGGGAATACATCAACAGACAAATCGTTCTATACCGATTCGCGGTAATTCTTGCCTTCCATGTAATGGATAAAGGCTTTGTTGACGACTTTATTACCGCCGGGTGTCGGATAATCGCCGGAAAAATACCAATCTCCCAAGTGTTCGGGACATGCTTGATGCAATCCGTCAATCGATTGATACACAATTTCCACTTCGGCCCGGATATTCGACGGCGTAAGTAATCGGGCTATTACCCGGGTTATTTCTTCATCCGAAAACGGAGCATAAATATCTTTTACATAGTTGATGATTTGTTCTTTCGGCAAATCTTTTTGTGCAAGACTTTTTTGATAAACTTGTTCAATAACGGAAAAACGTCCGGTTTCTTTCAGCAGTTCGACAGCCGCCTTAAATGCAATAAACTCATTCATGCGGGACATGTCGATTCCGTAACAGTCCGGAAAGCGGACTTGAGGAGAAGACGATCCAATAATGATTTTCTTCGGATGCAGCCGATCCAATATTTTGATGATGCTTTGGCGTAATGTCGTTCCGCGAACGATACTGTCGTCAATCACCACCAAATTGTCCCGGTAAGGCCGGATCGACCCGTATGTAATATCGTATACGTGGGTGGCCAAATCGTCCCGGTCAGTATCCTGCGCAATAAAAGTCCTGAGCTTGATATCTTTAACCGCCACTTTTTCCTGACGGATTTTCAACGATAAAATCCGGTCCAACTCTCCGGGATTGATTGAGGGTCCCGCATTTTTGATCAATTCTTTTTTCCGTTCCGTCAAATACTTTTCCAAACCGTCCATCATGCCGAAAAAAGCAACTTCGGCGGTATTGGGGATAAACGAAAAAACAGTGTTTTCCAAATCATAATCCACCGCTTTCAATATCGGTTCGACCAATTGTTCGCCGAGTTTTTTCCGTTCCCGGTAAATATCTTTATCGCTTCCCCGCGAAAAATAAATCCGCTCGAAAGAACACGACTTTTTTGGGCCGGGTGGTTGAATTTGACTGAAAATAATATCTCCGTTCTTCTTTACGACTATTGCCCGGCCGGGATCCAATTCCTTGACATCATCCGCATCCACATCCATGACCGTTTGGATAACCGGACGTTCCGAGGCCGTCACCACGATTTCATCGTCTGTGTAATAAAACGCGGGACGAATTCCGTTCGGGTCTCTAAACGAAAAAGCATCTCCGCTGCCCGTCATGCCGCAAATGGCATAGCCCCCGTCCCATTTTTTACTCGATTTGCGGATAATATCGGGAAGATCCAATTCTTCTTCGGTGCGGGCGTTCATTTCCAACCCCGACAATCCGTCGGACCGGTATTTATCGTAAATCCGCTGAACATCCTGCGTCAGGTAATGCCCCAGCGTTTCAAGCATGATAAACGTATCGGTGTATAATCGCGGATGTTGTCCCTGTTGCACCAGCTCGTCGAACATTTCATCGACATTGGTCATGTTGAAATTCCCGCAAAGCAACAAATTTTTTACCTTCCAATTATTTCGCGTAAGAAACGGATGAACGTAAGAGATTCCCGATTTTCCGGTGGTACTGTACCTTAAATGGCCGACATACAATTCTCCGGCAAACGGCAGTTCTTTTTTGGCAAAAAACGGGTCGGATAAATCGTGTTGCGAATATTTCCGATAGCTATTCTGTACTTCGGCAAACAATTCCTGAATCGCTCCCGCTCCCAATGCCCGTTCCCGGAAAATATATTCTGTTCCGGGTTCCGCATCTAATTTCACGGAAGCAATTCCCGCAGCTTCCTGTCCGCGGTTATGCTGTTTCTCCATCAACAAGTACAGTTTATTCAACCCGTACTGCCATGAACCGTATTTTCGATGATAATATTCCAAGGGCTTGAGCAATCGGATCATTGCCACCCCGCATTCGTGTTTTAAGATGTCTGACATTTATCGTTGGATAAGAGAATACAAAAATAATGCAAAGGGAGGGAAAAATAAGAATTAAAAATCAAGAATTAAGAATTATTTGATAATAGGCCGATTATAAGTATTTTATAATTTAAGGTATGGAGCTATATTTAAGGTGATGTTATTATGTATAAAACAGCAGCTAAGAAAGCCCTTATTCATCAAAGAGCGTTTAGTAGCAGGGGGAAACATCTAACCGCCACCCGTTGGACGCAGGCATTTGTCCGCTTTTTAGCATTTTTATTCTATCAGCCAACGTTTTACGCCTCGTTCTGTTTGCGAAAATTCCACTCCGATCTTTGCAATCTTGCGGTGGTCAGTAGTATAAGGAATAGCGCAATCTTTACTGTTTATTTGTTTTAGAGCATCTTCGGCGGTTGCATTGTCGTCCATTTTGAACTCAAAAATGTAAATGCTGTCGGCAGTTTTTACAACTGCATCGGCTCTGCCTTTGTTGCTTTTTACTTCGGTTTGCACAAATTGCCCCATTAAAGTAAAAAGTTGCCAAAAAACAAATTGATAAAATTTCTCTATCTGCAATGCTTTTGGAATTGCATCATATTCTATTGTGGCAAAATACGCCTGCAGCATTTTCATTGTACCCTCAATGTCGCCCACTCGCAAAAGTTTGATAAATCCTTTTGCCGAAAATTTTGAGGAAGAAGTACCAAAAGAAGGAGTGAATTGCGGTAAAAGTTCGTTCAGAAAGCCGTATTTTACCTCTTCGTTGGGAAAACCAAGCGTATATTCATCTAATTCTCTGTCGTATTCTTTAATTGTCAAGTAGCCACTCTGGTAAAGCAAAGGAACATAATCTTCGCTTTCGGCACGATAATCCATAAGAGAGTTTGCGTCAATAGCAACATCGTTTTCAAGTATTGGAATATCAAATCCTGTTTTTGTAAGGCGTTTTACAAGGAAAGTTGGCGTACCTGTGGCGAACCAATAATAAGCAAAATCCAAATTTCCAAAAGTATTCAATATGCTAAATGGGTTATAAATATCCGCGCTAACTTTAGCAAAATGGTAGCCATCGTAAAGTTGTTTTAGTTTTGCAACCGTTTCATTGTACGACATTCTTCTGCATTCTGCCAATGCTTGAATTTCAGGTTGAAAATTTTGTAATAATTCTTCTTCGGAAATACCACAAATTTCAGCAAATTTTTCATTCAAACTAATATCCACAAGTTGGTTTAAGTCGCTAAAAACACTGACTTTGGAAAATTTTGTTACGTCTGTGAGAAAAACAAATTTTAAGTGAGCATCTTCGGCTTTAAGAACGCTGTAAAAACCTTTCAAATGCTTACGAATATCTTCGTTTAATGTAAGATTATCCATCGTCGCAATCAGTGGTTTATCGTATTCGTCAATCAAAACGACCACATGTTTGCCCGATTTTTTACAGGCACGTTGTATCAGTCCCGAAAAACGAATGGCCGGCGTTTTGTCCAATTCATCTTTTCCCCATACTTCCTCTAATTGACGTAAATTTTTATCCAAAACGGCATTAAAAGATTCTAAATCGGTGAAACTTTCCCGATTAAAATCCAAATAAAAGACAGGATATTGCGACCATTCTTTCTCAAGTTCGGCAATTTTCAATCCCTCAAAAAGTTCTTTTTTACCTTCAAAATATGCTTTGAGTGTAGAAAGAAACAAACTTTTCCCGAACCTACGCGGACGACCGAGAAAATAAGGTACGCCAAGTTGAGCCAACTGATAGACATACTGCGTTTTATCTACATAGACAAAGTTTTCCTTACGCAATTTTTCAAAGTCTTGTATGCCAATGGACAGCTTTCTTACTGTATTCATAATTAATAATAAATCGCAGTTTCACAAATGCAAAAGTAGTAAATTTATTTGAAACGATAAAGTAAAAACATTCCGGCAGAAACCGGGAAATATTTTTGCCGGAAGATTTTAACGCACCATCGCAACAGACATATTTCCGTCTGCTTATTTATTCAAAAAAACTTATATACCGGCTTCCACAAAAATACCTTTAAAAAAACAAAGAAACAAAGAATGATTTTTATTTTAATTGAAACTTATTCTTTCTATCGGATAACATGTCCTTCTAAATAGCATAGCGACGGACAATATGTCCGTCATGACGGGGAGATACAAATAACCGGATAGGAGCGAATAAGGAAGCCCTTATTCACAAAGGAACGTTTAGTAGCAGAGGGATAACATCTGACCATTACCCTTATTCTCTTCTTTTTCAAACCGGGCTTTTTGATAAAACCTTTGTACAAAAATAATGGAATAAGGGTAATTAGTTATATAGATTCTTGCCTTGCTACTAAGCGGCCTTTTTCAAGAATAAGGGTTCTATCTGATTGACATCATGCCGATTAGATTTGATACACAAGGCTTCCCGCTTTAAAACGAACAAACAAATAAACGAGTAAACAAGTTTCGGATGAATCGCAACGCCGGCTTCATCTACTTGTTTACTCGTCTACTCTCGTTTATTTGTTTACCGTGTACCAATACCCCCTCTAATGTCTCCCTTCGGGAGTTAGGGAGCTGATTATTTCACTGCTACTTTGCTTGCTTGTCCGTTGATTTTAACGATATACAATCCGGGAGCCAAACCGGTTTGCCAAAACGAGCCGGTTGCAGTGGTTTTCGTTAATAACGAACCCGAAACAGAGAATAATTCCACTGTTGCAGCTCCTTCGAATGTCGCGAAAATCACGGCGCTGCCGCCGATAACCGTATAACCCGCTGTTCCTGTTTGGGATATTCCGGTAGGCTTCTCTACAAAAACTACCTGTGACTCTTCCGGAGTCATTTCGCATGCATTACGCAAATGATCTTGGGCTCCATTAGCATAGTTCGGGTTTCCTAAATCCGGGAGACAGTCGATTCTAAAATCTGTTGATTCAGTTATACCTGTTATATCCCGTGTTTCATCGCCCCACCATGGATTAGCATCATTTGGGAACCCGACGCCATCGGAATTGGCTTTCCGTAAAAAAATAAGATTTAATGCTCCGACCACACCGCTAAACGTATATTCATACCACGACTCATTCTCACCCTCCTGTGCTACCAGTCCCGTCGAGAGCGTGATGACACCATCCATCTTACCGGTGCCGTTACTGCCGGTATAATACCAATAATAAAAACGAACATCAGGCGCGTCGGCCGGATAGTTAATATTGGCCTGTTGGTAAATAGGATTGTTCCCATCCATGTATTCGGGATTCCAGTAATTTGCTGATCCCTGAGGATACTCATATAGACTCTCATCACATATCGGAGCGTATAATCTTATCTTAATATCACCAAGTGGAGTCGTTGGTGTGTAAAGTACATTACCACCAATAGAGTAATGCAAATCAGTAGAACTTCCCCATATATATATAAGGTTTCTCTCGCCGTTGTTTAACCATGCAGAACCCGCCAAATCTATATCGTCGCCAGCTACTTGATATTGTACATGGCCATCATTCCAATTCGTTGTACCTGCACCTGATGCATCAGAGAGACGTGCAAGAACGAGCTGCGACACCTCACAGTCATCATAATCCAGCACATAAATACTATATGAGCTATTAATAGTAGATGGACCAACATAGTCAAATATATACCATTCACCGTCGGCGCCGGGAGTAAACATCCAAGCTCCCCAAATAATACTACTACTTCCACCGTTAACCTCGTCTTGAATATACAATTTTTTCGCTTGAGTGCCGAACGACACACAAAACATCACCAATAATAAAAGTACTAACTTTTTCATGATTTTAATTGATTAAGTTGTTAATTAATAAATTTAAAAAATATAGATTAAACGCCGCGTTGCGAAAATGCAAAGACGTCGCAAAGGTTACCATCCTGTTTTTCTGTATACCCGGGATCTGTTTTCCTTTGCGGGTCGTCTTTGTGTCTTTACGTTTAAAGTATGTCATTCTTTCGGGAGTCGGTATCCGTTGATACCACACAATAAAAAAGCCGTACCGGAACCCAATCCGATACAGCTGTATGAAATATATTTATGGTTATACCCTGCTAACTCATTGAAAATAAGGGATTTACCCCCCCCCCCACTTATGCGGGAGTTGCAGCAAGCCGCCCCTTCCAACGTGAACACGTCGGTTGCTTCGGCAAAAATTAAATCAGAACTGCATATTTCTTTCATTTTTCAAGTCTTTTATTTTTCAAATCAATCACTTTATGACACAATTATTCTCTTTTTTAAATCCGGGAATCTATTTTTGTATTTTTCATGGCAAAGGTATACTTTTTTTGTATAAAAAATAGATAGAATACTTTTTTTATCCTTAAAAAAACTTAATCGACAGATTTTATTCAGAATTTGTTAATTTTATATAGATTTAAAATCTGCCGCAGGCTGCACAATAGCCGATATATGGAGGAGAATGGATTTTGAAAAATGACCGGTTAGAAGTATAACAACCTGAATATCAAATCAATAAAAATACAGCTGAATTTTAATCGGTCAATAGTAATTTAAAATAAAAACCTTATTGCTTAAAAGTTCCCTTAACAGGGGATGTAATATTAACCCGGCTTACTCTTATTCCTTATTTAATACAATAAATGTCGAAATTTTCGGAATAAGCGAATTAGGGCAGAAACCGGACGTATTCCCGGGGCTGCTGAAGGAACCAAAACACATTGTAAATCTCATCCGTCTTTCATCAACATACTCCGGATTCTTTTAATATTTCGTCGAGTACGTTCAAATAATAAAACGGCAAGTTGATCAGTTTGAATTTTTTGCCTTTTTGTGTCGTAACCTCGTCCGTGGAAAACGGTTGCGACCAAATTCTTACGGCAATGTCGTGCGGCGCTTCGTCCATAAACAAGTGCAACGATTTGAGTTTGGCATTATGCCCTGATTTTACTTCTATGGGTATCACTTTGCCGGCTTGTTGCAAAACAAAATCCACTTCCGCATCAGAATCTTTTTTGTTCCGCACCCAAAAATTCCGCTGATTTGAAACGCGACTATCTAAAGCAAGCAATTCCTGCGCCACAATCTGTTCGGCAATCTTTCCCCTCCACGCATCCAATATATCGGCTGCTCCAAACACTTCCCTTTGCACATTTGCAGCATAATTTACCAAACCGCAATCAAGCCACAGCAATTTCGGCGATCGTTTCAAGTCTCTTGTTATCGGCACAAGGCAATCGGTTGTCGGGTGACAAAGTTCCAAAATAAAGGTCTTTTCCAAGGTACGAAATGCCTCGCCCATTTCACGCGATTTATAAGAAGAACCTGCAAAGCCGCCCAATGTAATGCGTTCTGAAGCAAATTTCCACCCTGATTGCAAAATGTAACGAATGGTTTGGCTCATAGTTTCGTTTCGGGCATATTTTTCAACATCATCGCGATAACTTGTCAGTAAACTTTCATAAATACTGTTTAACCCGACAAAGTTTTTGTTTGCGGCATAATCGGCAACCACTTCGGGCATACCGCCGACAAGCGTAAATGTATGGAACAAATTCATTGTTTTGCCGTGTAATGCTTCGGGTATCCGACGATCAAACAATGCTTTTTCGAGTTGCGTTTCGCCGACAGCCCGCAGAAATTCGTTGAAAACGCAGGGACGGACAGCCAAATATTCCACCCGTCCGACAGGAAACGAAACTTTTTTATTCAACATCGTTTCCAACAGCGAGCCTGCTGCGATTATATATAAATCAGGTAATTTTGCTTCGTAAAAATAGCGTAGTTTCGTAATTGCCGTTTTTGAATTTTGAATTTCATCAATAAACAAAAGCGTTTTGCCCGGCTTGTTTTCCTTGTTGCAAAAAAGAAAAATTTCTGCTGTAAGGTCGTCAATTTCCTGTTCTTTTTCAAACAAAGTGATTGCACTCGGATTTTTTTCAAAATTCAGATAGAGATAATTCTCAAAGTTCCGAGAAAAACCATCGACAAGCGTAGTTTTGCCGACTTGACGAGAACCTCTCAATATTAATGGTTTACGATTTGATTTTGCAGCCCATTGTTCCAATTCCGTGATCAGATTTCTTTCAAACACAGCCTTTAACATTTTTGCAAAGATAACACTTTTGTTTTAAATCGGGGGTTAATTTTTAAAAATTCTGTTCTAAATCGGGGGTAAAATTTCTATGATTCTGTTTAAAAACGGAGGTGAAGTCGATTATTCGTATGACATGTTGCCGATTTTCAAGGTTTTCAAAGTCGTTTTACGATACGTTCTTACAGTGGTTTAATACCGCATCGCCATAACCGCCGAAGCTTGCCTCGATTTCGGGATTAAGAAATAACTGTATGTATACAAATAAATAAAAACAAATCCCGTTACCTTAAATTTGCAAACGGAACAATGTTATTCTCGACCTTAACGAATACAAAGGCAGTAAGTTAAGAAATACAATTTACTGAATATGAATGGATAAGAAATCCCTTATTCACAAAAAAGTGTTTAGCAGCAAACGAATAACATCTAACCGTCACCCTTATTCCCTTCTTTTTCGGACCAAGCTTTTGATAAAACCTTTGTACAAAAAAATGGAATAAGGGTAATTAGCTATATAGATTCCTGCCTTGCTACTAAACGGACTTTTTCAAAAATAAGGGTTTTATCCGATAGACATCATGCCGATCAGATTTTTTAACCCCGAAACCGGGGCAAGCTCCGGCGACTCCGGCGAAAGACGCTATCGATTAACTCAATATGTTTGATATCTTACCGACAAATGCGCTTTTCGGTGCTGCACCGACGTGTTTATCGACTAATTCCCCGCTTTTGAAAAACAGGATGGTCGGTATATTGCGAATGCCGTATTTTTCACATATTTCGGGGTTGTCGTCGACATTGACTTTTCCCACCAACATTTTACCGGTGTATTCGTTCGAAAGTTCATCCACAATCGGCCCCACCATTCTGCAAGGACCGCACCATTCTGCCCAAAAGTCAACCATTACCGGTTGTCCCGAATTGATTAATTCCTCAAAATTGGAATCTGTTACTTCTTTTACCATAATTTCATTCTGATTATTGTTTATTATATTAGAGTTTATATAGAATAAGCAATTTTTAGATATTAAACAAATTGATAATCAGCATAGTTATCATTTAATCAATATAATGTCCGTTATATAATTATCGGATGCCATCCCCGCCTATCCCCGCAAGTGAATGTAAAAAATGTATCAATGTTTCAAAAATGTTCGTTCTTTTTTGTCCCGTCAGGGACAAAATGTTTCCTCTTCACATTACGTCCCTGACGGGACTTTGGTCATCGGAGGAATTTCTTTTCTACCAATATGTTGTCCCCGACGGGACAAAAAAAGAACATTTTTTAGGACGGATTTTCAAAAAAAAACGAATATAACATTTTTTACATCCCATCTACGGGGATAAGTAGGTACAACATTCGATAATCATTTTATATTATGAATATAAGTATATCGCAAAAAACAATTTATATTTAAACGCCACCTCGCAAAACCGGAAAGACGCAAAGTTTAAATTCTTTGCGACTTTGTGTCTTTGCATCTTCGCAATTGAAATAATTTAAATTAAATTCTGTCCTATACTTATCTCGTTTCATTTTCTTGCCGAATCATAAAACCGTTCGATTAGGGTATTCAGTCGGACTAAATCCTCGTCCGACAACCAATCCCGGTTCGACTGACTTTTTATTTTATTAATCATCACAAACAATTGTTTGACCAATGCCGGTTCGCAACCCGATTTTTCGATGATGCGTTGTATAAATTCTTCATCCGGTGAGCCGGTCTGTTCATAAAAATAACTCCGAATGTACTCCAACAAATAGGTTATGCGTTTCAACGCAATATCCGTGTTATTCCGCTTATTAAAATACAACGAACCGATCACTTTCACAAAATCGACCGTTTGATTCGGAAACGGACTGATCACAGGGATGATCCGCTGCCGGCGTTTTCCTTCAAAAATAATATAAACGACAATGCCGGCCAACGCAAGGTAATAGGCCCAACGCAAAGCGGGATAGGATAAAATTCCTCTCAAAATATGCTCTTCTCCTACCCGCCCCTGCTTCATGTATTCATCCCATATCACCGGTTGATTTTCGGGTAAATACGACAATGCCGTGAAAGCATAATCGTTGGTTTGCTTATTCAGGACATAATAATTGGAAAAAGCTGACGGATTGGCATTTAAATAAAAATATCCTTTTCCGTATTTTAACCGGATAAAATCGATGACCTCTTGTTCTTGAGCCCGGCCCAATGCTTTTCCGTCCACCAAATCGAATTTGGAAAAATAAATCAACGACCGGTTCTTCGGCATGTCGTACACTTTGTTCTCGTCATGGGTCAGAAAAAGTTTTTGCTTATTTTTCAGTTCAATTCCCCATTTACTGCTGTCGGTCATTTCTACGAACGATAAAAGACCGATGTCGATCTTTAACGTATCCAAAAAATTTTCCGGAAATGACTCGGCCGCAATAAAGACATTATTTCCTTCGTCCACAAAATCCAGTAAGGTCTCCAAATCCAAATCATCCACCACAAACCTCGGCCCGATAAAAATATAACTGCCCTCATTATCGGATGTTTCCGTCAGCTGATTATACACCGGCAATCGGGATACCGTTGTTTTGCCGTTAAACAACTCCTTAAATAACGCTAAAGAAGCATACGCTCCGAAAGGCTGTTTGTCTTTCGACGACAACGTCACCGTCCAATCAACAGGCTCTTTCTTGTTATATTCCGACACAATCAGCAACACAAAAGCAACAACGATGGTACCGATGTATATCCATTCTTTCTTTTTCATGCGCCTGCCGTTTGTTGATACTTCCGGCTGAATGCGGCAAATGTCTGCCGGATTTGTTCAAATTCCGATTCCTTGATCTGATATTCTCCGTACCAAACCAACTCGAACAAAGAAACTTTTTCCCGGAAAGAAGATTTCAACGATTGATCCGTCAATTCCGCGATATACGAATGATTCGTTTTGTTCGGATTCCAAACAATCAGTTTCAGCTCATCCAATTGTTGCAAAGTTCCAAGATAAAGGTAACGCACCGCCAACCGATAATTTTTGTCACCCAACGCCTTCGCCAACAATTCATCAAATTCAGACGCACGAACATCCTCATCATCAACCAGATAAGTCAAATCCACTTTTTTGGATTTCCGTCCGAATATGCCGGTCACTTTAATCCCCGTCAGTTTGACGATCGCAAAAATAATGATCAATATCGCCGCCGGAATAATGACATAGTCCCAGTCGAATCCGAATGGCGAATCGTCGATATAGGGTTTTCCCAATATCTTTTGCAAGATCCAATGAATCAGCCGGGTGAAAAAACCGGGCGAAGCGGCTTTTTCTTCTTCATATTGAAAATCATCGTCATGATTAAAAGCATCGATGCTTTTTTGATCCGGCCGGCGAACCACGACCGATACACCGGCATCCCGATGTTCCGATATAGACAATGAATCCCTTTGCGCATTTCCTGCAAAAGGAATACACAAAAGTATGAATAATATGATGTGAAAACTTTTTACTTTATAATCCTCATTCATCCTTATCGAAATTTTCGATTTCACCGATTTTTTCGATTTGTCCCAAAAGCCCGGTTCCGTCTTTTTTCTCAACCAGATTGAAATATTGCAAGGCCATGGGAATCAATAATAACGGATAGACCAAAAATGATCCGAGCATGGTGATCATCGACATAACGATGGTCACTAATTTCCCGACGCCCTCCATGCCGATTCCGACCATGTTCAAAATCAGCGCGATATATAACGGAATGACAAAAATAAGGGCGATCACATTAATCATCAACGAAACCACGATCAGCAATCCGATGGTATTCCACCAATTTCCTTTCATCAGCTCAAATGTCCGGGATAATGTCCGGCCGGGAGACAAATCTTCAAAGAAAATCGTATTTTGTAAAATATAGGAAAATGCAATGACAAACAATATTAAAAAAATAAACACAAACAACATCAAAAAGTACAAGATCACTCCGACAGCAATAAAAGAGTTGTTTGTCATGAAATAAATGGCGGGCCCGAAACAGATTACGCCTACGATAACGAGAATCAAGCCGATCATCATCCCGTACAAAATGTTATATCCGATAAAACGTCCGATCCGTTGTCTTAACCGGCTGAACACCATGGAATAGGTGATATCCCGGTCTTTGTCTTCATCATACAAAGAAATATAACTGAAAATGGAGCTTACAATCAACAAGGTTCCTAATCCTGCCGATAAAAACAAACCGACATAGTTCAGAATGAATCCTGTAACACCTCCATATTCGTAGAAAGAATGTGATCTCCCCGCTCCCATGGTCGAAAATGCCGCCGACAGATATTCCGACATAAAAAAACCGCTCAACAAGGCTACCGGCAATGCGATGTAAAGAATAGGCTTGGACAAGCCTTTGAAGTTTTGCTTGATAAAGTCGAACGCAGTACTTATTTTGTTACTGAAATTCCGTTCCTGATGCAGTTCTATCGTTTTACTCATGATTCTGTTGTTTTTTATCTAAAAGAATGGGATATAAGATGAAATAAAAAATTACAAACGACAATGACACAAAAATGATGGTCAGACTCAACACCGCCGGCATCCGGGTATGACGGGTCACGAACCCTTCCAAAAATCCGGCAATCATAAAGACCGGGATCAGTCCGACCACAATTTTAACGCCGTCTCCCGCTCCTTGTTTGAACGATTGAAAACGGGAATAGGTTTTGGGAAACATCAAGCTGTTTCCGAGTACCAACCCGGCTCCGCCTGAAATGACAATGGCCGATATTTCGAGCGTTCCGTGTATCCAAATGGACATCATAGATTCCGACAGGACTTGTTTTTCGTAGAAAAAATATTGAAACGATCCGAGCATGACGCCGTTTTGAAATAAAATATACACTGTTCCGATCGAACAAAATATGCCGTATAAAAAAGCGAAAAACGAAACTTTAATGTTATTTATGGTGATCGCCAAAAACGAGGAGGTACTTCCGCCGCTTTTGTAAATGGCCATGGGATCGCCGTTTTCGATATTCTGAATCGTTTGATTCACATAACTGTCGCCCAAAATAAGGCGGACAAACGTATCGTCTTTTACGGAAGAAAAAACGCCGATGATAACCGCCACCGCAAAAAACAAAAACGAGTAAAGCAGCTTGGTATGGTGTTTCCGTACTGTTAACGGGACTTCATATTTCCAGAACGTAATGAAACGGCCTCCTTTTTCTTTCTTGTTTTTATAAATCAGTTGATGATAGCGTGCGGACAATATATTTAAATAACGCTCGGTATTGGAAGAGGGATAAAACGTTTGCGCATAAGCCAGATCGTCCGTCAACGAAATAAAACTCTCGGCAAGCTCGTCGGGAGTCAGATCGGAAATGTTCTTTTCCGACTGCTTCCATTTCGCTTCATTCTTCCTGACAAAAACAATTTCTCTCATGCGGTTGATTTATGAGGAATTAAAGGGGTTAAATCCGCCCTTATGATTTATTCGGACGAAAGTACTACTTTTGCACTTATTTTCAAAATAATATTTTTAAGAAATGGCATATAATGTTTCGATAGATACCGCTCAAAACGTCAAATTAAATTATGAACTCGCAGGAATCGGAACCCGCATTCCGGCTTTTCTCATCGACGAGCTGATTAAATCCGCATACATTGTATTGTTGGTTGTGCTGGCTGTCAATTTAAGCGACCGGTATTATTTGGAGGATGAAATATGGGCCGTCATCGGTATTTTTGCCTTTTTGCCCGTCATGTTTTATTCTTTTGTTCTTGAAACATTGTTCGACGGACAAACGCCGGGTAAAAAAGTCATGCACATCAAGGTGGTTCGTATAGACGGAAGCGCACCCGGCATCGGGAATTATTTCATGCGCTGGTTATTCCGGATCATCGACTTTCAATGTTTTTCCGGATTGGTGGCCATTATCGCCATATCCGCTTCTCAAAAAGGCCAGCGAATCGGGGATATGGTAGCCGGAACGACGGTTATTCTCATCAGCAGAGATACTTCTTTCAACGATATTCCGTTGTTTCACCTCGAAGAGGAAGAAGAATATGTCACGACTTATCCCGAAGCCGTTAAACTCAGCGACAGAGATGTTTCCATCATCACCCGGATTCTGAAAAACTCCGAACAAAACTACAATCCCGAAGCGTTAAGTATGACCGTCAAAAAAGTAAAAGAAGTGACCGGAATCACCGAAGTCAAACAACGCGATCGTGCCTTCCTGAACACCATTTTGAAAGACTACGGGTATTTGATGATGAAATGAGTTAAGAATTAAGAATTAAGAGTTAAGAGTTAAGAGTTAAGAGTTAAGAGTTAAGAGTTAAGAATTGAGAGTTAAGGCTGAAAAGTCTTATAAATCAATATCGGTAGGGCGATGCTCCATGTCATGTTTGGAAAATTTTAATCATTCCGTAAAAAAACTTATTTTCCGGAAGCTTCCTTTGTAGCTCCGGTGATCCCATCCAACTCGCCCTTATTCCCTTATTGACCATGGTTTAATAAGGGAATAAGAGTAGGTTAATCGGTTTCGCATCCGACTGCTAAACTTGCTTTTTTAGAATAAGGTTTTTATCTTAAGTATATTGCTTATATTTTAAACGCCAAGTCACAAAGGCGGAAATACGCGAAGTTTAAAATCTTTGCGACTTTGTGTCTTTGCATCTTCGCGTTTAAAATAATTTAAATTAAATTCTGCCGGGTACTTACTATATCAACCTTTTACAAATCTTCCGAACATAACCGGGCATGCGCTATTGATTGTAAAAGCTTCATCCCATCACCCAACTCTTAACTCTTAATTCTTAATTCTTAACTCTTAACTTTCAATTTTCCGTGATCAGCGCGAAATCAAGCTGTTTTCTTTCGAGGTTGGCCCGCGCCACTTTAACGGTAATCGGATCCCCGAGACGATACCGGCGTTTTTTGCGTCGTCCGATCAAGCTGTATGTTTTTTCGTCAAATTCGTAAAAGTCATCATCCAAATCGCGAATCGGAACCATTCCCTCGCATTTGTTGGCATTCAATTCGACATAAATTCCCCATTCCGTCACCCCGGATATAACTCCGTCGAATATTTGTCCCAGTTTATCACTCATAAATTCCACTTGCTTGTACTTTATGGAAGATCGTTCGGCATTAGCGGCCACTTGTTCCATCGCCGAACAATGTTTGCAGGCTTCTTCACACTTCGGTTGAAGAATGCTTTTTCCTCCGTTCGTGTAACGTTCCAACAAACGATGGACCATCATATCGGGATAACGACGGATGGGAGATGTAAAATGGGTGTAATATTCGAATGCCAACCCGTAATGTCCGATATTTTGCGTGGAATAAATCGCTTTTGCCATGGCGCGGACGGCAACCGTTTCGATCAGATTTTGTTCTTTCCTGCCCCGAACATCGTCCAACAGCCTGTTGATCGATTTCGAAACATCGCTTTTGCTTCCCCGTGTTTTCAGTTTATAGCCGAAACGGCTGATAAATTCAGAGAAATTTTCCATTTTTTCCGGATTCGGAAAATCATGCACACGATATACAAAGGTTTTGGCCTTGACTCCTTTCTTTGTTTTCCCGACAAATTCGGCTACGGTGCGGTTTGCCAGCAACATAAATTCCTCGATCAGTTTGTTGGAATCTTTGGTTTCCTTAAAATAAACGTTCAACGGTTTTCCGGTTTCGTCAATGTCGAACTTCACTTCGTAACGGTCGAAGTCGATGGCTCCGGCGGCAAAACGTTTCTCCCGCAGTTTTTTGGACAATTCGTTCAACGTGGTCAATTCGTTTTCAAATTCGCCTTTTCCGTTTTCCAAAATTTCCTGAGCTTCTTCGTATGTAAAACGCCGGTCGGAATTAATGACGGTACGAACAATCCGGGAGTTGACCACTTCGGCTTTGTCATTCAGTTCGAAAACGACCGAATAGGTCAGTTTATCTTCGCCCTGACGCAATGAACACAATGAATTACACAATCTTTCGGGCAACATGGGAATCGTTCTGTCGACCAGATAAACCGAAGTCGCACGATTGAAGGCTTCTTTGTCGATGATTTCTCCCGAAGTCACATAATGGGTGACATCGGCAATGTGAACGCCGACTTCCCAATTTCCGTTGTTCAATTCCCGGAACGACAACGCATCGTCAAAATCTTTGGCATCTTTCGGGTCGATGGTGAATGTCGGCACGTTTCTGAAATCTTCGCGTTTGGCGATTTCTTCCGGAGTGATTCCGGCAGGAATATTGTCCGCCGCTTTTTCCACGTTTTGTGGATATTTGTACGGTAATCCGTATTCCGCCAGAATAGCGTGCATTTCAGCCGTGTTTTCACCGGTGATTCCCAAAATGTCGATGACTTCCCCGATCGGGTTTTTGGATTTTTGCGGCCAATCCACAATTTTCACAACGGCTTTGTCGCCCGATTTTCCGCCTTTCAGCTTGTCTTTCGGTATAAATATATCACTGGCCAGACGTTTGTCCGTCAATAAGAATGCAAAATTATGAGACACTTCGAGCGTTCCCACGAATGTGTCTTTGACATGTTCGATGATTTCGATGACTTCGCCTTCGGGTTGATATCCTTTGCGTTTGGCAAACAACCGGATTTTCACCCGGTCTCCCTTCATGGCATGCATCGAATTGCGTTCGGCAATCAAAACGGATTCGCCGCCGTCATCGAAAATGATGAAATTTTTCCCGTTGCTTTTCCGGTCGAACGTTCCTTCCGCGTAACCGCCTTGCATCTGCAACTTAAATGCGCCGTGGAAAACTTCCGCCAAATAACCGTCTTCCGACAACTCCTGCAAAATTTCGATCATCTGCATTCGTTGCGGATGCTTGGTTATATCCAATTTATGCCAGATTTGTTTGTGTGTAAACGTATTATCCGGCTCGGCATTAAATAACGAAACGACCAGATCGGTCATTTGTTGTTTTTTCATTCCTCTTCCGCCCTTTTCCGGTTTTCCGGAAGTTTCCCGCTTCCTCTTTTTTTCTGAAGAGGATTTCTTATCTCTTTTATTATCACTCATACGTATTTGTTATTCAATGATCATATATTTCTTAAATCCTTCTGTATAATATACTTGCCAATTTTCTTTTTCATCGGTATAGATAAAAAAGACGTCCAATTCGGGAAGTTGTTTCAACAATTTTTCGCTCTTTTCCAATCCCATAACCATAAAGGCGGTGGCATACGCATCGGCGGTCATGCAATCGGAAGCAATGACTGAAGCGCTCAGCAAACGGTGTTGAACCGGATAACCGGTTTTCGGATCAATGGTATGTGCGTATTTTTTACCGTCTTTGTAATAAAAATTACGGTAATTGCCGGATGTGGCCAAACCTTTTCCTTCACAAAAACGTATTTTTTGCTGCAACGGTTCGTTGATGTATCCGGTTTCCGTCGGTTTCCGAATCCCCACCACCCAGCATTTTCCGCTCGAATTGACCCCTTTCCCCCGCATTTCTCCGCCTATTTCTATCAGGTAATCGGTAATGCCTTTCGACTCCAGCAATGACGCGATGATGTCGCACGAATATCCTTTGGCAATCGCCGAGGCATCCAACATCGTTTGCGGTTTTTCTTTTTTGATCCGGTTGTTTTCGAGCCGGACGGTTTTATATCCTGTAAATTGCAGCAGACTGTCGATAACCGTTTGACCGGCACTATCTTTTTTCTCGAATCCGAATCCCCAGAGATTTACCAAAGGAGCGACCGTCATGTCAAATGCTCCGTCTGTTTGTGCGGATATTTCTTCCGATTTATGAAACAGTTTGATAAACCAATCGTTTAAAACAACCGTCGAATCATTTTTGTTTATTTTGGAAATGATCGAAGCCGGATTAAATGTCGAGAAAGTCGAATCGACCTTTCTCAATTCAGCGTCAATATCACCGGCTATGTCTTCCGAATAGCAGTATTTGATGCTGTAAAGCGTGCCGAATATCAATCCTTCATCCTGAATATAGCGAAGTTCCGGTTCCTTATTTTTTCTGCATTGCAATACAAAAAAAACGGAAAAAATACCCGCAACAATCATTAACGTGAAAATATATTTTTTATCCATACCCGTGTTCCTCTTTTTACTTCAAAACGGGAAGTTTATAAAGCACATTAAATGTAATTCCCCAATGCGAAGTACCTGTCCCGTACCCGGGAATGTACCACGGTTTCAGATTGTCATCATCGGCATGTTCTTTCCATTTGGTTTTGTATCTGATCGTCCACCCCATGTAAATATCGGAAATAATCCGTACTTGTATGCCGGCCAAAAATTCACCCCATTGAACCGTTTCCGATTGTGTGTCGGGATTACCCGTGTAGGTTTCGTTCCAATATTCGCTGTTGATCACTATATTTTTGAAGTCGTAATCGAAAGAGGAAAACCCGTATCTCAATCCGAGGAAGAAAAAATCCCGGTGTTTTTTATTCAACATGTTATAGTTTAATCCGATACGGTTAAACATCGCAGATTGAGTGCTTAATCCCAATTCAGTGTCTTCCACGATTGTGTTTCCTTTTCCCGCGCCGATCTCCCAAACCGGGAAAATTTTGTTTTTCAGATTCAATTGCAACACCGCCTCATACGACGAGTAATCCACGCCCATCATTCCCGTGACCGGGCCGAACAGATCGGTACCGATATACATTCCTTGAAAAAAAGGCTCTTCCGGCGTTTCTTTCAACTTAAAATCAACCCCTTTCGCTTTTTTTTGGCCGAGAAGAGGGATTGTCATGAAAAATATCAGCACGCTAAAAAAATATCCGGATGTTTTCGCGAGGCTCATTCACTATGGCTTTATTGTTCACGGCAATACTGTCGATATGCCGCCGGGTATAAATTACGGTATCTATGGTATAAAACATGGCACATCCGCAAGATGCGGAGATGAAGTGTTCATTGTTTTGATGAATAAATGTTACGGTATCATTAACGACTTCCGTTGCCGACCGGGTTATAAATTTAAACACATACGCGGTGGTATTTTCTTTCAACCGGAGCGGAAGGGTCAGAGTGGCAGTTCTTACCGAATCATACAGCAATGAATCGTTGCCGAGTCCGTACACAAAAAGCGTATCGGCATGCGATGCATTGTCCGATTTTTGGTAAAAATTCGCATACAACGCGGTGGTCGTCGATTCGGAACATTCTGTTTCTCCGCAACCGAAAAACAAGGAAGAACATACCATGATTACGCAACAAGCAATGATGACACAGGGTGATGCCGGTTTCAGAATTTGTCCCATTTTACGATTTCGGATAATGGGTTTCGTTTTCTGTTTTTATTTTCAAAAACGGATTGATCTTTCGGATATCCGATCGGTATAAATACCACCGGTTCGAGATGTTCGGGCAGACCGAACTCTTCTTTGCATTTCCGCAAATCGAAGTTGCATACCCAACAGCTCCCCAATCCCAATGCGGTAGCCGCCAGACAAATATGCTCCGCGGCAATCGCCGAATCTATGTTGCAATAATCTTTTCCGTCTTTTCTTTTCCACGACTGTGAATGATCGCCGCATACAACAATGTATACAGGCGCCGTTTTAAACCAATCCCGGTCGTAACAGGATTGTAGCTTTTTCCGGCCGGGTTCTTCCCTGATCACGACAAATACCCACGGTTGTAAATTTGATGCCGAAGGGGACATTCGGGCGGCTTCCAAAATACACTCTATTTTTTCCTGTTCCACAGGCTCGGATGTAAAATCTCTCACCGAACTGCGTTTTGTTGTCAATTTCAAAAAATCCATGGCTGTGCTGTATAAATTATTTAAAGTTCCGTTTCTATGTTGTACATGTTTCTGTCGGCTGAATTGCGGGAAATTAATTCGCCCAGAAATCCGGCCAGAAACAATTGCGTTCCGATAATCATTGCCGTCAGTGAGATATAAAAATAAGGCATTTCCGTGATCAAGCGATAAGTATATCCCGCATGCATGGCGTAAAGTTTGTAGCCTCCCACGATAATGACGGCAACCAACCCCAATAAAAACATGACACTCCCCGCCAATCCGAAAAAATGCATGGGTTTGACTCCGAACCGGGAGAAAAACCATAAAGTCATCAAGTCTAAATAACCGTTGACAAAACGATCCCATCCGAATTTCGTTTTTCCGTATTTTCGGGGTTGGTGACGTACTTCTTTTTCTCCTATTTTCTTGAATCCGGCATTTTTGGCCAAATACGGGATATATCGGTGCATGTCTCCGTATATTTCCAGTTTTTTGACCACATTTTGGCGATAGGCTTTCAGTCCGCAATTGAAATCGTGTAATTTCACGCCCGAAACTTTCCGTGCGGATGCATTGTACAGTTTAGTCGGCAATGTTTTCGACAACGGATCGTAACGCTTCCTTTTCCACCCCGAAACAAGGTCGTAGCCGTCTGCGGTAATCATTTTATAAAGTTCGGGTATTTCATCGGGACTGTCCTGCAAATCGGCATCCATGGTAATGATCACATGGCCTTGTGCTTTTTGGAAGCCGCAATATAACGCCGGTGATTTTCCGTAATTGCGGCGAAATTTAATCCCTTTTATTTCAGGGTGTTGTTTACTCAACCCGGATATAACTTCCCAAGAACTATCCGTACTTCCGTCGTCCACAAAAATCACTTCATACGAAAAATTATTTTCAGACATGACTCTCTTTATCCAATCAAACAATTCGGGCAAAGATTTTTCTTCATTATATAAGGGAACGACGACTGAAATATCCATTTAATAAAGTTAAGAGTTAAGAATTATGGGTTAAGAATTATGGGTTAAAGTCGGGGGTGAATCGTTTTTTTTCGGATTTCTTTTTACAAGAAATGCGACGGGAATTGAAATGATGATTCCCCACAGCAAGCTGCTCCAAAGATTCTGCACGGCAATTTCTATTGCGCTGTAAGCCGGTAATTCGGAAAGTTGTTGCATTTGCGATTTCATCAATTCAACTTGTTGTTGATTGATTTCATTCGCCGGAACTTGATTCAAATAATTCTCCATGAAATGAGTAATACTTTTTATGACATTCGTATAAAATTCAGGCGAAATGTATTGTAAAAATACATATTGCACAATCGCCAAAATCATTGCCGCGAAGAAAAACATCAACGTTCCGAAATTCCATGCAAACGAGAAATTGATCTCGCCGTTTAACCCTTCATTCCGGTATTTTTTTACCAAAAAATAAGCTAAAAAAGGGATAAAAATCATCGGAACAAAGTATAACAGCAAAATATCATTATTTGAGTATGTTCCCCAAACAACGCACAGAAATGTAAAGACCAAATACAAACCCATTAATAACCCATAATACATGGTATATTTGAAAAAGAGCGACGCTCTTTCTTTTTGCTTCGTAATATTGTTCATCTTTTCTTATTCAATTGATTTGCAAATGTAGCTTTTTTAACCATATCAATCCTTTTTATTTTCATCGAATTGAAAAAACATATACTTCTACCCTATCTTCATGAATAGAATAGACAATCCGGCGTTCCGCATTAATACGCTTTGACCATTTTCCGGCCAAATCATATTTCAATGGTTCAGGTTTGCCGATGCCCGAATATGGCTTCCATTGTCCCGTGCGGCGACGTGATATATTTCGTTTCCCTTATTGTATTATATTCTTCAAGCGACATAAGCACAACACCCGTTCCCCCCGCCGAGGTTGACAATCACCGTGTCCGAATCGTTTATCACGGAATCGATGTAATCTTTCAGGTTATTCCTCAAATCAGTATAATTTGCCGTTCTCATATTTTATCGAATTCATTTACCGCAAAAGTAAGTACTTATTTCCGTCATCCAAATTTTTTCGCTGAATCGTTCGGCAAATTAAAGATATTGTTCCAATCCTTTTTTGCAATAAATGTTAAAAGTGTAGTTTTCCCGAAAAATAATAGCGAAAACATCTTGATATTAAAACTAATATCATTATCTTTACAGTGTAATAATTAAACGATTGAATTGTGAAATATTCAGAACTTGAGCAAAAACTAAAAAAATCAGGCTGCTATGAAGATGGCGAAATAGCGGGACATCCGGCATGGTTTAGTCCTGCAACGGGACAATACTTTAAAATGAGCCATCACAAAAACAAAGAGGTGGCAAGAGGAACATTAAGCAGTATTAAAAAATCTTCAGGGGTTAAATTTTAATCTTCGAATTAAAAAATAAAAATTATGAACACAGTAAAAGCATTTATAGAAATCGGTAAAGACGGTACATATAGTGTATATGTAGATTTGGAAGACAATACCTTAAACTATGGCATTTACGGAACAGGCGATACCGTAAAAGATGCTGTTGAAGATTTTGAATCGGCATACGAAGCAATGAAAGAATTTTATCATCAAAAAGAAAAAGAATTTGTAGAAGCCTCGTTTGAGTATCATTATGATATGGCATCTTTTCTGCAATATTATTCAAATTTTTTCTCATTGGCCGGATTATCCCGTATGACAGGTATTCATCAGGGGCAACTAAGTCATTATGTTACGGGACATAGAACGCCAAGTCGCCGTACAATAGAAAAGATAGACAGTTCAATACATCATTTTGCAACGAAATTAAGTCAAGTTCGATTCGTTTAATTATTACAACTTTGCAAATCGCTTGACAGCCCTCGAATTTCGGGGGCTTTTTTCCCGAAAACTTAATCCTCTTTTTTTCTTCCTTCTGAGATGCCGCAAAGTCTCATGCCTCAACCTCAACATTCATCCTGTTATTTTAAAATTTTCCGTTATTTTAAATCCTCTCAGGCATTCGTCGGTATTCATCCGTTTTTTTCCCGGCAACTGAATGTTTTTCAATCGGATAAAGCCTTCCGAAACGGCAACATCCAAAAATGTTTTTCCGTCGGTTTTGAGTGTGCCGCAAGGATAATCGTGTTTCCGTATGATTTTTTCGGTTTCGATGACCTTCACCGGTATCTTTTCGCCGGCGGGTGTTTGAAGTTCGGTCCAAGCCGTCGGATACGGAGAAAGTCCGCGAACAAAATTGTAAATATGTTCGACGTTGCCGTTCCAGTTTATTTTACACGTCTCCTTAAATATCTTCGGCGCCGGCTTCAATTCGTTTTCATCGCGGTAGTATTTTTCTTGCGAAAGCGGGGTTACTTTATCTTCGAGAATGGCATCAACGGTTTTTAACACCAAATCCGCTCCTGTTTTCATCAATTTGTCGTGAACAGTTCCGAAGGTATCGGTTTCGGAAACGGATATTTTTTCGGTAAAAATAATTTCTCCGGTATCTATTTCATGCGATAAAAAGAATGTGGTCACTCCCGTTTCTTTTTCACCGTTGATAACCGCCCAATTAATGGGCGCCGCCCCACGATATTGCGGCAATAAAGATCCGTGCAAATTAAACGTTCCTTTCGGAGGCAGGTTCCAAACCACTTCCGGCAACATCCGGAAAGCTACGACGATTTGCAAATCAGGATTCAAATCGGCCAATTGTTTTAAAAAATCGGGAGATTTCAATTTTTCGGGCTGTAAAACAGGTAGATTCCGACTCATGGCGTATTCCTTCACTGCAGAAGGTTGTAATTTATGCCCCCTTCCCGAAGGTTTATCGGGCATGGTTACAACTCCGACCACATTATAACCGTTTTCCGACAAGGCTTTCAGGCTTTCTGTCGCAAATTCGGGCGTTCCCATGAAAATAATTCTCAGTTCCTCTTTAGTCATGTTTCTATTTATAAAATCAACCGTTTTTGCAAAATTAATAAAATCGGATATATTTTCGTTTTTTATCTTAAGGCGAAGGTAGGTATAAATTTCAATATATTAAACCGGAATATTTTTGGCTTTATCTCCGATTTTTGTAATTTTACATTTTTATGAATTAAAAACAACAGGATTATGATGACTACACGAAATCAAATTTTATGGATTTTTGCGATGATATTGTTTTTTGCGACCGGGTGTTCCCGTAATGATCAAAAAAACAATCCTCAATCGTATGTCGAAGTACAGGGAAGCGCCGAAAAAGAGATCGATCCCGACATTTTTTATTTGAATATTACTTTAAGCGAAACAAACGGTTCTCAAAAAAACGACATCAATGTTTTGGAACAAAAGCTGCTTGCCGTCATGGAATCGTTGAAAATCAACACAAAAACAAATTTGAGCGTTACCGGTATGTCCGGCGATAATTGGTATTGGTGGAGAAAAAATCGCAAGCTGTATCAAAACAAAAGTTATTTATTGAAAACATCCAATCTCGACCTGCTTAATTCGGTATGCGACAAGCTCGACAATTTAGGCGGCTATGTCAATTATTATTTGTCTAAAACGGATTATTCGAAAATGGACGAACTGAAAAAAGAGGTTCAACAGGAAGCCGTGAAACAAGCACGGGTCAAAGCAGAAAATTTGTTGAGCGGCGAAAATCAAAAAGTCGATGAATTGATTTATCTGCAGGAAAGCGAGCCTTACAATCAGACAGGCAGATTTAACTATGAATACGCCAACAAAATGGAAGCAGCCGATGCAGCCCCTTCGACCATTGACTTCCAAAAAATGAAAGTGTCGTATGATGTAATTGCGCGATTCAGCATTAAATGATGTTAAGCAAGAGTTAAGAGTCGGAGGGTGGAATAAGATACTCGACAATGATGAGCAGACGAGTAGACAAGTTTCGGATGGCGGAAGCCAAATTTGTTTACTCGTTTACTTTGTCTACTTGTTTACTCATGCACCGCCTCCGTCTGCGAGGGCGCATTAATCTTCGGAAAAATGTACCAATACTTTCCGGTATGAATTGAAGATTTTCGATTTTGAAACAAAACCGATGTATTTTCCGGTTTCATCCACTACGGGCAAATTCCACGCATTGGTATCGTCGAAAATTTTCATGACCCGCTCCATGGGCATATTGACCGAGAGTCTGGCGGGAGGGGATGTCATTAATTTTTCGATTCGGAAACGATAATATAATTCGGGACGAAACATGATGTTACGAATATCATCCAGCAAAACTATTCCCCGCAGAATGCCGGATTTATCCACCACGGGAAAAATATTGCGGGAAGAACGGGAAATCACTTTGATCAAGTCGCCCAAAAACATGTCGGGTTTGATCTTTTCGAAATCGGTTTCGATCACATTCTCCATTTTCAGCAGCGTCAACACCGCTTTATCTTTATGGTGCGTAATCAATTCGCCTTTTTGGGCCAACCGCATCGAATAAATACTCTGCGGTTCGAAAGCAATGATCGTAAGGTAAGAACTGATGACAACCAGCATTAACGGAAGAAACAAATCGTATCCGCCCGTCAGTTCGGCAATCAAAAAAACACCGGTGAGCGGCGCATGCATAACGCCGGCCATCACACCTGCCATTCCCATCAACGAAAAGTTTTTTTCAGGCAAATATTGTACAATATCAAAATAGTTGATACTGTGGGAAAATATAAATCCGGATAAGCATCCCAAGAATAAACTCGGGGCAAAAATTCCGCCGGTCCCTCCTGCCCCGTTGGTAGCGCTCGATGCAAACACTTTAAAAAGCAAAATCAGAAATAAATATCCCAGAAAAAGCCAATAATTGCTTGCCAGCGAAAAAAACAAACTGCCGTCGACTAATTTACTGCTTTCATTGTCCAACAACAAGGTGATGGTGGAATATCCTTCCCCGTAAAGCGGCGGAAAAACAAAAATCAGCAGACTCAAAATCACGCTGCCCACCGCTAATTTTTTATACCATGTGTTTAGTTTCCGGAAACGATTTTCGAGCCAGTTCATCGTGCGTGTAAAATACAACGAGACTAACCCGCAAAACACGCCCAGCAAGAGGACATAAGGAATACGATGCATTTGAAACGGTTCGGTCATGCTGAATTTGAATATGGCTTCCGTTCCGGAAAATATATATGCAATAGTAGCTGCCGTTACGGAAGATATCAACAACGGCATCACCGAAGTCATCGTCAAATCCAACAACAACACTTCAATCGTAAAAACCAATCCTGCTATGGGCGCCTTAAATATCCCGCCGATTGCTCCTGCAGCTCCGCAACCGAGCAACAGCATCATCGTTCGTTGTTCCATTTTAAACATACGTCCCAAGTTGGAACCGATGGCCGATCCGGTCAATACAATAGGCGCCTCCGCCCCCACCGACCCTCCGAATCCGATCGTCAGCGAGCTTGCCACAATTGACGACCATATATTGTGCGGTTTGATCCGGCTTTGTTTTTGGGAAATAGCAAAAAGAATTTTAGTCACTCCGTGACTGATATCGTCTTTGACGATATATTTAACAAACAGGCTTGCCAATAATATCCCGATGGCCGGGTAGATCAAGTATAAAAAATTCGCTTCGTTGATATTGAAATTATCGGTAAGAATCTTTTGAATCAAATGAATCAGACCTCTCAACAAAATAGCAGTACATGCAGACAATATCCCTACAATAAAACTCAATATAAGAACAAAATGCTTTTCGGGAATATGTTTCTCCCTCCACAAAAGCAATTTCCGGAAACCTTCTTTTATCATCAAAACAATTTACAATCGGACAATTTACAATTTACAATTTTTCGGGTCAATTTCCCTTAATTCCGGGACATCACACCAATTTGCGTCAACTATCTGTCATTCCCGAAACGACTATTATTTACGGAGGCATCCAAACTCTTAATTCTTAATTCTTAATTTCAAATGCCTTTTCCCATAAGAACCGTTTTTATGGTGTATATCAATATTTTCAGGTCAATGAATAACGACATGTTTTCCAAATAAATAATGTCGTAATCGAGTCGTTCGATCATTTCATTTACCGACTGTGCGTAACCGTACTTAACCATTCCCCAAGAGGTAATACCGGGTTTTACTTGGTACAACAGGTAAAAAAAAGGAGCTTTTTTCACAATTTCACGAATGAAAAATTGTCGTTCGGGACGCGGCCCCACGACTGACATATCTCCTTTCAGCACATTCCAGAATTGCGGTAGTTCATCCAAACGGTATTTCCGCATCCACGATCCGACGGCGGTATTGCGCGGATCATTTTCCATCGACAATGACGGGCCTTCGCATTCGGCATCGGGGTTCATTGTCCGGAACTTATACATGAGAAAGGGCTTTCCTCCTTTTCCGATCCGTTCCTGCGCAAAAAATATGCTTGACTTCGGATCATTCAGTTTGATTCTGACCGCCAAAAATAAATATAAAGGACTCAGCAAAAGTAATACAAAAAAAGAAATGATCACATCCAATGTTTTTTTTATATTCTTATCAATATCCGAACGGAAGGCGACAAACAACTCATACATGGGTTTGTCGTAAATCGTCGTCATTTTAACATTTCCGAGTAATATGTCATGTTTTGTCGCCAATATTTTGACGGGAATACCATATTTATACAAAGAATAAAGACGTTCCATCTCTTTTTCTTCGTTATTTTCGGTTACTACGATAATATCCTCAATGTCCGGAGTGATGACCGACTCCAAATCTTCCCATTCTCCCAGTATCAGTTTTTTCGGTACGGATACTTGATGTTCATTCTCCGGCAGAATAAATCCCAACACATTATATCCCAATGATTGAGTCATTCTGTTTAAATCGGTGTACAGGTTGAACGCTCTGGTTCCTGTTCCGATGATGATCGTGTTGAACTTTAATTTCCGATGGTGTATTTTATTGGTGGCCGTTTGCGTAATGCAAAAACGCACCGAATAGGTCAGTATAAAATGAATGGAAAACAACGCCACACACAATTTATAGTAGAGTTCATAAAACGGCGGCAAATCATTAAGCAATACCGAAAAGAAAATCAAAATACTCCCTATCAGCGTGCAGAAAAGGGTGGACGTCAACTCCATCAAACGCGATTTCCTGAATGCACGATTATAATATCCCGAATAATAATAAATACCTATCCAAACAAAAGGAATGATTATTTGCCCCCAAAAAACCTTGTGGCTAAGCAAATATTCATGTAATTCCCAATATCCCTGATAAATAGCAGACTTATCAAAACGAACGATATTGAAAAGAAACCAGGCTATGTTTGCCGTTAAAAAGTCAGCAACGATATATTTCAATATCTGCTTTCTCTCCTTCTGTTTCATTTAAAAGTATTATAAAATAAGATAATAAAAGAAGACGATGACAACCATACCCCACCGATAGATTATAACGAAAGATGCTGCTTTTTCTTGCATAAGACGAGATATTTTTTACTCCATCTGTTTTTATGCCCTGATAATTTGAAACAATACGCCTTCTCCCAATTTTATGATACTCGAAGGTTTCGGTTTCGACCGTTCGTTTTGCCGATAAGAAACGATATAATCGACCGCCTGTTTTATTTCATCGCTTATTTCGGAAAAATTTGACGGCGCCGGTTGTCCGCTGATATTGGCAGACGTCGAAACAATCGGTTTACGAAAAGTCTCGCACAATTTTGCAGAAAAGGGTTCCCGGGTCACACGAATTCCAACGCTTCCGTCTTCCGCCAATAACCCCGACGCTAAATTACGCGCTCCCGGATAAATGATCGTCAACGGTTTGTCACTCATTTCGATTAAATCCCATGCGATATCGGGCATCTGTCCGACATAATTTTGTATTTTCCCGACATGGTCGACAAGTACCAACATCGCTTTGCTGTCGGTTCGTTGTTTAATTTCATAAACTTTCTTCACCGCTTTCTCGTCGGTCGCATCGCAACCCAATCCCCAAATAGTATCGGTCGGATACAGAATAACGCCTCCCGATCGAAGGATTTTGCACGCTTCTTTAATATCTTCCGGCATGATTTTCTATTTTACAATTTTTATGGAATAGTCGGTATGACATTGATCTCAGAAATCAACTTTCGGAAATCGCCGTAAAATTAGAAAATTTCACATCATTTCACTACCCGGCAACCTAAAATTCGATCATATTTGACTTCGTCGAACGTTGTTTACATTTGTTGCAGGAGATTGCCGTTGAATATCTTTCTATGAGACTGTCGGAAAACCAATCCTGAATAAGGATTCTTCTACGCACCGGGTACCGTACACCATAACCATTTTATCCGACAATCATTTAGTTTTTAGCATCTTGTGCTTTTAGTATACAAAAAAATGTCTTTTTTAAGCTGAAATCATTGTCTTTTTTATACTTTTACAAACGTTTTCTTGATGCATTCCGGGGTGAGCGGAAAAGCACTCTATTTTGATGCTTGATGCGTTTATAAATGCCGGTTGACTTAAAACGGCGTAATCCTTTAACCCTTTTTCAAGAAAATTCCCGTCTCAGACAAAAGAAAAACAATATAAAATGACGAACAGATGGAAAATCAAAAACCTTACACATGAGCAAAAAAAGATAAAGGATAAGTTGGTTTCGGAACTGGGTATCGATCCGGTACTTTGCACGCTTCTGGTCGGACGAAAGATTCATTCTTTTGATGATGCAAAGGATTTTTTTCGTCCGAATCTTTCCCGGTTGCACGATCCTTTTCTTATGAATGACATGAATAAGGCTGTAGGAAGGCTTAATGAAGCTTTGGGGCAGAACGAGAAAATTCTGATATACGGCGACTATGATGTAGACGGAACAACTGCCGTCGCTTTGGTTTACAAGTTTCTGCAGGAATATTCGTCAAAAATCGATTATTACATTCCCGATCGTTACAATGAAGGTTACGGGGTGTCCTACAAAGGGATCGATTTCGCCGCCGACAACGGGTTTAAACTGATCATTTGTCTGGATTGCGGCATCAAAGCCGTTGAAAAAGTAAAATACGCCAAAGAAAAAGGGGTCGATTTTATCATTTGCGATCATCACAAACCCGATAAAAAGCTTCCGGATGCTGTTGCGGTGCTCAATCCCAAACGAGAAGACAGCGTTTATCCGGACAAAAATTTGTCGGGGTGCGGCGTGGGCTTCAAATTCATGCAGGCTTTTGCCGTGGACAACAACATTCCGTTTTCTTCTCTCGAACCGTTGCTGGATTTAGTTGCCGTCAGCATTGCTTCAGATATTGTTCCAATCATCGGTGAAAACAGAATCCTGACTTTTTACGGATTAAGACAGTTAAATGCCAACCCTACCGTCGGACTAAAAAGCATTATCGAAGTTTGCGGATTGCAAGATTCGGAAATCACCGTCAGCGACATCGTGTTCAAAATCGGGCCACGCATCAATGCTTCCGGACGTATTCAATCGGGACGCGAAGCGGTTGAACTGCTGGTTTCGAAAGATTTGACTTTCGCCCGTGAAAAAAGCAACAACATCAATCAATACAATGATACGCGCCGTGAATTGGACAAGAATATCACGATTGAAGCCAATGCCGTGCTGACAGAAGATGATTACACCAACAGCAAACGAAAATCCATCGTGATTTACAACGAACAATGGCACAAAGGAGTGATCGGGATTGTGGCATCACGCCTGTCGGAAGAATATTACCGTCCGACCATTGTTTTAACCAAATCGGAACAAATGATCACCGGTTCGGCGCGTTCCGTTCCCGGATTTGATATTTATAAGGCCATCGATTCGTGCCGGGATCTGCTCGAAAATTTCGGGGGACACATGTATGCCGCCGGACTTTCCCTGAAGGAAGATAATCTGGAAAAATTCACCGACCGTTTTGAAGCATTTGTGTCGGAAAATATCGAACCGGGGCAACTTATTCCTCAAATCGAAATTGATGCCGTCATTGATTTTAAAGACATTACCCCCAAATTTTTCCGGATACTGAAACAATTTAATCCGTTCGGCCCCGAAAATATGAAACCCGTATTTTGCACCAAAGGGGTTTACGATTACGGAAGCAGCCGATTGGTCGGCAAAGAGCTGGAGCATCTCCGATTGGAAGTCATCGATAATAATTCAAAAAACATCATGACGGGCATTGCTTTCGGCATGCACTCCCATAATGATCATATCAAATCGTCCAAACCGTTTGATATTTGCTACACCATCGAAGAAAACACCTTCAACGGCAAAACAACCCTTCAATTGATGGTGAAAGATATCAGACCGTCGGATGAAAATTAAAATTTTTAATTCTTAATTTTTTGAGCGTTTATTCCGACATATTGCAAAAATATTGGGGCTACTCCTCTTTTCGTCCTTTACAGGAAGAAATCATCCGATCAGTCGGCGAAAAAAAGGATACATTAGGATTGATGCCGACAGGCGGCGGGAAATCCATTACGTTTCAGGTTCCGACAATGGGAATGGATGGAATATGCCTTGTCGTTACACCTCTCATCGCATTGATGAAAGATCAGGTCGACAATCTGAAAAAACGAAAAATCAAAGCCGCAGCGGTATATACCGGCATGTCCCGCGAAGAAATCATTGTTGCGCTCGAAAATTGCATTTTCGGAGACTATAAGTTTTTATATGTTTCGCCCGAACGCCTGACATCCGACATTTTTTTGAATAAATTGCGTGCCATGAATGTTTGCCTGCTTACGGTAGACGAAGCGCATTGCATTTCTCAATGGGGATACGATTTTCGTCCTTCCTATTTACAAATCGCCGAAATCCGGAAATATCTGCCCGATGTCCCTCTGCTTGCCCTTACCGCAACCGCCACTCCCGAAGTGGTCAAAGACATTCAGCAAAAACTGCTTTTCAAAAAAGAAAATGTATTTCAAAAAAGTTTCGCACGAAAAAATCTGGCCTATATCGTTCGAAAAACCGACGACAAAATCAATTCTTTGATCCAAATATTAACCAAAGTCCCGGGCAGTTCCATTGTTTATGTCCGAAGCCGAAAAAAAACCAAAGAAGTGGCCGACGAACTGATCAAAAACGGAATCAGTGCCGATTATTTCCATGCGGGATTATTGATCGACGTCAAAGAAGAAAAACAAAACAATTGGAAAACAGGCAAATGCAGGGTAATTGTTTCAACCAATGCCTTCGGAATGGGAATCGATAAACCGGATGTCCGTTCGGTCATTCATCTCGATCTGCCGAATTCTCCGGAAGAATATTTTCAGGAAGCCGGACGTGCGGGACGGGACGAGAAAAAGGCATACGCCGTTATTCTGTACGATAAAAGCGACAGCGCCAAACTGAAAAAGCGCATCCCGGATGAATTTCCCGACCGGGAATTTGTAAAGCGTGTGTACGAAGCGTTGGGCAATTATTTCGAGTTGGCCGTGGGATTCGGATTCGAAAATGTGTACGATTTTGACTTGAATGCGTTTTGTTACGCCTTCAAATTTCCGATTTTGCCGACGTTGAATGCATTAAAAATATTGGAGCAATCGGGATACATCGAATATGTGGAAGATCCCGGCAATCGTTCACGACTGATGTTCACCATTTTACGCGACGATCTGTATAAACTGAAACAATCGGATCCTCAAACCGAAAAATTGATCAGTGTTCTGTTGCGTTCTTACACGGGTTTGTTTTCCGATTATGCGTTCATCCACGAAAAACTGCTGGCGACAAGAAGCAACATGTCGCCTAAAGAAGTTTACGACCGGCTGGTACAACTATCGAAAGCGCAAATCATCAGCTACATTCCCCAAAAGAAAATGCCCATCATCGTTTATACACAATCCCGTGAGGAACAACTATACTTATCCATTCCGAAAAGCGTTTACGAAGAACGGAAAGAACGATTGGAAAAACGAATCGGTGCCATGTCGGCTTATGCCGAAAACGATAGGGTATGCAGGGCGGGTATGCTTTTAAGGTATTTCGGCGAAACCGACTCTCCTCCTTGCGGCATTTGCGACGTTTGTATCGCGAGAAAGGAAAAAGACCTTTCGGTCGACGAATTTTCGAGAATAGAAGAAAGTGTTTACGGCATGCTGAAAGAACAAAACCTGTCGATCAACCAATTGGTCGATTCCCTCTCCTATCCTTCTTCGAAAGTGTTGCATGTCATCCGGTTTTTAACGGACAAAGGAATGTTGAAAAACGAAAAAGCTGTTATTTCTTTAAAAAAATAACAGCTTTTTCATCTTTAATCTCAAACCTAAAGAACAAACTTTTCAACTCTCTAAATTTAACCCGTTCCTTATTTTTTATACCTTTGCCGTTAAAATATTATTCTAAGGCAAAGGTATGAATTCTGCCGGCAGATAGATCACCCGATGCGAAGATAATAACCCGAAAATTCATTCAATCAAGTCATTCATGAAGGTAAAATTACTGTCATTTATTGGCATACTCTTCTTTATTACAGGATGCTTTAATTCCAAAAATTATATAATCGATAATTTTGAAAACGGTACGGTTTCATTTACGGAGAAAGTAAACATAAATCCCGGAACCTCCGGAAAATTTGAGATAGCGGATAATCCCGACCCAAACGGAATTAATTCGAGCTCCAAATGTTGGAAATACACTCAATCGGAGACTGGCCAAAAACAAGGTGGCTTCTTCTGTAATTTGAAAACACCGGTCAGTACTTCGGGATATAAATATTTGCATATAAAATATTATTGCATGGATACAAATTCTCAACCACAAGTATTGTTGGAAGGTGGCAGATTTAAGAAAGAAATTTTTCCGATGAGTAATCATATCCCTTTCGGCATTAATGAATGGGAAGACCTTGTCTATGATTTGGACGCAAACGAATTAGATGATGTAAAAATCACCGGTTTCGGACTCCGATTCAAATTCCCGTCCGATAGTACTGCGAATGCAGTCGTTTATATCGATGATATTATGTTAAGTGCAACCGAATCGGGAAATGACGGATTCGAAAATTATAAGCCGAAAACACCGCAAATCCGAAATATGAAAAAGACGGGTCTGGATTTAACTTGGCCGGCTTTTCCCAATGCTATATCGTATGATGTGTATAAAGACGATGTGTTTTTTCGAAATACGACATCAACATCGATGTCTGTATTGGGATTGGACGAATTTGAAGTATATAAATTCCACATCGTGGCAAAAAATAAAACAGGTCAACCTTCTTTTCCGAGTGACGGTGTATACATTCAAACACCGGAATCCGAAGAACATAAGAATATCCGTATGGCTTGGTGGCGGGAAGCCCGTTTCGGAATGTTTATCCATTGGGGCGGATATTCCGCTTTTGCCGGGCGGTTTCAAGGAAAGGACGTAAAAGGAAAACAGGTCGATTATTATGCCGATGGCGGTCAAAACGGTTCTTATGCCGAATGGATTATGTATGGAGCCGGCATTCCGCGCGATACTTATCGTGCAAAAGTATTGAAAGATTTGACGGCGTCAAATTATAATCCCAAAGAATGGGTGCGTTTGGCAAAAGAGGCCGGAATGAAATATATTGTCGTTACGTCTAAACATCATGACGGATTGTCGATGTTTAATACCAATATCGGATGGAATTCCGTACAACATTCAGCAGCAAAGAAAGACCTGATGAGAGAGCTGGTTGATGAAGCACGTGCTGCCGGATTGAAGATCGGATTTTATTATTCACAAGCTCTTGACTGGACTAATAAAGGCGGAATGGGTTGGATGCCGCAAAACTACGACGGTTATGGAGGAGAATGGCCTTATCCGGATCAAGTGAATTATGTTAATAATTTGGTTGTTCCTCATTTACAAACAATTATAGATGAATACAACATTGATTTGATATGGTTTGATATGGGTGAATCCAAATATCCTGAACTTCAATATCGTACATTGAAAGCAATTAAGAGTAACAGGAAAGCAAAAAATATTATTTTTAACGATCGGTTGGATTTTAAAATTGATAACGGTCTTTCCGGAGATTTTTATACACCCGAACAGAGCATCCCCGATATTCCCATTACCGGAATTGCCGGCGGACGGGATTGGGAAACATGTATGACCATGAATAATAACTGGGGGTATTGTGAAAATGATAACAGCTGGAAATCTTCAAATGATTTAATTCTTAAGTTAATCGATATTGCAAGTAAAGGCGGTAACTTTTTATTAAATATCGGGCCGAAAGCCGACGGAAGCATTCCGCAAGCTAGTATCGACCGTTTAACCGAGATCGGAGCTTGGATGAACATTAACGGAGAAGCTGTTTATGGTACGATTGCAAATCCCATTGATAAAAAGATGGATTGGGGTAAAATTACCCGTAAAATCACTAAAGACGGAAAAACGATTTTGTACTTACATGTGATTGAATGGCCTGCAAACGGGCAATTATCGGTTCCTTTGTTGAATTCCGTACCTTCTTCAGCTTCTATTCTTGGAAGTAATGTAAACATTGTGTGTGAATCAGGAAATAATCAATTAATTATTAAGGGATTGCCTGCATCTCCCATAAGTAATGTCAGCACAACCATTAAGTTGACTTTCAATGCAAAGGAATAAATATTGTAAGAAATATATATCACAATCAAAAATTTCGTAGTTTCGTACTTCTCAAAACAATCCCGATCAATTATGAATTTCATTTGGTATATCATCATCGGAGCTGTTGCCGGGTTTGCAGCCGGAAAGATCACAAAAGGCAAAGGAGGCGGATTTTGCCTGAATCTCCTCATCGGAATAATCGGAAGTGTACTGGGCGGTTGGTTGTTCGGTGTGTTGGGAATTAACACGAATGAAGGAAGCATCATGGGGAATCTTGTCACTTCAACCGTCGGAGCCATTGTTTTACTTTGCCTCGTTTCCGTTTTTCAAAAAAAGGATTTGAAGAACAAATAACCGATAACCGCAACAAATAATTACCTTTGTCGAAACTTTCGGAAAATTATGGATAAATTATTGAAATATTGGAAGATTATTCGCCGATATACGAATAAATATCAAATTGTTTTTGCGGTATTTTTGATTATGATTCTTTTCGTCGACGAGCATAATGTTTTCCGCCGCATCGGGTATCACCGGAAAATCAATGAATTAAAAAAAGAAATCCGTTATTACGAAAACGAGAAAGAAAGAGACAAGAAAAAACTGGATGAATTGCAATCCAATGACGAAGATCTTGAAAAATTCGCTCGTGAAGAATATCTGATGAAAAAGGATGACGAAGACATATTTATAATAGAGAAGAGTAAATGAGCAAATCCGTAAAACGAATTTTATTTATTGTCGGGGGAATTTTCACATTAATCGGCGCCGTTTTATATATTGCCGCCGTCAATTGGGAATATGTTCCGTACCTGTATGCCGGAGGGTGCGCAGGTATTGCCGTCGTTTACCTTACAAATGTTTATCGCGGAAAAAACACCCGGATACGGAGGCTGCACGGGTTTCTTGCCGCAGCGGGAATCTTGCTGGTGGCATCCTCTTATTTTATGTTTCACCATAAGCAGGAATGGATTATTTGCGTGGCTGTATCAGCCGTTCTGCAGATTTATGCAAGTTTTACCATGCCCGGGAAAAATGATGAAACGGAATAAATGACGGCATCCCGGAAGCTGACTTCTTCCTTTTCATAATTTCTTGAATGCGTCGAGCAATTTTTCCGGCGAAACAGGGTCGTTCAATTTGATCGACAACCGGGTTAAAAGACAAGCCGAAGACACTTCCACGGGAGTCAGATGATAGTACTTCGGATGAACATAATGCATGAACTTCAAGATCATAAATGCATTAAACCATGTGAAAAAACGCTTTTTAAATGTCGGCAAAGATGCACAGTTTGCGTTAATTTCGTCTAATGCCGGAAGATAGTTTTCCGATTGCAAAAAATCCTTGACCGATTCGGGAATTTTTACCATCCAAGACCGAATGGTTTCGGATTTGGATTTAAATACCTCGCTAATCCCGTCAAACAACTCTTTCAAGGCACAAAAAGCATCGAAAGAATATGTTTCCCAAACCACTTCTTCCGACTCCGTCATCTTGCGAATGGCTGGTCCAGTTCCGAATACAACCCTATTCGAAATGCGGGAAGACGGATAAACCGCCGTATTTTTCAGTTCTTTGATGTGTTCCGAAAGAAACAGTTTGTGCAAAAAATAAAAATCTTCTCCTGCCTGCTTTTTATTCATCCCTCCCACTTTCACATAAGCATCGGCACGTACGGCAAAGCAAGAACCTATGGTATGATACGGATATGGAAACCCGATGTATCTCAATGCTTCGGAATAATACCTCAAATACAGTTCATATAACACTCCGGCCCGATAAATCCGCGGATTCGTTTTTTTATCCGGAAGAATATGCTCAAACGGAATAATTGCCGTATTCAACCGGGAATCTGATTCAAAACTTTGCCGGATTTCCCGCAAATAATCGGGAGCAACCAGACAATCGGCATCCAACGAAACAATCACCCCCTTTTTGTTTGACGTCAGCATAAATTGCCTGACCGCTTCATCCATACCTATTTTACGGGCAAACCCGGCTCCCGCATCTTTTTTTCGGATACCGGATACCGAAATCACCGAAATATGTATGGTCGACGGCAATCCGGGCATAAAACCACGGATTGATTCCCGGGTATGTTCATTCTCACGTAATTGCGCAGCCGTTGCATACTCCGGAGCATTGATCACCACAATGATTTCGACGTTGCAATCGGGCAACGCGCAGGAACATAAACTTTGTAAGGTCGACAACATATCCGGTTCGTCAAAACAGGGGATGACGACAATCATTCCCACAGAAGAAAATACCGGCGCTTCCGACGAATACAATTTTTGCCGCTGTAAATAATCGAAAAATCCATTCATGTTATATTTTCGGGATTTCCGTAAACCATACAAATCGTATATTTTTTTCGTTTGATTCGTCAAAAATAGCGATATTTGCAAAATGTTTCATACTATTGCAGAAGGATTAACAATAGGCGTACTGGTTTCAGCTCCTATGGGACCGATCGGATTATTATGCATACAACGAACCTTAAACAAAGGTCGTTGGCATGGATTTGTGACCGGAATCGGCGCAATCGTCTCCGATTTGCTTTATGCCGTATTAGTGGGCATCGGAATGAGCTTTTTGGTCGATTTCGTAGAATCTCACGTCAATATCTTACAAATTTGCGGAAGCATTTTATTGCTCGGATTCGGTATTTATCTTTTCAGAAGCAATCCGATCAAAACATTGCGTAAAGCCAAAACTTCATCCGGGTACACCCAAGATCTTGCGACATCCTTTTTCCTGACATTGTCCAATCCTCTCGTTATTCTCTTATATATCGGACTTTTCGCCCGTTTCAGTTTCATTGTGTATGGCCCGTGGTTTCAACAAATCGTCGGGTATCTGTCCATTTCCGCAGGCGCTTTGGCATGGTGGTTTTTGGTTACATTCCTGATCGGTAAATTAAGGGGTAAATTTAATTTACGCGGATTATGGGTTGTAAATCGAACCATCGGCATCATCGTCATTGTGTTATCATTGGTCGGATTAATTGCAACACTTACATTTACGGGTGATTTCATACCGCTATAATGAATAAATATATATGAAGCCTCTTATTTTAGTTTCCAACGACGACGGAATAAACGCCACAGGATTAAAATCATTGGTTGAAGCGTTGTTGCCTGTGGGTAATATTTTTGTGGTTGCTCCGGACGGCGGACGTTCGGGACAATCATGCGCCATTACGGCAATGCTGCCGATCAGAGCTAAGCTGATGAAAGAATCGGAAAGATTGACCATCTATAAATGTACCGGAACACCGGTCGATTGCGTCAAATTGGCTTTGGGAAACTTAGTTCCGAGGAAACCCGATCTCATTGTTTCGGGCATCAATCACGGAAGCAACTCGTCCATCAGTGTCCATTATTCCGGAACGATGGCCGTTGCCATCGAAGGTGCTTTCAATGGCGTGCCGTCTGTCGGATTTTCTCTCTGCTCGCACGATCCGGATGCCGATTTCACGTCGGCGGCCGAATATGCACGTTTAATATCCGAAAAAATATTAAAAGAAGGACTTCCCGAAGGCATCTGCTTAAATGTGAATATTCCCTGCGATGTCCCGATGAACGGAATAAAAATATGCCGTCAGGCTAAAGCTGTTTGGTCGGAGGAGTTCGAAAAACGGACAGATCCGCACGGGCACGAGTATTACTGGTTGACCGGATTTTTGAAAAACAAGGAACCGGAAACGGAAGACACCGACGAATATGCGCTATCTCACGGTTATATATCGATTGTTCCCTGTAAAATAGATTTTACGGCTGTCGAATTATTTCCTCAATTAAAAAAATGGGAAAACCTCTTGTCCTTTTTCTGCAATAACAACATTTATTCTGGAAACGGGAATCACAATAACAATAATGTCAATATACATAAATGAATGATTATGAAAAAAACAGCTTTATTATTTATTTTCTCATGCGCCTTTATTTTAAGCGCTAACGCTCAACTGTATAAAAACAGCATCGGTGTTGCCCTCGGCTCTCCTACCGGATTCCAGTACAAGACATTTATTTCCGATCAAAATGCCGTTGATCTGACATTGGGAACAAATTACAGAGGATTCAATCTCACCGGCGCTTACGAATGGAATTTCCCCATCCCGGATGCTGCTAATTTTCAATGGTATATAGGCCCGGCTGCTGCTGTCGGGTATTGGGATCACAAAGATGACAACGGATTCTTTCTGGCTGTCTATGGCGGCGGCGGAGTCGAGTACAAATTCGATGATATTCCGTTGGTTCTGTCTTTGGACTTATTCCCCGTCGGAATTTCATTCGTTGAACATTCCGGGTATACTTTTCAATCCCGTCTCGGCATACGATATACGTTTTAAGTCAAAAGCCGGAAAATAAAAAACGAAAGATAGATAGATAAAAAGCAGGAATGTCGGAACGTTTCTGCTTTTTATTTTTTACTTTTCCTGATTAATTCTTCGGCGGCGGAAAGATTTTCGGGTTTTCCGACGTCAACCAAATGCAAATCCGGAGGCATATAAGCAAAAATATTGGTTCGATCGGCTACAGACAAATAAAAGTCGATGATCGGGAATTTTTCGGGCCAATCATCGGCATCCATATAATGAAAAACGGCGGGAGAAAGGACGTGAATACCGCCGAATGCTCTGCGGGTATAATGATCGGGAATAAAATCATCGAACGGGGATTTGAGTTCACCGGTTTGTATGTTGATCCAACCCGCCAATTTGTTTAAAGAGTCCCAAAGAAGATAACGGGAAGATGTTCTGTTACTGACCAATAATGTAGCAAGCGCGTGGTCTTGTTGCAGATGAAAGCGGTAAAACTCCGCCGGGTCAACATCGGATAGAATATCCGCATTATGCACTAAAAAGGGGTTTCCGTCATCGAAAAAGTTCCGGGATTTTTTGATTCCTCCTCCGGTATCAAGCAATGCCTCCCGTTCGTCCGAAATTTCAATCCGGATGCCAAAATTTTTATTCTGTCGTAAAAAATCGATGATCTGTTCCGGAAAATGATGAACATTTACGATAATCTCATCAAACCCCGAAACAATCAATTTTCTGATTACATGTTCCAAAAGAGGTTTCCCGCAAACAGAAAAAAGCGCTTTGGGTTTGGTGTCGGTAAACGGCTTCAAGCGTGTACCCAATCCCGCCGCAAAAATCATCGCTTTCATGTGTTTATTTTTTACTTTTTTTAATTACGGTTATATGGAATATCCACAAGATTCATTTTACTAATGATGCTTTTGCATCATGGACATTTCATCGGATATTCAATTGGCGGATAAACTTATCGTAAGTAATCGGGAGTTTATTGACACCTTGAAACCACGTATATACTTTGTCCAAAAACGGCATGAAATGAGGAATCGGAATATCTAAGGCCGAAAAGTAGATTTCTTTTTCTTTGGCTTTTGCAATATTTTCCATTAAAACCGATAACTCTTGCATGTAGGAATAATAATTATCTATATTGTTGATATCCAATGGAGTATATCTAAACAAAATATTACCGGACTGATAATTAATCCCGGAATCCATCAAAATATTGAAATGTCTGCACAATTTAGACAATTCATTCAATGCGAGTTGTTTTTCTCCCTCTATTCTTCGGTAAGCTGAATCGGAACTTACTTTTAAACATCACTTATTTCGTCGGCCAAGCGTGTATTGGAAGGTAAGTTTTGTTTCACTATTTCAAAAAAGGCCTTCCGGGTATCCATCATTCCGGTTTTATATTACTCACAAAATTATGTGCTTTTTTGCAATAATCCATAAATCCAATAACTTTTTTTAGTAAAAATCCGTAAAAATTCAACGATAGCCATAAAAATTACGAAAATTCATAGGTCGTGTCATAAATCAAATGGAATGATTATCTTTGCAGAAAAAAAATGCTTCATCAACAATCAATTCAATGTCCGCATTGTTCAGGGGCAGATTTACAAAAAAACGGAAAGTGTACAAATGGAACCCAACGTTATTTTTGTAAATCGTGCAGGAAACAATTCTGGTTAGACTACCGCTACAATGCGTACAAACCGGGAGTAAAAGAAAAAATAATAGAGATGACGCTTAACAACAGCGGAGTTCGGGATATATTGGCAGGGTAATTATCCGTAAGTAAAGACACGGTAACCTCCGTGTTAAAAAAACGCTGAAAACGAACCCTTACTTTCCGACCGGAGAAGAAAGTAACAGGTTGAATGCTTTGGAAGTAGAGATACGCTTTGAAGCAGAGGCGGATGAATTTTGGAGTTTTGTACAAAAAAATCCAATCAACGTCGGACTTGGTATGCCATAGAAAGAAGAAGCGGCTGTATATTGGCTTGGCACAACGGTAAAAGGCAGGATAAGGATTTTCTCATCCTTTGGAAATTGCTTGAGGTATTTCCGGTCTCTGTTTATCATACCGATAATTGGGGATCTTATTCCAAATATATACCTCCGGACAGGCATCGAATCGGAAAGGATAAAACGTGGAAAATAGAGCGAAAGAATCTGAATTTCAGAACACACATAAAGCGATTAAATCGAAAAACAATCTGTTTTTCGAAAAATGAGCAGATACACGATAATGTAATTGGAATGTATATTGAAACTTTCTATTACAAAACAGGAATCTACGGAAATAATCAATCCATTTGATTTATGACACGACCAAAAGAGGAGTTTCTATCGCGGGGGATATTGAGCACCATATCACCCGATGACTCACTTTTTACTGTTTTCCGACTGCTGCCGTTACGGCTGTTGCCACTGTTGA
>JGI24699J35502_11134174_pt1 | contig 44505 bp, 46 predicted proteins | sample TergutMp193P4_FD_35502 | JGI IMG/M metagenome (IMG submission 35502)
AAAACAACATTTTTTAGAACGGATTTTTCAAAAAAACGAATAGTACATTTTTACATCCCACTTGGGGGATAGATAGGTGCAACATCCGATAATCATTTAAAATTAACAATACCGAATAAAGACATAAAGATTTTTTTTGACAGATATTGAACGATCAATCAGCGAAATATTCGGTTTTTTACTTTATCGGAATCGGCACGAACCGAAAAAGCAAAGGCACAATTTATTCAGCATTCGATTTCCAGACCGTCGTAGGGCAAAAAAACATTGTCGGGCAAAAGATGTTCCATTTCCCGGTGCAAGCCGAAATGGTGGCTCATGTGGATGAAATAAGCCCGTTTCGGGCGGATCCGTTCTATTTGGGCAAGTGCCTGATTGATATTTTCATGAGAAATATGCTCCTTTTTCCGCAAGGCATCTATTATCAGTACATCCAAGTTCTGCAATTTATCGTATTCTCCTTCGGGAATGATTTTAAAATCGGTCAGATAGGCAAAATTTCCCGTCCGGTAACCGAAAACAGGCAATTTGTAATGCATCAGCCGAATCGGGACAAATAATATCCCGGCGGCAGCAAAAGGTTTGTTCTCTATTCCGACCAATTCAAGTTGCGGCACGCCGGGATAAGAAACATCGACAAAGCAATACGGCATTCGTTCCCTGAGTTTTTGCACGGTGGAAGTTTCCGCATAAACCGGAAGTTTGTTGCATTTACAAAAAGGGCGCAAATCATCGATTCCGCCGACGTGATCGTAATGTTCGTGCGTGAGCAGCAAAGCGTCCAAGGTATCCGTCCCGGCGGTTAATACCTGTTGACGAAAATCGGGACCGCAATCCAGTAAAATATTTTTCCCCTCCGTCCGCAACAAAACAGATGAGCGAAGGCGCTTATCCCGAAAATCGGAAGAAGAACAAACTTCGCATTTACAACCTATTTCAGGAACACCTGTCGATGTTCCCGTTCCTAAAAAACGTATTTTCATAAAATAAACCCACACCGTACACGATTCACGGTTCACATGACATTCACTTCCGGATCAAGATCTATTCCGAACCTCTCTTTCACCGAACGTTGAATCATTCGAGACAAATGCAACACCTCAAGTCCTGTCGCTCCTCCTTTATTTACGATCACCAATGCCTGTTTATGGTGTACCATAACATTTCCGACTTGTTTCCCTTTCCAGCCGCATTGCTCGATCAACCAGCCGGCGGGAACTTTCACCCGTCCGGACGGTTGCGCATAAAAAGGCATCGACGGATAAACCTTCAACAAATCGCGACACAATTCTCCGGAAATAATCGGATTCATAAAAAAACTGCCGGCATTTCCCGCGACATCCGGATCGGGAAGCTTACTTTCCCGCACCGCAACGACCGCTTTTCGCACATTCGCAATATTAATTTCCCCGAACTTCAAGGTCTCCGCTTCTATTGTTCCGTAACTTATGTTAAACGGTATTTGTTTATATAACCGGAAATATACATTCGTAATAATGACTCTATTTTTCAGTTCCCGTTTGAAAACACTGCTTCGATAAGCATAGCGGCAAGTTTTGTTTTCAACCGTTTTTTCTTGTCCGGATGCGATCTCCACGACATCCACCATCCGGATAAAATCCTTGACTTCCACTCCGTAAGCCCCGATGTTTTGAACCGCGCTTGCGCCGACTTCTCCGGGAATCAGCGATAAATTTTCGATTCCGCGAAAATCATTTTCCACACAAAAAAGGACCAAATCATCCCAAACAACACCTGAACCGACCTTCAAATCAACATATTCATCGGTTTCATTTTCAATGACGATATATTTGACAGCGGAATGTAAAATCGTTCCGTCAAAATCTTTCGTAAATAACAAGTTGCTTCCTCCGCCGATATGAAAAAGCGGATTCTTGATCAAATTTCCGGACGAAAGAATCCGGCTCAATTCATTCAAATCGGAATATTCGATAAGCAATTTTGTTTTTACATCAATTCCGAAAGTATTATACCGGAATAAAGAATGATTTTCAAAAATTTTCATGAATGTATTCGATGTTCCCGGAATATAGCATGATCAACCTCTTACATCGCCAGCAAGTTATTCATCGCCGTCTCCGCTTTTTCAAACCGGAAATCGGAGATTATATCCTGCATCAACAATTGAATCCGGTCATTTTGCAGGTTGCCGATACTGCCTTCATGCGTATGAGAAACCTTTTTTTCGGGATGGAAAGAACCGGACTCGATATCCAATCCCACCTTTTTATACGCATCCCTGAAAGGCATACCTTCCAATGTCAGGCGGTTTGCTTCTTCCACACTGAAAACAACAAGATATTTATCGTCATCCAAAATATGTTCGTTCACCGAAATCTCTTTCATCATGCAGGTCGTCATGGTCAAACAATCTTTCAGTTCATCGAAAACCGGCAAAAAGAGTTCCTTGATGATTTGCAAGTCCCGGAAATATCCGGAAGGCAGATTATTGACAATCATCAAAATTTGTTGCGGCAACGATTGGATCTTGTTGCATTTGGCCCGGATCAATTCAAACACATCCGGATTCTTCTTATGCGGCATGATGCTGGATCCGGTTGTAAATTCATCGGGAATTTTAAGAAAAGCGAAATTCCCGCTGTTGAACAAACAGGCATCGAAGGCCAATTTCGAAATCGTTCCGGCAACCGAAGCCAACGCAAAAGCAACGGAACGCTCCATTTTTCCGCGTCCCATCTGAGCATATACCACGTTGTAGTTCATGTTGTCGAAACCCAGTAATTCGGTTGTCATTTGCCGATTCAACGGAAAAGAGGAGCCATATCCGGCAGCCGAACCCAACGGATTCCGATTACAAATCTTGTATGCAGCGAGCATCAATTGCATATCATCGGCCAAACTTTCGGCATACGCGCCGAACCACAATCCGAACGAAGAAGGCATCGCCACTTGCAAATGAGTGTATCCGGGCATCAAAACGTCTTTACATCGGTCGCTCTGGGCAATCAATACCTCAAATAAATCGGATACACACCAAACAATTTCTTTGATTTTTTCCCGGGTAAACAATTTCAAATCCAGTAAAACCTGATCATTGCGGGAGCGTCCGCTGTGTATTTTCTTGCCGGTATCACCCAATTTACGGGTAAGCATCAATTCCACCTGAGAATGTACATCTTCGACATGTTCCTCGATCAAAAATTCTCCCGATTCGATCGACCGGTAAATATTTCGCAGTTCGGGCAACAAAGAAGACAGCTCATCTTTTGTCAGCAATCCGATACTTTCCAGCATCACGGCATGCGCCATCGATCCGATCACGTCATACTCAGCCAAGTACAGATCCATTTCCCGATCTTTCCCGATCGTAAAACGTTCCACCTCTTGATTGATTGCACTGTTTTTATCCCAGAGCTTCTTCATCATCCTTATTTATTTAAACATAAGGGGTAATGATTCGGCAATTTTGTCGACGACTTCTTGTACCGGTTTTGCAACCATCGCTTTGATGAAAGGATTCAAATCAGCTTCGGCAACAATTTGGCAAACGGTTTCGTTTTCCTGTTGTTTCAGCAAATCAATCCGAAAATCAATGTCGACAGGAGCATTTTCGGCCGCAAAACGAATCCGCTCGAAAGGAATGCGTTCCGTCACCCGAAATTCGACTTTTCCCACGGGAGAAATCGAAAACGAACACGTGTCGGCGGTATATTCCAAATCCTGTATTTTATCGGCGGGAAGTTTGTGAAGCAAATGCTTTAAATTGGTTAAATCCGAAAAAAGATTATAAACTTCTTCCGGATTTCTGTGAATCAACGTCGGTTGACTTTCAAAATTTGTCATTTTATGTATAATTAAATCTGTGCCCAAGTAGACGGACTTTTCCGCCATTCATTCAACGTTTGAAGATCACTTTCGGTAATATATTTGGTGGCAAGCGATTCTTCCAACACATCTTCATACCTGCATAAAGTCGTCAAAGTCACTTTCGCCGTTTTAAACGCTTTTTCGGCGGCAGGAATGCTGTAGGTGAAAATAGCCAACATCCCGACAACATCTCCTCCGTTATTGCGAATGGCCTCCACCGCTTTTAAACTGCTTCCGCCGGTGGAAATCAAATCTTCGATCACGACAACTTTTTGGCCCGGCAATAAATCACCTTCCAACAAATTTTCCAATCCGTGGTCTTTGGGAGAAGAACGAACATACACAAAAGGCAACCCTAATTCTTCGGCAACCATGGCTCCCTGAGCAATGGCTCCTGTGGCAACTCCCGCAATAACCTCTGCATCCTGATATTTTTCCCTGATCAAACGAGACAATTCCAGTTTGATGAAATTTCTCAGCGACGGATAAGACAACGTTTTTCGATTGTCGCAATATATGGGAGACTTCCAACCCGAAGCCCAAGTAAACGGATTATTGGGTTGAAGTTTTACAGCTTTGATTTTAAGCAGCTTAGAGGCCATTAATTTTTCTAACGTTCTCATATTTTATAATACATGGAATAATATAGACCTTGAAAAAGAATATTCGCAAAGGTAATCAATGAGAACGAAACCGGAAAATAATGCGAATAAAAAACCATACCCGGAACATACAGTAAGATTTGTTTACGCACAAATTGCCGTGACTTTCCGCGTTGCCGGTGTATTTCGTATGTAGTTTTTCCCTGAATAAATCAAAAAAAGGAACGTCGAAATCTCTGATCCGGTAGCGTCATAAATCAGCTGACAGATTATCATAAAACGCTTGTTATCATTGTGTTTATATCTTAAATCAGTCAACCCACGACACTACCGGATCAAGATAGTTTGCCATGACTTTCGGTTTTTGCGGCATACTTATCCGATTTATGTGTAATTTTACGTGCTGAATATATTTATTAATCAATTAAAAGAATAAAAACATGCAGTTTCCGTCAGAATTGAAGTATACAAAGGAACATGAATGGATTCGTGTAGAAGGAGATAATGCTTATGTGGGCATTACGGATTTTGCTCAAAATGAATTGGGCGAGATCGTTTTCGTGGATATAACGACTGTTGGTGAAACCATCGCCAAAGATAAAGTATTCGGTACTGTTGAGGCTGTCAAAACCGTATCCGACTTGTTTATGCCTGTATCGGGGAAGGTATTGGAAGTAAATGCCGATTTGGAAGATGAGCCTGAATCGGTGAATGAAGATCCTTACGGCAGAGGATGGATCATTAAGGTCAAATTGACGGATGCCGGAGAGATTGTAGATTTATTGTCTGCGGAAGAATATAAAGCTTTTATCAACGTATAATGAATCCTTTAGTCAGTATTATCATGGGAAGTACTTCCGATCTTCCCGTCATGGAAAAAGCCGCAAAACTGTTGGATGAATTTGAAATTCCGTTCGAAATCAATGCTTTGTCTGCGCACAGAACACCGACTGAAGTGGAACAATTTGCCCAAAAAGCCGCTTCAAGAGGAATAAAAGTGATCATTGCGGCGGCCGGAATGGCGGCTCATCTTCCCGGTGTGATTGCTTCGATGACGACGTTGCCGGTAATCGGGGTGCCGATTGATGCGTCATTGTCGGGATTAGACGCTTTGCTGGCAATTGTGCAAATGCCGCCCGGAATTCCTGTGGCAACAGTGGGGATTAACGGTGCCATGAATGCCGGCATCTTAGCCGTTCAAATCATTTCCACGGGTGATCCCGAATTATGCCGGAAATTAACGGTATATAAAGAGAATTTGAAGAAAAAAATCGTTCAAGCCAATGAAGAATTGGCGAAAGTCAGTTTTAAATTTAAAACGAATTAGGGTTCAAACAATAATGATCTGATATGCTGATATATCCGTGTGTCGATGAAGGGTTCCTGTTCGTTACCGGCATACCGGTTATCAGCATATTATTTTGAAGTTCCTTATTTATTCCGGCAGATACAATCGGAGCTGATGTTTTAAATCGATAATTTCCTGCCGCATCACTTCCATTTTGTTCAACAGGTGGTTAATGACATCAATGCCTTCCATGTTTACCGATAAATCGTAATATAAACGGGAAAATCGTTCCAAATCGGGTAATTGTTCGGAACGGAAATATTTTTCGCCGGCAATGACATTGATTTCGATTAATCCGACTTCTTCCAACAACAAAACAAAAGAGGGTTCTATTTGTGTTTTGAGGCAATATTCGCTTACAATTATTAAATCGGGATTCATGATGAATGTTTTATATGAATTAAGGATCGGTTTTAAGATTTAGACAACTCTTCGAATAATTTTTTCTGTTTTTCCGTTAATTTCGTCGGAATTTTGATGTCGAATGTTACGATCAGATCGCCGAATTCCCCTTCTTTTTTGTAAACGGGAAATCCTTTTCCTTTCAATCTGACTTTCGTTCCGTTTTGTGTTTCCGGTTTAATCTTTACTTTCACTTGCCCCGACAGCGTATTGATGGTTTGTTCTCCTCCCAATACAGCGGTATAAAGACTGAGCGGAACGGTGATATATAAGTCGTCTCCCAACCGTCTGAAGTCAGGATCATCCGCAATGACAAACGTGATATAAAGATCTCCCGCCGGTCCGCCGTTAATGCCCGGTCCGCCTTGGCCTTTTATTTTTATGGTTTGTTCGTTGGTTACACCGGCCGGGATGGTGATCCGGATGTTTTTGCCGTTTACATTCAATGTTTGTTTATGAGTCTGCATCGCCTCCCGTAACCCCAAATGTAATTCGGTGTTGTAGTCCTGTCCGCGGAACCCGCTTGTTTTTCCGGCGCTTTTTCCGCCGCCTCCGAATCCGAAAAGATTTTCAAAAAAATCCGAATATTCACCATTATCGTCCGAAAATCCTTGAAAATCCGTCCGGAAACCTCCGAAATTTCCTCCGTATGATTGTTGTTGTTGACGGGCTTGTTCGAACTGATCGGCATGTTTCCAGTTTTCGCCGTACTCGTCATATTTTTTGCGCTTTTCGGGATCACTCAATACTTCATTGGCTTCGTTGATTTCCTGAAATTTTTTATGTGCTTGCGCATCCTTCGGATTTACATCCGGATGATATTTGCGTGCCAGCTTGCGATATGCTTTTTTTATGTCGTCGGGCGAAGCGTTCTTATTCACTCCGAGTACGCCGTAATAGTCTATAAAAGCCATGGTTTTACACTGTAAAATGAACTGTTTTTATCGATTCAATCAAAATGCAAAGGTATAAAATCACATCAAATATATGACGTCATTTATGAATGGTTTTTGTAACAAAAAAGATATTCCGGTTTCCGGACAATCATAAAGGCGAAAAGTTTTATTTTTTACTTTTCGCCTTTATTTCGGCGGAACGTTATTTTTTGATTTCAGATATGGAATAAATAATGGTGAGCTGTTTTTGTTATTTATAATCTTTCAGTATCGCTTGCAGTTGTTGGCGTGCAAAGAATATCCGGCTTTTCACCGTACCCAGGGGCAGGCTCATTCTTTCGGCGATTTCACTGTATTTGTATCCTGAAACATGCATGGAGAACGGGATTTTATACTCATTCGTGAATCCGGTGATTGCTTTGTTGATTTCTTGAATGGTATACGCCCCGTCGGGAGTTTCGAATCCCGAATCTTGCGGAAGATTCAAATGATACAAATCTTCGGATTGATCGATCATGGTTTGGTTTCGCACAACTTTCCGGTAATTATTGATGAAAATGTTGCGCATTATTGTAAATACCCATCCTTTGAAATTTACATTTTCAATGTATTTGTCCTGATTATCCAACGCTTTTAAGGTGGTATCTTGCAATAAATCCTTTGCTTCTTCTCTGTCGGAAGTCAGCGTATAAGCAAAACGCAGAAGGTTATCCTGCATGCCTAACAGGTCTTTTTCAAATTCTATATTCCTTTTCATAAGAAAATCTTTTAAATGTATGAATCGGTATCACCTCTTGAATGTAATACAAAGATACGAATTTTTTTGATTAAATAAGAAGATCTTTTTTTGATTCTTCTGCCTTAAAGTTAATTATCACAAATATGTTAAAATGACTTAATTATCTGATAGAAAACTATATATATGCATTATTCCGTTTTATTTATGCAATATATACTATAAAATTATCTTATTTATGGTATATCAGACAATTTGAAAAAGTTTGTCATATATTTGTGAAAAAAAGTATTCGATTTTTTTTCAGTTAAATATACCCGGAAATATGAAAGCAAAACATCTTATTTCGATAATTATTATCGGATTGAACTTTTCATCTTTTTCAATATTTGGAGCGGATCATAAGCCTTTAATTTATCAAATAGATATTAAAAAGGAAATCGGGAGTACCACGTGGTTGTATGTTCAAAACGGATTCAAAGAGGCTCGCGGTTTAAAGGCCGATGTGGTCATTCTCCACATGAACACGTATGGAGGTGCGGTTTTGTATGCCGATTCGATACGCAGTACTATATTAAACAGTTCGATCCCTGTTCTTGTTTTCATTGATAATAATGCTGCTTCCGCCGGAGCATTGATTGCCATTGCCTGCGACAGTATTTATATGCGTAAAGGGGCTAATATCGGCGCTGCAACCGTTGTAAACGAATCGGGCGAAAAAATGCCGGATAAGTATCAATCGTATATGCGTGCCACGATTCGCGCCACTGCCGAAGCCCACGGAATGGATACGATTGTCCTCCGGAATGGCGATACCCTCGTGAAATGGCGTCGGGATCCGAGAATTGCCGAGGCGATGGTGGATGAGAGAATCGTGGTGCCCGGCATTATCGATTCCACAAAAATATTGACATTTACGGCCGATGAAGCGGTGAAATACGGCTATTGTGAAGGGATTGCCGATAATGTCGATGAAATTATAACCAAGTATTTGCATTATCCCGAATATACGTTGCATGAATATAAACCGACTGCTTTTGATGAAATAAAAGGGTTTCTTCTCAATCCGGTTTTTCAGGCGATTCTTATTATGCTGATTATCGGCGGAATATATTTCGAATTGCAATCTCCCGGTACAGGATTCCCGATCGTGGTGGCGGCAGTTGCAACCGTTTTGTATTTTACGCCGTTGTATATCGACGGATTGGCGCAATATTGGGAAATCATTATTTTTGTCGTCGGACTGGTGTTAATCGCTTTAGAAATTTTTGTCATTCCCGGATTCGGCGTCACGGGAATAACGGGCATTATTTGTGTGACGGGCGGATTGACTTTGGCTTTGATCAATAATGTAGACTTTGATTTTTCCGGTGTTTCGGCCGGAGAAGCGGGTACCGCATCCCTGAAGGTTTTTTCGGGGCTTGTTTTGGGTACCGGCGTTATTTTATATCTATCGGGAAAAATCGGATCAAAAGGGATATTTCGAAAGCTGGCTCTGGAGACGAGTCAAAATGTTTCCGAAGGGTATATTTCCGTTTCTTTGGATCCGGCTAAATTGATCGGTCGTGAAGGAATTGCCAAAACCGTTTTGAGACCGGCCGGGAAAGTGATGATCGATGATGAGATTTATGATGCCGTATCGTATCCGGGTTTTATCGAAAGCGGAACGAAGGTGAAGGTTGTCCGCTATGAGACCGGACAAATTTATGTGGAAGCTGTAACAGTTGATAAATAAATGAAGCAATTTATAGGAATAATACCTGCGCGGTATGCCTCGACCCGTTTTCCCGGGAAACCGTTGGCCATGATCAATGGGATGACGATGATCGAACGGGTGTTCCGGCAGATTGAAAATGTGTTGGATAATGTGATGGTGGCTACCGATGACCGGCGGATTTTTGATGTGGTAACCGGATTCGGAGGCAGGGTCGTTATGACTTCCGAAAATCATAAAAGCGGCACTGACCGGTGTTATGAGGCTTATTTGAAAACCGGAAAGGAATATGATGTCATTGTAAATGTTCAAGGGGATGAACCGTTTATCCAACCGGAGCAGATCGAAACGCTGAAAGCATGTTTTGAGGATAATTCGACTCAAATTGCCACATTGGTCAAACCGTTTAATGAAAATGACGGCCCGGATGCGCTTGAAAATCCTAATTCGCCTAAAGTGGTCGTCGACAAAAACAGGTATGCCCTGTATTTCAGCCGTTCCGTTATTCCGTATTTGCGGGGAATAGAAAAAAGCGACCGCCTCAAACATCATGTTTATTATAAACATATCGGGTTGTATGCCTATCGTCCGGATATTTTGAAAGAAATTACCGCTTTGCCCCAATCTTCATTGGAAATTGCGGAATCGCTCGAACAATTGCGTTGGTTGGAAGCCGGATACCGGATCAAAGTCGGTGTTACCCGGATCGAAAGTATCGGAATTGATACGCCGGAAGACTTGGAAAAGTTAAGAGTTAAGAGTTAAGAGTTGAAATTAAGGGCTGCCGAAAAAGTATGATTTTTAATCCTTAACTCTTAACTCTTAACTCTTAATTCTTAACTCTTAAAGGTTTTTATGCTTGTTTTGGATCAAGGTATAACTTGAGAACAGAAATATGCCGAAAATGATGAAGGAAATCAAGGCAATGAGCGTATTGCTTTCCCCTACGGTTTCTATGTCGGATTCAACGACGCCGCGTTGTTCCAGATAACTGAGTATCACGGCCGTCGCATTGTTGGCGAAATGCGCCAGAACAGGCAGCCACAACGATTTACTCCACCACAGCAGATAACCGAAATAAACCCCCAGCAACATGCGGGGCAAAAAACCGTAGAATTGCAGGTGTATGGCACTGAAAATGATCCCGGAGATCCAAATTCCGAGATGAATGTTTTTGCTTGCATCGGCGATAAGGCGTTGTATGATTCCTCTGAACAACAATTCTTCTCCCACAGCCGCCAAAAAACCGATCAGAAATATGTTGAACAGCAGGCTCGGAATCGAATCCATTTGCAACATGATTTTCATGATTTCCGCGGCGTTTGTTTCACTTTCCTGCATCCATTTCTCGATTCCGTGTAAAGATGCAGGTAATTTCAGTTGTTGGTTCAGATAAGCCAGCCAATTGATAAACGGAATCAAAGCAATACTTGCCGCAATGACAAAGAACAGAATGATTCCGTTGTTTTTTTGCTCTAAATATAAATATTCTTTCGGTTTCCGGCTGAAAAATATCGCGAGCAGCAATGCCGGCATGATGAATGCGAAAAGAGACTGGCCGGTTTGTATGATTCTCAACTGTCCGGCATTTAATTCCGGCATTCGTCCGGCAAGAACCTCTTGCGGAGCTGAAATGAGTAATACGATCATCATCAATAACATGGTGACACAAAATCCTGCGGCAACCGATGCGATACAAAGGACGGCTTTTACTGAAAATGATTTGTCTGAAAAAAATCCCGGCTTCATCGGAGTTATAAGTTAAGAGTTAAGAGTTATAAAGTTAAAAGTTAATAAGTATGTCATAAAAACCGGTTTATATTTTAAACGCTAAAGCACAAAGTCGGAAAGACGTGAAGTTTAAATTCTTTGTACCTTTGCATCTTCGCGTTTAAAATAGTAGATATTAAATGCTGCTATTAAAGGTTGAGAGTGGAAATCCGGTTGATGGGCCGGCTGTTCACTTCATCCTGACCGGTATAATCGGGAGGTCAAAGATACGGTTTATCTCGTTATTTCACCGGTTTTTTATTTTTTACTTGTAATTTGTTTGCGGGTTGCTTATTTTTGTCGGCGGAAAAAATCATAAATGAATTTCGTATGTTAAAAAAAGTCTTATCAATTTCAGGAAAACCGGGCTTGTATAAGTTAATTTCGCAAAGTAAGGCCACATTAATTGCTGAAGCTTTATCGGATGGGAGGCGTTTACCTGTTCATTCAAGCGATAAAGTTGTTTCTTTGGGCGATGTTTCCATGTTCACCAACGAAGGGGAAGCTCCGCTTCGGGAAGTTTTTAATGCGATTAAAGCGAAAGAAAACGGACAAAAATGTTCTGTCGATCCGAAAGCGAACCCCGAAGATTTGAAGAATTTTTTGGGAGAAATTTTGCCTGATTTTGATCGTGAAAAAGTTTATCCTTCAGACATCAAAAAATTAATTTCCTGGTACAACATCCTGATCGAAGCCGGAATGACCGATTTCGAACCCGAAAAAGAAGAAGAAAAGGAAGAGGTTGAAGCTGAAACAAAGAAAGAAGAAGCTTAATTTTTTTGACAGCTGTATCATAAAAACAAACGATCGATCCGAAAGTCATGATTTTCGGATCATTTGTTTTTATGGCTTTTATGTCACTCAGAAATACACATAATCATAAGTCAGCGTTACGGATTCCTTTTCATCCCGTCGTTTAAAAGTCGTGACGGAGATATTTCCTTTTTCGTTCAAGTAGATGTCTCTGATGTAATCGGCTTCGAGGTTTTTGTCGTTTGAATCTTGTTCTTCATCGATATCCATCGTCGTGACGCGATAATGATCCGGAGTTATTTTTTCGACAATGCTTTTCCGCCAATATTTATCAGCGTTCGAATACTCCGTGACCCTCAGAGGAAATTGACCTTCAGTATTCGAAAAGCACTTTTTGTCGCAATCTTCACCGGTTACGGAATATATGCATCCGTTTTTTGTTTCCGTACTTGTACTTGTTTTGTAAACTCGATATTCATATTCGGGGTAAAACGAAAAATCATACCCATCACGTTTAATTCCGTGATCCGATAATGAGTAAAATTCATAACGAAGATCGCTTTGCTTGACGATCATGGTATCATTCCTATAAAAGAAATTAAACAAACGATCGGCTTCCATTTTTTCCGGGAGATTGTTGAGGTAGGATATGGTCGCTGTATTTGTTCTTCCGTCTTCATTGGTTATGCTGACTGATACCGGATTTTTATTCCGATCGAAAATAATTTTTCCGAAGCTGCTTTTTTTATCGCCGAGTTGCATGGATATATTGACTTGATTGACATTGTCAAAATTGTATTTTATCCCGTAATTTGAAATATCATCATGGATAAACAGATTTTGAATCGCGTTCGATAAATATTTTTCCGCCAACCCGGGCGAATCTACGGAAGGTGCAAATACTCCGTCATAAATCGTGATTTGCTTGAGTAAATCGTTATACTCTTTGATATAACTTGACACTCGATTCATGTGCAGTTTGCTTGCAACAAATTCGGTATATCCGGTGTTTGAATTCAGAATTTCGACATGGCTTTCTTTTTTGCCGTCCCAAAACGCCAGCGCCTCATATTCATTCTCCAAATCGTTCATATCGATCAATTCGTTGTAATCATTATCGAACCGGAGAGAGGAATGTAGTGTCAACAATTGTATTATCGGATCTATTTCTTTGAAATTGGCTTCAAGCTCTTTTTTCTCTCTGTTTGCATAAAAATAATCGGGATTCGCCAAAATCGGTGAAGAAACAGATGCGATGATAAAAACAGGTTTTCCCGATTGAAAAAACAACGTGTCGCAACATGGATGTCCAGATTGTTTCCTGGCAAATTGCAGGTCTTCCACATATTCTTTCCGGCGGTCTTTTTGGGCCGCTATCGACAAAGATATTATGAAACACAGGAGGATTGTTGCTATTTTCATTACAGTGATTTCTTTGTCCGGAAATGCTTGAACTTTTTCCGATGTTTTGTTCATAATTATAGTACTCCCTGCAGCCACTTTCTCGTTTCCTCCACCGTTTGCCCTTTCATTTCGGCATATTCTTTCAATTGCTGATCGCTGATTTTTCCGATGGAAAAATACAACGATTGCGGATGTGCGAAAAATAACCCGCTCACGGTTGCACCGGGATACATGGCGCCGTTTTCGGTAAGTGTCACGCCGATTTTCGACATGTCGAGCAGTTTATCGATTTGAAAGTTCACCGATTGGTCGGGAATGGACGGGTACCCTACTGCCGGGCGGATCCCTTGATAATTTGCTTTGAATTTATCTTCCATCTCCAAATTTTCGTCCGGTGCATATCCCCACAAATCTGTTCTGACCACTTCGTGCAGATACTCGATTGCCGCTTCAGCCAGCCGGTCGGCAAGAGATTTCAACAACAATGCCCGGTAATCGTCTCCTTCCTGTTCGTATTTTTTGATCAGCGGATCGATTCCCGCTCCCGCCGTGACGACAAAAGCGCCGAGGTAATCTTTTTTCCCGGAATCTTTGGGTGCAACAAAATCCGCCAATGAATAGTGCGGGACTTTTTCGTCCGGTTTTTTGGTTTGTTGCCGCAGCATGGGGATTCGTTCGTTGCCGATTACAATGGTTTCACCATCCGAATAACTCGGAAAAAATCCGATCAGGGCTTTCACCGGTTCTATTTTTTCGTTTATTAATGTGGATAATAAATCATTGAAGTCTTTAAACAGTTGAACGGCTTCTTCGGCTTTTTCCCGTTCTTTTTCAGAAAATTTGTTCAGCCATTCGGCCTTTTTCTCTTCGTTGTCGACAATGTGTTCGATACCGTCGTAATGACCGCCCATTTTCCACGCGGTGAAAAAATAACGCCGGTTGATGTACGGAATCACCTTTTCCAACGGGATATGAAGGTATTCCCGGATTTCCGTTACATGAGGCGCCGGCGGATTGTAATTTGTCCGGTCGATGACGAGCCTGTTTTTTCGGGCATCTTCCGGTGAAATCAATTCGGGCGTTTTTTTCAGAGCAGTCCGTAATCGTTCTTGTTCCGCTTTTATTTCCTCGATGTATTCGTTTTTGGTGTCCGGATTCATCAATCGGGTTGCGGCGACCGGACATTGGGAGGCATCGTTTAGATGGAGAACGGTTCCGCTGTATTTCGGTGCGATTTTTACGGACGTGTGCAATTTGGAAGTTGTGGCTCCGCCGATCAGTAAGGGAATGGTAAATTTTGCTTTTTCCATTTCTTCGGCAACGACGCACATTTCTTCCAACGACGGTGTGATTAATCCGCTCAAGCCGATGAAATCGACATTTTCTTCTTCTGCTTTTTGAATAATGACTTCCGGCGGTGTCATGACTCCGAGGTCGATCACTTCGTAGTTGTTACAGCCTAATATCGCTCCCACGATGTTTTTTCCGATGTCGTGAACATCTCCTTTTACCGTTGCCAGCAGGATTTTCCCTTTGCTTGACAAATCGCCGGCGTCTTTTTCGGCTTCGATAGCCGGTTGAAGAATCGCCACCGCCTTTTTCATCGTGCGTGCGGTTTTTACGACTTGCGGGAGAAACATTTTGCCGGCGCCGAACAATTCGCCGACTTTATTCATGCCGCTCATCAATACTTTGTCGATGATGTCGATCGGCTTCGGATACTTTTTCAACGCTTCGACCAGATCTTCTTCCATAAAATCGCCGATGCCTTTTATCAAGGCGTGTTCCAATCGTTCTTCGACAGATTGTGTCCGCCATTCCTGTATTTTACCCGGTTCTTCTTCTGTTGTCGATTCTTTTGTTCTTTGTGCGAACTCGATCAATCGTTCGGTCGCGTCATTTCTGCGATTCAGGATGACATCTTCCACCAATTCCAACACATCTTTCGGAATTTCTTCGTAAATGACGGATGAAGCCGGATTGACAATCCCCATGTCCATTCCTTTGTTTGTCGCATGATACAGAAAAGCCGAATGCATGATTTCCCGGATATAATCGTTGCCTCTGAACGAAAAGGATAAGTTGCTGATTCCGCCGCTGATTTTCGCTCCCGGAAGATTCGCTTTTATCCATTCGACCGTGCGGATGAAATCCGATCCGTAAGTCACGTCGGTTTCCATTCCCGTGGCCAACGCCAAAACATTCGGATCGAAAATGATGTCGTTCGGATTGAAATTTATTTTATCGACCAATAACCGGTATGCTCTTTCGCAAATTTCGATTTTTCGTTTGAACACGTCGGCTTGACCGGTTTCATCGAATGCCATCACAATTGCGGCTGCTCCGTATGATTTAATCAATTCCGCCCGACGTAAAAATTCTTCTTCGCCTTCTTTCAGACTGATGGAATTGACAATCGATTTTCCCTGCAGACATTTCAATCCGGCTTCGATAACACTCCATTTCGAGCTGTCGACCATCACCGGGACGCGGGCAATGTCCGGATCGGAAACCATCATGTTTAAGAAATACGTCATTTCCTTTTCGCCGTCCAACATCCCTTCATCCATGTTCACATCAATGATTTGGGCGCCGTCTTCCACTTGTTTTCGGGCGATTTCGAGTGCTTCCTCGTATTTTTGATCTTTAATCAGACGAAGAAATTTCCGGGATCCGGCCACATTACACCGTTCCCCGATATTCACGAAATTATTTTCGGGTTTTATTTCCAATAATTCCAATCCCGACAACCATAATGAATCCGGTTTTTCGACGGGTATATGAGGTTTTGCGTTTTCCGTCAATTTCGAATATTGAGCAATATGGGCGGGAGTTGTTCCGCAACAGCCTCCGATAATGTTGACCAATCCTTCTTCGATATATTCTTTGATTTGTTCCGCCATTTTTTCCGGAGTTTCATCATATTCTCCGAAACGATTCGGCAATCCGGCATTCGGATAAGCGCTGATGTAATACGGCGCCTTTTTGCTTAATTCTTTCAAAAACGGTTTCATGTCCGACGCGCCGAAAGAACAATTCAAGCCGACCGACAACAGATCGACATGTTGAATGGATGCCAAGAATGCTTCCAATGTTTGCCCGGAAAGCAATCGTCCGCTTTTTCCGGATAAAGTGGCTGAAACCATGATCGGGATTTTCCGCTTTTTGCGTTTCATGACTTTTTCGGCGGCAAACAAACAGGCTTTCAGATTCAACGTGTCAAAAACCGTTTCCGGCAATAATGCATCCACTCCGCCGTCTACCAGTGCATCGATTTGTTCATCGTAAGCATCGACCAATTCATCAAAAGTAATCGAACGAAAAGCGGGGTTATCGACATCCGCCGAAATGGAAGCCGTTTTGTTGGTCGGCCCTATCGAACCAGCGACAAAACGCGGCTTATCCGGATTTTTTCGCGTATACTCGTCTGCGACTTCTCTTGCCAAACGGGCAGCCGCCAGATTCAATTCGCGAACGTGTTTTTCCATGCCGTAATCAGCCATGGAAACAGCATTGGCATTGAGCGAATTTGTTTCGATAATATCGGCGCCCGCCTCCAAATACTCGGCGTGAATGCTTCGAATCACGTCCGGACGGGTAATGACAAGCAAATCGCTGTTCCCTTTCATTTGTCCCTCAACATGCGCAAATTCTTTTCCGCGATAATCTTCTTCCGACAAATTGAACCGCTGTATCATGGTTCCCATTGCTCCGTCGAGAATGAGAATTTTTTCTTTCAGTAAATCTTGAAGGGTTGTCTTGTTCATTTGCATGATGCTATATCCGTTAAAAACGTTCGACGAATCGTCGAAAAAGGACTGTAAAGGTAATGATTTTAAGTGAATAAACGGATGAAGATTTTGAAAGGGGAAATCGGTGCACCATTAATGACGCACGGAATTCTATGTATTGGAAAATTCTATACCTTTGTAATGCCGGAATTATATCAAAGCGAGAAATCGTTGAATACCTCAATAATAATTCATAAGAAATGGAAGATGCCATGAACGAACTCATTGATGAATATTTAATATATCGTTAAACATAAAACTATCATGAAAAAAGCAATATCTTTACTCATTGTTTTTTTGTCTTTGTCTATAAATGCACAAGACGTACAAAAACTGTATGATCGCCGCGATTTTATTCAAATATCGAATTTGGATATCGAAAATTGGGAACCAGATAATTTTTCCGTTCCTTTTATAAAAGCAAATACATACAATGCAATGGCCCGTTGCGAAGAATCGAACAAAGAAATCGAGTTTCTTTTGAAAACAAATGAAGCAAAAGAAAATCCATATCTAATGACTGAACTTTTGCGTTTGCAAGCCGACAATTATACCAAAATGTTTCAATACAAACAAGCTGCCGACAGTTATAAAAAAATATTGGATAACGATGGCAATTTGTTGGGAGAAACAGCGGTGTTATATCAAGATATTTTCCGGAGGTATGACATATTATCAACGGTAGAACCTTTACAGGTAAATATTCCACACAATACAATAATACAAACAAAGCCCGGTATAAAAGGCTTACCGCAAGTGCAAGTGCGTACGCCGAAGGATACAGTTTCGTTGGTTTTCGATACAGGTGCGGCATTGTCGGCTGTTACAAAAAGTGTTGCGAAAAGGTTAGGCATAAAGATTTTAGCAGATTCTCTTATTGCCGGTGGTACAACTGCCAATGCCGATTTTATGAGTATCGGCATTGCCGACACATTATATTTAGGTGATATTTTATATAAAAATGTTGTTTTCGGGATATTTGAAGATGAAAAAATGACTTTTCCCGAACACGGTTTTGTACTGAACGGCACTCTTGGTTTACCTGAAATCAAAGCATTGTCTTCAATAAAAATCCATAAAGACAGCATTTTGGAAGTTTCCGTAAATGAGGAAAAGTACAAAAGTAATATGATGTTTTCCGGCACACAACAAATTATTATACAAGTAAATGATTCTTTATTATTTTGTTTAGATACAGGTGCCGCTTGGAGTAGTTTGTCGGTTAATTACTACGCTAAAAACAAAGAATATATTGATAAAACAGGAGAATTTACAACAAAAGTAGTGAACGGAATGGGTGGAAATAAAGAGTTTTCCGGTTATAAATTAAAAGATTTTCCTGTAAAAATAAACACATCAGCAACCATTCAGCCTGAAATGATTACTTTTATTCAACCGATTTCTGTTATTTGGTATGAATATGACGGAACGCTCGGTCAAGACATTATTTCAAAATACGATTATATGTTGCTGGATTTTAGAAATATGTATTTTTCGTTGGAAAATATCAATCATTCGAATTAAAAATTTTAAATGATTAATTATGCGTAAAATATATTTATTAGTAATTTTTTATCTGATATCTTCAACAGGATATTGTCAACCCATGTTGTCAAAACATGAAATGATGGAAGATATGGATTCTCTTGAAGCTGTAATTCTTCATTATGATTTTTTGCTGCCACTGATGGAAGAACGCACAAACAGCTCATTCAAAAATAAATTCACTTCATTAAAACAGGAAATTTCTTCAATCTCTACCACTTTTGATTTTACCAACCTTGTCAGAAGAGGATTGAATATTCTAAATGATGGACATACCGGAATCACTAACAAATCATCGATAAAATGGTTTGTTGACAACAGTTATTTAAATTCTGTCGGAAATGTGTCATTGCGTGATACTTTATATGCCGATTATTACAACACATTAATTACGGATAGCATTTTTCGGGAATGCAAAAGTGGAATACGGGCAGTATATATTGACGGGAAATATTATGTTGCCCGACCTTTTTCCGATCAAGGTGTTCCCATTAAAATCGGAGAAGAGATTAAACGGATTGATGACCGGGATATTCATTCATTTGTCGGGGAAAATTATGATCAAATGTTCTTTTTGATGTGGGACAACAATCATAAAAGGTGGTATTCCGATTTTTTCATGTTAGCCATGCCTTTGTTGCATAAACCTGTTTTTACATTGACCATAGGCGATAGAGATGTCATAATCAATTCAGCCGTAATTGCGGACAATTTGGAGAAAGAAAAATATCAAGCCCCTTCTTCTCCCAAAGTCATGTTGTTGGATGATGATATGCTGTATATCTACATGCCTATGATGATGAATAAGCAATGGTATATGAATGAAATAAGGAAAACATACACTGCTGATGTTAAAAAAATCATTATTGACATACGAAATAACAGCGGCGGAGATGACAGCGTTTGGGCGGACATCTTATCGGCATTGATAGATAAACCTTTCACATATCGTTATTATGTGGGCATGTTTTATGATGCAAAGTTGAAAGACGCCATTTCCTCCTTCGGCGATGTTAAAACGGACAATAACCGGATGACTGTATCACAGGAACGCATCATTTCTCCGGATAGCAATAGCGTACATTTTGCGGGTAAGATATTTATATTGCAGGACAAGTATACTTATTCGGCAGCTTCGGCCCTGGTGTCAGCGGCAAGGCAGGATAAAGACCGATTCACCGTCATCGGCGAAAAATCGGCTCTGATATCAGGCTATACTTTTCCACCCGTTTTATTCAAATTAAAAAATTCGGGCATCGTATTCAGATTGGCATTTTCCGGAGATATAACAGGCGGAGAGCAAAATAAATACATGGATAAAATAGATGTTGAAATGCAAAATGACATCAGCACATATTTGGAAAAATTATATCAATACGATCGTCTCAGCAACGATTATTTATTGCAGCGTGATAAATTAATACAATACGTAAAAAGTCAATAATAAGTATGAATACACAATCCAACGGTGGTATTATATTTGACCCGGAAAACTATTATTAAAAAATATTAATGAAATATTAATTTTTAGTTTCAATAAAAACAAATTATTCATTGATATGGGTAAATGATAAAATGGGATTTTGCGTTTACTTTTTTTGTGATAGGACGAACGAATGACAATAAGGAATATCCTGTAATTAATGAGAATTTGATAAGCAAAATATAATAATATACAAACGTTTCAAACTATTGTCATAAAATCCAAACTTGCAGATATTAGTGTGAAAATAACCTATTTTATAAAAAGAAATTTCGTAAACGAGAAAACCCGGCTATGATAAATGCCATTGGGTACAGGTGATGAATGATTTTGTCGACTGGTTAAACAAGATAAATAATTTAAATCAGCAATAACATCAACAATGAAAATTGGTCAAAGCTATTGGAGCAAACCGAATTTAGTCTCAAAAAGTGAAAATAAATTTATGGGCGGATGGTCCAACTCTGTTTTTTTATATGAGTTGGGACTCCCGCTCGCGCCGATTTCGATAAATCGGAATAAATAGTGTAACCGGTGCGTGGTTGATAATTATAATTTACAAAACAGCGCAAGCGTCTTTCGCCATAGCTGTCGGAGCCTGCCCCCAATTTCGGGGTTAATTTTTATTCATTTGATAATCAAAAGTATAATGCTGATTAAAAAACCTTATTCTCAAAAGATTCCCTTAACAGCACGGGGATTCATCAATACATCTTGCCCTTATCCGCTTATTTCCGGGGGTTTGTTTTATCATCATATATTGTCCTGAAAATAAGGAAATAAGGGTGAGGTTAGTTCATGCTATATCGGCTACCAAGGGAACTTTTAAAAAATAAGGTTTTTTATCTGATTATAATTCAAATAGATATGTTCTTTATCCCGCGGCTATGCCGAAAGACGCTATCGCCGCGTGCGGGATGAAATAGGAATCATTTCTTTTCCAAAAGGCTTCGCAGAAAAGTTATTTCTTCGTCTTTTATGGCAAGCATTTTCTCATAAGCCGATTTCAACTCTTCGAGCATCGTTTTACAGTCGTTGTTAATCGTTTCCACATACCCGTTGCCTTGATTGGTCTGGTTATTGAAAATATTTTTTTGCCAATATCAAGCAAAGAGGTAATGTCCTCCTCCAATATGTCGGCTATTTTAAACAACCTGTCCAATGTTACATTTGACATATCTCTTTCGAGTTTGCCGTATGTGCTTTGATTTATACCCAATTTTTCAGCAATAAATTCCTGAGAAAAGCCTTTCTTTTCTCTTATTTTTCGAATATTAAAACCTATGTTATTCATATTTTGACTTATTTTATGCTTGAGCAGCCTAATTATAGCAATATATGATTATTATTTTTGAAAAATTATCAAATATCTTTGTAATTGAAATATACAGCCGTACAATAACATAATAACTGACACAAATTAACAAGGCCCGCCCCCTTGTATAAAATGGAAAGAAGCCTCCCTGCGAGGTTTACAACTAACTTAGCAGCAGAACCGTAAACTTAAACCACAAGAAGGCGCCGTGAAGGTACAACATTCATTTGAATTTCCAAAAGTCTGATATGAATTACAGGCAGGTTGGACGTGTCCATCGGGCCAAATACCGATTGGTTGCGTGAGAAAAAGAGCAGTTCCCGAAAAGCTTAAAAAGAGTAGGTCATCACAGTGTAATTAAAAGAATTATGAAAAAGGTAAAAAAAATCAGTTTATCTAAAAAGGATTTGACAAATAATGAACAATTCATTAATGAATTTCTTTCTGCAAAAGGATTATCAACCATTAAAGGAGGATATGGAGAATGGGGAAATTCAAATTATGCTGAAAGTACATATGTAAGGAGATGATACAAATAAAAAAGAAACAGAATGAATTTAATAAGATTATATTTATTCTGTTTCTTTTTTATCTAGAATTTATTATGCAAAAATCTGTATTTTTCAATCAAATACAATAAATAAATGATAGTAAATGAATTGATATTAAAAGTATCCAGTATTTGCAATTTAAATTGCAAATACTGTTATGTATACAATAAAGGTGATAATTCTTATAAAGAACAGCCTAAATTAATGAATGAGAATATAATGATCCATACTATAGAGCGAATCAAAGAACATTGCAATCGACATCAATTAAAAGATTTTCTTGTAATCTTTCATGGAGGAGAGCCATTATTAGCAAATAAGGATTTTTATGTAAATTTTGTCAATTATGTAAAAAGAAATATTACTGAAGTTAACATACAATTAGCCCTTCAAACAAATGGCACTTTGTTAACTCAAGAATGGTATTCTTTACTCAACAATTTGAATATTTCAATCGGAGTAAGCTTAGATGGTACATATAAGGCTTCCGAGAATCGGATATATAAAGCAACGGGACAAAGCGCTTATAATGAAATAATCCGGGGAGTTGATTTATTACATAAAAATCAATATCCTGTTCGTGTATTAAACGTGATTAATATTCAAGAAACTCCTCAAAACATATACAACCATTTAAAGTCAAAATACATTTCTTATGTTGATTTTTTATTACCAGATATGACCTATAATAATATGAAAAAATATCCGGATGGGTTAATTGGTGATTGGCTAATTAATATGTTCGAATTATGGTACAACGATAATTCTTCCAACAAACCCATGATAAGGATATTTGATATAATAATTGGATTAATCATAGGAGTAGAAAGGGGAAATGAACAATTAGGCCGAAGATTTAATCAATGTATATGCGTAAAACCAAACGGCGACATACAGCCGGTTGATAACATGATGGTCTGTGGAGACGGTTTTACAAAAACAGAATTTAATGTAATTAATAATTCCTTGGATGAAGCAATAAACAATAACGAGATATTAAAAAAGTATTACAATTCACACCAAGATAGTGAATTGTGTGAAAAATGTAAAAAATGCATTATCAAACATATTTGTGGTGGAGGACATTTGGCTCATAGATATTCTTCTGCAAATGTTTTTGATAATCCATCAGTATATTGTAATGATATTTCTACCCTTATAATGCATATACAAAATAAACTTGTTAAAGATTTAGCTATTCCTGATATTAATTTAGAAAAATTAACCTTACACGATTTTAAATAAATATGTTTTTTAATAAATAAATTCACATCTTATGATGAAAAACATAAAATACTATTCGATTTGTATTCTTTTATATACATTTCATTGCCTCAATGCTCAAGATCGGATTGACAGTTTGAATGTCTGTCGTTTCAGTATCATTCATGAAAAAGATACCATTCAATTCATCAAAATCAACAATGATTTGGAAACGCCGAAGCCGACGATCCTGTTCTGTCAAGGATCATTAGCGATCCCCTTGATCATAAAATCCGCCGAAGGCCGGTTATCCATCTCTATGATCGACAATTTCGATTATAAGAAAATATCTGAAACTTACAATATTATTGTCATTTCTTCTCCTCATGTTCCTTTAATTGTAGATGAATCACAACTGAATCATCAATATGCCTATATTACCGATAAAAACAATGAACATTCTTATCCGCAAGCCTATCTCGATGTAAATTATTTGGAGAAATATGTGGAACGGGGAAACGCCGTCATTGATTTTCTCCTCCGACAAAAATGGGTGGATAAAAATCATATCATTGTTGTCGGACATTCTCAAGGAGCTAAAGTTGCCGCAAAAATCACTGCGGAAAACAACCATATAGCAGCACTGGGTTTTTTCTCCGGAAATCCGATGGGACGTGCCGAGCAATATGTCAGACAAAGCCGGTTATCGGAACTGAAAGGGATTCTTTCTCCGGAAGAAGCACAGGCAGAAATTAATAAAACATATAGTTGGTGGAAATGGCAATGTGATCACATAAATGAACCTTCTCAACACGGAGAGGACAGCCCGCGAACAACGATAAGTTTCTCAACTCCAATACTCCCCGACTTGTTAAAAATTATCATTCCGATTTATATTGCATATGGGACGAAAGATATTGGTTCATCCTATTGCGATTTATTGCCCATCGACTTTATACGGGCAGGAAAAACAAATTATAATTTAGTTCCATATTTAGGATTGGAACATAATTATTTTGAAGTTGATCCGACAGGAAAGCCCGACTATGATAAATGCCATTGGGTACAAGTGATGAATGATTTTGTCGACTGGTTAAACAAGATAAATAATTTAAATCAGCAATAACAACAATAATGAAAATTGTTCAGAGTTATTGGAGCAAACCGAATTTAGCTTCAAAAAGTGAAAATAAATCTATGGGCGGATGGTCCGACTCTGTTTTTTTCTATATGAGTTGGGCCTTAAGTTGTCTGACGTTTAAAGAATTTTACGATCATATCGAGTTGGTTACCGATGAAAACGGGAAAAAGCTTCTGGTCGAAATGTTGGAACTTCCGTATGATCCGGTAAAAACATCATTGGAAGATATCAAAGGATACGATCATGACTTATGGGCCGTCGGTAAGATTTATGCCTATAGTATACAGACCGAACCCTTTATCCATGCCGATTATGATGTATACATTTGGAATCGGTTTCCCGACCGGATCGAAAACTCGGAATTAATCGGACAACATTTGGAAATATCGTATGACCATAATCAATCATTTTATCAGGATGTCGAAAATAATTTGAGTTATATTCCGGAATCCATTCTGAATTTCAGAGAAAAAACAACAAAAGAGATCATCGAAGTCAATGCCGGAATTTTAGGGGGTTTCAATTTAAAATTTTTTAAAGAATATACAGCGGAAGCGTTTCATTTTGTCGATAAAAATTATGACCGGATCGGCAGATTAACCTATAAAGGCATGTTCAACACTATTTTTGAACAATATCTTTTCTACTGTTTGGCACAAGAGAAACAAATCCCGATCGAATACCTGATAAAAGAGCAGATATCAAGTCGGTTTGAAGGCTTGGCCGACTTCACGGATATTCATTATAAAACCTCATATATTCATACCGTAGGAGATTATAAGAAATATTTCAGGATCGGAGAGCAAGTCGCTTATCGATTATGGCATCACTATCCCCAATATTATAATAAGATAATACAATTATATCAAGAGGGAATATTATTATGAACATGATTGAATTTTTCCCGAAAACAAAATTCTTGCTGGAAAATGAAGAAAAAGGTTCTGTTGACAACTTCCATTCCTTTGATACTTTTGATGCTTTTAAACGGCATATAACAAAACGAAACAATCAAAAAGCAGCAGACTGTTTCTTATTTGAAGAAAAAATATATCAATACGCCCTTGAGGTATCTTCTTTATTCCGGAATGAGAATTATTTCTTTTTTGAGGGGAATAACATTAAAAATGCACTATCACTGTTAGACAAAAAAGATCCTGATCTCCTCATGGATACGGTTATAAAAGCGAATCCGTACCTCTCCGTCATCCATGCAAACTGCAACTGGGATGCTTATATAACAGGAAACCAAACAACGGAATATTCTATCGATAATGAATACGATAAATGGAATGTGATATTGTGTCCGGGCATGATCGGTACCGGAGCATTAAAAATTAAAACGTTCTATTCTCTAAGTTCCGAGAGCATTTTTACCGACATCCTATGTGTTGATGAGAGTTTTAGCGGAAATGACCTGTTGTTTACTTTAACAGACGATAACCCTGGGCTGAGTGACGAGAAAAAGTTAAATTTATATGAAAAAATCAATGAATTATTACGGTTTTATCTCTGTAGTCATCTTTTGATAATCGAGTGAATTGTCGGCAGGTTATCATAATAAAAAACAGGATCGGATATTTTTATTCCATGATTTATATTCTTTCAAACGCGAAGATGCAAAGACAAGAATCCGAAAACTTCGTGTCCTTTCGTCTTTGCGGCATAGCGTTTAAAATATAAACCGTTTTTTACGACAGACTTATGGCCAAAAGCTTCCCCTTTTACCGCCAACTCGACGCCATGGATTGCGGCCCGACGTGCCTGCGCATGATTGCCAAATATTACGGGCGCACCTATACGCTGCAAACTCTGCGGGAAAAGTGTTTCATCACCCGCGAGGGGGTTTCCATGCTCGGCATCAGCGATGCGGCCGAAGCAATCGGATTCCGCACTATTGGCGTAAAAATCACTTTTGAACAATTGGTAAAAGATGCAAATTTTCCCTGTATCCTGCATTGGAATCAGAAACAGATGTTATTCGGAAGCTTTTTTCAAAAGTTCTTTTAGATAATGTATTTCTTGCTCCAAAACAGAGATGTGCTTTTTATATAGATTCAAAACATCCTGCGGTAACGAATAGTTTGTAACGATATTGCCATTGCCGGTGGAGTTGTCATTAAATACAAACGTCATATTCTCATCGGCTTCATAAATTTTTTCAAGGGGAACGTTCAAGATTTTCGCAATTTTTGCCACTGTTCGGACGATATTTTTATCTGACCTTTTTCCCGCCTGCTGTAACACGAAACATCCATGTGAAGAGCTTCTGCTATTTTTTCCTGAGAAAAACCCAAACACTTACGTGTTTCTATAAGTTTACTTTTATACATATCTATTCATTTTTTGGCAAAACTTCACAAATTTGCTCAAAATTACAATAAAAATGCCATAAAATTTTGCTTTTGATTTATTTTTTTGCAATAATTTTATGCCGTGATTTTTAAGTGCACAAAAAATTACAAAAAATAAAATTAGGTCAATTATTAAAATTTTAAAAAAAATGAAAAAATTAGTTTTTGAAAGTCTTAGTAAAGACATTTTTACTCCGATGGAAGTGGAAAAAATGAAACGAGTCAAAGGTGGTTATACTATGAATACTTATACCATATATTCCAGCGGTGGCAGCGGTGATGATGGGGGCGGTTGTTCTTGTGATGGTGTATGCGGTGACTAATTAGATTTAAAAATGGGAGAAAAGCAACTCCCATTTTTATATTTTCCTATAATATTATTATTATCTAATGTTTTGCAGCACTAAAATCTTTGAAAAAGAAGAGAAAAGGAATAAAAAAGTTGTATATTTTTTGCTAATATCATTGAAAATAATTAGATTAGCGGTGAAAATCCAAATATAAAAATATGCTACGAAATAGAGGTGCAAAAAATATAGAAGAACTCAAAAACGGATTTTAATTTGTGGGGGAAAATAGTGAGTATTTTCAAAGCGATAAAATTAACAAACAGTTTTTCTGAATTTAATTATCTCAAGCATAGCGGTTACAGTGTCAAAGGTGAGTTATAGTTGCTGTTGGTGATAATTTATACAGCGACAATATATTGGAGTTCAAGATATTTGGTAATGCTTTATTGAAAGAGGAAATCATCTATTCGTTGGATTTTTCGGTTCATCGGGAAAAAAGGAAACGGGAATCACATCCTTACGGAATGAAAAAGACAATACGCATCATTGCAGTAGTATTTGATGGAGGCACCGATGATTTATTGGAAAAAATATTGACAAATTCTAAAACTGAGCAACTATTGAATAATATGTTTAGTGAAAACAAACTGAAAGAAACCAGTTAATGAAAATAGAAATGTTAGCTCTCTTATGTATAAATAAATACAATTTTAACTCTCTTTGTTGTGTATTGTTTATTAATGACTTATTAAAAAAATGCAAAACACTAATTATTATTATGATATTATTATTAACTTGCGACGGAGATTTGAGTTGTGATTTGGTGATTGATTGGTTAAATTACTATCGACACGAGTATATTCGGATAAATTCGTTCGAACTGTTTTCAAAAAATATTTGTTTTTCTCAAGAAAACGGAAAATTACGTTTGTTGTTAGACAATCAAAACATTCCGATAGAGACAATTAAAAGTATCTGGTATAGGAAATTCGGATTTTTTGAAGAGTCCGAATTTTACAAGAATTTATTAACTAATTTCAATTATGATATAATAAAACATATAACGAAAGAATATTACAAAATTCTGAATTTATTTTTATTATCATTGAAAAACAAAAAATGGATTACAAATCCTTTTCATTCAAATTTAAATAAATTTGCAGTATTGCAATTAGCTGGAAAATGTGGATTGAATATCCCGAATTCATATATTTCCAACAATTTTAATTTCATTGAGAACAATAAAAATTATATCGTAAAATCTGTTGTTGATCCTATTATTGCAGAATATAAAGAAAATAAATGTATGATGTATACCACTCAATTGACATCTGATGATCAAAATTCTATACCAGATGTATTTTTTCCGTCATTGATACAGGAAAAAATAGAAAAAGAATATGAGATACGAATTTTCTACTTGATGGGAAAATGTTATTCAATGGCTATTTTTTCTCAAAACGATAAAAAAACAAAACTTGATTTTAGGCAATATAACTGGGAAAAACCGAACAGATATGTTCCATACAATCTCTCAAAAAATGATTTGTCTAAAATAAAATTACTGATGAACTCGCTAAAATTGAATTGCGGATCAATTGATTTGATAATGGGAATTGACAGTAAACTTTATTTTTTAGAGATTAATCCGACGGGACAGTTTGGAATGGTTGATTTTCCGTGCAATTACGGATTACACAAAAAAATAGCTGAAACTCTAATTGAAATGGATGTATGAAAAACGAAAAATTTTACTCATATCTTAACACAGAACAACAAAAAATAGTATCTTTGAATTTTTTATTATCTGAAAAATTTATATCCGATTCTATTATTTCTCCAATAGATATAAAATTCCAAGAAAGTCATGAAAAATCAATAAGGCATAAAAACGATTATTTTTTTGTATGCTGTATAATAAGCATATTTCGAGGTATATTGAAAACATTGAAACATACAAATTTGAAAAAATATGATTGAAAAAAAATCAAAATACTTTAACCTATACGCTTGTTGTATTCCTGTAAAAGGAGCAAAACGTTCAATAATTTGCGATTTGCAACGAGATAAATTTGATTTTATACCAAATGCACTTTATAAATTATTATTTAATTTTGCGCAAAATAGAAAAAGCATTGCAGAGATAAAAATATTTTTCAAAAATAAAAATGACGCAATTATTGATGAATATTTTGATTTTTTGATAGAAAAAGAATATGGATTTTTCTCTGAACAATTTCTGAATTTGCCACGAATTGAGGTTGACAAATATAATGAGCCAAAAGAAATTACCAATTCCATTATTGATTTTGACAAAAATTCTATCCATTTTCAGACAGATATTTTTCAAAATATAATAAATCAACTTTCTGACTTGTGGTGCGAAGCTGTAGAATTACGCTTTTATGATTTTATTTCCGTCAAAAGACTTGCTGAAAAATTGAATTGTTTTGAAGGTTCGACTGTCAGAGATGTCGAAGTTTTGATGGAATATAATAGCAATTTCGGGCTTGAAAAAATAATAGAAATACGATTGCAAAATTCACGCCTGCGAAAAATAACATTTTATAACTCTGTATATAATAAAATCTTAGAACATGAGGAAATAACAATTATATATACAAAAGATTATATTAATTCAGAACAATGTTGTGGTATTATTTCTCCTTGGTACTTTGTTTCCAAAACAGAAACATTTTGTGAGTTTAAAAATTACAATTCTTGTTTAAACCGTAAAATTTCAATTAATAAAGAAGGTAATATAACAAATTGTCCGTCAATGCCCGAATCATATGGAAATATTATTGGGACAACTCTAAAAACAGCTTTGGAAAGTACTGATTTTAAAGCAGTTTGGAAAATAAAAAAAGATGATATTGATGTTTGCAGATTTTGTGAATTTCGCTACATTTGTATTGATTGTCGTGCATATATTACAGACAGTAAAAATCCCTATTCTAAACCTTTAAAATGCAAATATAATCCTTTATGAAACAATATGAAGTTCTGAAATTTATAAAAATTTCAACAATTTTACTCTTATGTTTTTTCATATCTTGTTCTACAAAACATGTTGTAAATACAACGGGAGCTCGCATTGTTTCCGATGTACAAAACGTAATGTATTATACTAATGATATTTACAATTTTTATACTGAAATAAATACAATACAGGACAACAATCTTATTGATACGGTTGTTGATAAACGCAAAAATCGCATTTTGCATCTCGCTGATTTTAACAATCGGCGTGATACAATATTATTCGCAGGGAAAAGTGATATCATTGTCTTGAAAAAGCAGGTAAAAGATTTAAGTAAATTCAGAGTTATAAATTTGTCGGATACCATATTATCAAAATACCCGTTTGATTATTGGAAAGTAAATTTTTACAGACAAATAATCATAGACAAAAAACATAAAACATATATTATTAATGATATAATTCCTTACAAAAATAGATTTCTGCAAATAATTCGATTCAATGAAACCGATTATAATGCAGAAGTCGACCCCACCGATTTGAATGACATTGTATCATATTATTACTTCTACAAAGAAACAATTCCTCAAACAAAAGAAACATATATAAGTATTTTAGAAAACAAAAAACCAGCAGTTCCTGATATTTTTGAACTGTTAAATAATTTATTTACCAATGATAGTTTATTCAATTACCATACAGCTTATCTTGTTCAAAGTAAAGAGTATAATTATAATACTCCTGCAAATATCGGAATTTTTAAACAAATGCTTGCAACATATTATTCGTTTGCCGATGATGCCGTTAAATCAGATTCTGTTTGGAGGCAATGGTCGAACAGAAAAGATACCTGCAATTGTGCAGAAACGGGAACTATTTCTGATTTGATGAAAACTATTTCACAAAATCAAATTGTAATGTTTAATGAGGCTCATCATATTCCGATGCACAGGCTGTTGCTTGAAAATTTGCTTGATACGCTTTATATGCAGGGTTTCAGATACCTTGCATTGGAGTCATTTGCAAATGATTCCTTATTTGATAAAACAGGTTATATTTCTGGAGACAACGGTATTTATCTTCGTGAACCGACTTTTGCAAATCTTGTTCGTAAAGCATACTCACTCGGTTTTAAAGTTTTCGGGTATGATGCAATGACTGCAAACAGAGAAAATGTACAGGCACAAAACATTTACGATCAGACAATTAAGCAAGATTCAACAGCAAAAACAGTCGTTTTGGCCGGTTGGGGGCATATCGACAAAAATGCGATGACGGGTGAATTTGAAAAAATCAGCGGAGTAAAGCCGTTAACAATTGACCAAACGGTCGGTTACAATTTTTGTGATAAAAATAATGCTCCTGACGTTCCATATCTTTTCAAACCGTCAGCCGATATGTTGGGCGTGAAAGTTGATTTGTATTTGTGTAATAATTTGAGGTTACTTTCCGAAAACAAAAATATGCTGAATATTCCCGAAGAAATTAGAGCGGTTTGTAAAACGGTTTGTTTCTACAAACAAAATGAGTTTGATTTTTTACGTTCACAAAATAAAATTCCGTTACCTGTTGCGGTGATTTCGACAAATGATAATGCTTCTGTAAGTTTTAACTTAAAAAAAGGAGATTACGTTGTAATTTTTCAGGACAGTTTTGGCTATATATTGAAAAAATATCAATTAACTGTAGAAAAATAATTTTAAAATGAAAATAATACAAACCCTTTGGACGAAACCGAGTTTTTCCAAAAATTCCGAAAAACATATAGAAAACAGGTTGTCAGGTGGTTGGTTGAAATCAAAATATTACTACTTTGCAATGGCATATAGCTGTTTAACTTTACGAAAATATTACGATAATGTTGAATTAGTCACCGATGATTTTGGTATTGATTTGTTAATTAATAAATTAAAACTGCCTTATACTTCTGTCAAAGTTTTACCGAATTATTTTAATTCTGTTCCGGTTGGTTTATGGGCGTTACCAAAGATTTATTCGTATAGCATTCAAGATGAGCCTTTTTTGCACGTTGATAATGATATTTTTATCTGGGATAAATTATGTAATGAGAATGCAGCGTTACTTGTTCAAAATTTTGAAAAAATATCCGGAGTATATGATTTTGCAATAAAAAATATCCAAAAACACTGTAAAAAATGTCCTGATTTTTTAGACGGTTTAAATGTAAATGATTATCAATCAATAAATGCTGGTGTATTTGGCGGAAATGATATAAAATTTATAAAATATTATACGAACTTTGTTTTTAATTTTGTAAATCTGAATTTGAAAAATTTAACATTTAATGACAGCGGGGTTACAAATGTAATTTATGAACAATTATTTTTTTACCAGCTAGCAAAACAGATGAAAAAAACAATTTCAACGGTTGTTTCCGAAAAATTTGCTAATAATATTACTAACTTTGTTAAATTTGAACAGATCCCGTTTTCTTCTAAATATATACATTGTTTAGGCGGTACAAAAGGAAATTATAAAATTTGCAAACAAATAGAGTTGCGTCTATGCGATGAATATCCGAAAGAGTATGAGCAAATTCTTAAATATTTAAAAATCAATAATAATACGTCTAAAACCATACAAATGGCTAATTACCAGAAAGCCAGTAAAATATTTTCCGGATGCAAACAAAAAGAAGATATTTTATATATTCCCTTGAAACTTTCTCCAAATATTGAAATTGTACAAAAAAACAACAAATATTATCTTATTGAGGGTCGTAAACAATACATATTAAAAAATTGGAATAAAATGCTCCTGTTTTTTTATGGGCAATTCAGAACTGCCGAAGATTTATTGAAGGATTTTGCCAATTCTGATTTGAGCAGTAATTTTGATTCTGAGGATTTAAAAGATAATATTATTTCTGTAATATCATATCATTCGTTGTATTACAATCGTTTTGTTTCGCAAACATAACCCTTAATGTCCAACTTTCCTAAGTACACTCAACTCGACGCCATGGATTGCGGCCCGACCTGTTTGCGCATGATTGCCAAATATTACGGTCGCACCTACAGTTTGCAAACCTTGCGGGAAAAGTGTTTCATCACCCGCGAGGGGGTTTCCATGCTCGGCATCAGCGATGCGGCCGAAGCTGTCGGGTTTCGCACCATCGGGGTGAAAATCAGCTTCGAACAACTGATAAAAGATGTCGCGCTTCCCTGCATTCTGCATTGGAATCAGAATCATTTTGTAGTGTTGTATAAAGTGGAAGGCGCGAAGGCACGAAAGTACGAAAGCGCGAAGGGTCGCTGCTTTCGCGCCTTCACACTTTCGCGCCTTCGCGCTTTTACAACTTCGCGCTTGCACATCGCCGACCCCGCAGCCGGGTTGAACGTATTTAATGAACCGGAATTTAAAAAATGTTGGCTCGGCACCACCGTAAACGGCGAACCGGTCGGTACGGCATTGCTGCTGGAACCCACGCCCGCCTTTTACGAAAACGAAGACGAAAAGGAAAAGGCTTCGCGCAACATCGGATTCTTTCTGCGTTATCTGTTTCCCTACAAAAAACAGATGGTGCAGTTGATTTTGGGCATGATTGTCGGAATGGTCTTGCAGCTTATTCTGCCGTTTCTCACCCAAAGTATGGTGGATGTAGGAATCGGCACGGGTAACCTGAGTTTTATTTCACTCGTGCTGATTGCCCAATTAATCCTCTTCACCACCCAATTGTCCGTGGATTTCATCCGCGGCTGGATTATGCTGCATGTCACCACACGGATTAATATTTCGCTGATTTCCGATTATCTGGTCAAATTGATGAAACTGCCGATGAATTTCTTCGACAGTAAAAACGTGGGCGACATCATGCAACGGATCGGCGACCACAACCGCATTCAGTCGTTCCTCACCGGCTCGTCTCTCGATACGCTGTTTTCGTTGTTTAATTTCGTGATTTTCGCCCTGATACTGGCTTTTTTCAATCTGATAATATTGGGGATTTTCCTTCTGGGCAATGCCTTATATGTGGCGTGGGTGCTGTTTTTCATGAAATACCGCCGGGAGCTCGATCACCGGCGGTTTGCACAGGCTTCGGGAGAGCAGAGCAATCTGGTTCAACTCATTACCGGCATGCAGGAAATAAAGCTCAACAACTGCGAGAAACAAAAACGCCGGCAATGGGAACGCATACAGGTTAAATTATTCAAAATCAGTGTCAAAGGGCTGGCGGTGGGGCAATACCAGCAAATTAAGCACGGTGCAAAATGCCGATAATATCGTGGTGCTGGAAAAAGGCAGGATTGTCGAGCAGGGTACGCACCGGGAATTGACGGCAAAGCGGAGAGCTTATTATACGCTGGTGAAGAATCAGTTGGAATTAGGGGGGTAAGGGCGCGAAAGCACGAAGGTGAGAAAGTGAAATGTTTTTTGTAATTTTGCGGTTATTTTAACTTATTATATTTTATGATTATCGGATGTTATGCCCGGATATTCCCACAGGTTGAATGTAAAAAATGTGTCAATGTTTCAAAAAAAATATTCGTTCTTTTTGTCCCGTCAGGGACAACATATCGGTAGAAAAGCACCACCCCTTCACCCCTGTCCCGTCAGGGACAAAATGTTTTCCTCTTCACATTGCGTCCCTGACGGGACAGGGGCTGACGGAGGAATTTTCCCTTCTACCAATATGTTGTCCCTGACGGGACAGTAAACAATATTTTTTAGCATGTAACTTTCAAAAAAAACGAATATTACATTTTTACATCCCACTTGGGGGATAGATAGGTGCAACATCCGATAATCATTTATATTAATTATGGAGGACAACAAAAATATAGAACTCCGCAGCGAAGAAGTACAGGATGTACTCGGAGCTGTTCCGCCCCGGATTTTACGCCGGGGGATTACTGTGCTTTTTCTCGTGGTGGTGATGCTGTTGGTCGGAAGTTGGTTTTTCAAATATCCCGATGTCATCTCCTCTTCCATGACTTTGACAAGCAATACGCCTCCGGCAGGCATAACAGCCAAAGTCGGCGGAAAATTGACCGGTTGTATGTCCGGGATAAACAGACCGTCAAAAAAGGAGACTGTCTGGCAGTCATCGAAAATCCGGCATCCGTCGAAGACCTCTCGTTATTGAAAAAAAGTTTGGAAAAGCTGTTGCGGCACCCCGATGACATTGATTCGTTCCCGGTGCGGGAAATGAATGCGGGGGAGGTTCAACCGGCTTATTCCGCATTTTACCGGTCACTTGTCAACTATAAGCGGTTCAGGGAATTGTCGTATTATCCGAAAAAAACGACCGCCGTCGAAACCCGATTGGAACAGTACAAAAAGTATTACGGAAGCAACGCGAGACAAAAAACGATCGCGGAAGCCCAATTTCAATTGGCGGAAAAACAGTTCGGCAGAGATTCGCTGCTGAATGAAAAAGGCGTCATCTCGAAAGAGGACATGGACATTGCCCGGAAAGAATATCTGCAAAACCTGTCGTCGCTGGAAAACGCCGATGCGGCTCTCTACAACATCGACATCCAAATCGCTCAGACCCGGGAACTATTATTGGACACCCGGCAACAATATTTTGAAACGAAAAGCAACTTGGAATCGGAATTATACGCCGACGCCGTACAATTGCTGAATGAGATCAATACCTGGGAAATGACGTATGTCCTGACTTCTCCTTTGGACGGAACCGTCGCTTTTACGGATTATTGGGCCGAAAATCAGAACGTCACGGCCGGGGAAGTTGTTTTCACCGTCATTCCGACGGAAGATTCGGGCTTTTTGGGGAAAGCCTTATTGCCCGTGGAACGTTCCGGAAAGGTAAAACCCGGCCTGAAAGTCAACATTCGTTTCGCCAATTACCCGGACAGGGAATTCGGCATGGTCAGGGGCATCGTGAACAAAATATCGCTGATTCCCTCAAACGGATATTACCCGGTTGAAATCGGCCTCCCCGAGGGACTGACCACCACGTATCACAAGCAATTGCCGTTTTCACAAGAAATGCAGGCACAAGCCGAAATCGTCACGGATGACCTCCGGCTGATCGAACGGGTACTGATGCCTGTAAAGAAAATAATTGCCGATAACAGGTAAATTATTTTACCTCGTGTTTTTCACACTGCGCTGAGTCTGAGTATTCTGTTGAGGTTGTTTTCCTTTCCGGTTCTCTTCTTTTTTCTTTTGCGCTTCTTTGCGTTGCCGTTCTCTTTCCTTCAGCTTTTCTTCCCGTTCTTTTTCTTTTTGTTTCATTTCTTCTTTACGGGCTTTTTCCTTGACTTTGCGTTCAGTTTCTTTTTCTTTGCGTTGCCGTTCTTTATCCTTCAACGCATCTTTTTGCCGGTTTTCGTCCGCTTTTTGTGCGTCTGTTTTCGCTTGTTCCGTCGCCTTTTGGGTTCTTTGTTCTTCCTTTATTCGTTCCCGGTCAGCTTTTTGGGCCTCTTTGTCCTTTTCTTGTTGTGCTTTTTTCTCGGCTCTTGCTTGTTCTTCGGCTTGTTTTTTCAGCACTTTTTCTTCTTCTTTTTCTTTCTTGGTGATCGACTTGATTCGTTCGTCTTCGGCCTTTTCTTCCTCTGTCAGTTCGGGTTTTCCGTTAATCAATTCGTTCCATTTTTCTTTAGCCTTTCGGGTAATATCTTCTTTTTGTTTGTTGATGACATTGTAAATATCTTCTATATCCTTATTGATTTGTTCCGCCGGGCCTTTGACGGACAGGGTATCCTTAGAGATTTTCGGCACCGGTATGATGACTGATCCGTTGTCGATTTCAGGCGCATTGACTTCCGACGTTACAGGCTCAAGTGCTTTAATCTCTTTTCCGGCTTCTTTTTCTTTTTCCGGAACGGCTTCCTCTCCAGCCAACTGCTCGTTTCTTTTTACGGGAACTTCTTTTCCGAATTTACTGTCATAGAACTCCAGATATTCTGAAATGCTGTGTCCTGCCGTCAATTGATTGAAATTCGACTCGGAAACCAAAAGCGGTTGTGCGTATTGCAAAAGGGTCGAAATGGACGGATCCACGGAAAACATGCGGTAATATTGGCTTATTTCCTCGAAATTCACGAAATTTTTCACCAAAACCATGGATATATTATTGAATGAGAACGTATCCAAATCGAAGTTTTTGGTCAAAATAGTGGCAAAATTGTAATTGGCCACGGCAAACAACAATTCGTTGGTATTGACTTGTCCGTTCGTCGGATATACGATTGCCATTAAATAAGGAACGTTCGGATCCGCATTAAATGCTTCGGGTTCGCTTTCTCCTTCGGAGAACGATATTTCGTTGCCCGTCCCCAAACGCATGTTCCAAAGCATACCGCGGGTCTTGCCGCCTGTTGCCGGTTGGCGTCCGCGTGCCAACCCTTTCAACATGTCCCCCGCCGGTTGGTTGACATCGCTTTCGGGATATTTATCGACGATGTCCTTCAACGTATTTCTAAAAGTGCTTATATCACCGGTCGAAGCATACGTCAATGCGTCCAAGAACATGAATTTAGGCATTAATTTGGATAACGGATATTCTTTTTTGGCGACGGTATAATTGTTGCGCACCGTATAAACATCGTCGTTCAGGTAAGCCCGGTAAGTTGCCGCATACAACGAATCCTGCATTTTATCCATCATCCGGATGTTATATTCGAAATTCGGATCGGCAATGGCAACAGCATAATCACTTTGGGGATACGCCTCAACCAGTTTGTTTTTATATACATCAGCCATGGCCCGGTCTCCTTGCTTCAGATACATCAGGAACATGTTGTAATAAGCCTCCAAACGGTATTCGTTACCGGGAAAGCGGGTATCCAGTTTGTTGAATGTTTCGATGGCGAGCGGATAATTTTCCAGCTTATTTTTGTAAATAAGGCCCATATTGAACAACCCGTCGGCAACAAGCGCATTCGATTTTTCCAATTGTTCGGGCAGCAACGGTATTTGCTGCAAATAATAATTGACATCTTTTACATCGGTACTCGGTTTCGGTTTGCCGGCATCCGATCCGTCTTTGGGAGCGCCCTCCTGATTCTGCGTCCGGTCTTCATCTTCGGCATTTCCCGATTGAGCGACGTCGCCGTAAGAAGCGGATTTATCCCTTCTTCGCCAGTCATCTTCCAATTTACGCCGTCCCCATTTGTTTTGAAATTCGGTTTTTCCATTCGATAAGGCCGTCGGATTGTAGAAATAAAATGATCGGTCTCCACCCGGCATGGCCGGAGGAGATATATTTCCGCCCGGTCTCATGTTGTTGAGTGTCGCCATGGCTTGATTCTCTTCCAACCGCTTTTCTCTCTCCAATCGATTCTTTTCCTCTTTTTCTTTTTTTTCCACGTCCGCGATAATCTTCGTAATGACCGAAAGGCGGGCATCTTCGGGCAACCGGGCCAAATACTGCAAACTGTCCTGCAAATGAACTTCTTTGACATAATCGACCAAGCCGTCCAATGTTTCGGAAAGTTTGGCTATCCGTTCGTAATCTTTATAACTTTTTTGAATGATGGAAACAGCTTCGGAATAACAAGGTTGGGCTTCGACGTATTGGCTGCGTTTGAAATATAAATCTCCCAATGCAATTTGTAACACTGCTTTTTCCATCCCGTTTCGCGTACTTTTTTCCACTCCTTTTTTATAGTTGGAAATGGCTTTCAGGGTATCGCCTTGAGATAAATAAATATTTCCTTCCGCATAATAAACCTGATCCAAATAGTCTTGATTTTTACTGTTTTTGGCCATTTTATCCAGCATATTCAGGATTTTGGACGGATTATTTCCCGGATATACTTCGCTTTGTTTGATCCGGGCATTAAATTCCAATTCATACGGAGGGTTCATCCCGGCGACTTTTCCGTATGCATCGTATGCTTTTTCCTTGTCTTCCAATTCTGTATAGATTTGTCCCAACAAAAATGTCATTCGCGCTTTCTGTATTTTGGTATCGGCGCTTTTGGCCGCGGAAATCAAGAAAGGCAGCGCTTCGCGGTATTTTTGTTGTTTGAGCAGGTAATCGGCATTAACAGACGAAAACCAGGCGTTCCGGCTTTTAGGCAATCCGGCGTTGTTTATTTTTCCCAGTACATCTTCTGCTTCGTAAAACCAGCCGAGTTCTTCGTAACATCTTGCAGCCCAAATGCTTGCTTCGGAGGCAATTTCTTTATTGCCCGAATAACTGCGGGCAATGTAATTAAATGTCGTGGAAGCGGTCAGGAATTGTCCTTTGTAGAATTGGGCTTTTCCCATCAACAACCAGGCATTGTGCAGAAACGGATTGTATTCGGTGCGGGACATCAATTCCTGATAAGCGGCATTTCCGCTTTGTCCTCTTTTTTTCGGCGGTTTTTCTGTGATGGAGTGCAGCTTGATCGCTTTTTGGCATTTTTCGATCGTATAATCCCAACTTCCCGGCGATGCGGTGGTTTGGTCTTTAATCGTGGTGTTCGTATTTGTTTCTATTTGTTTTTGCTCGGTTTCCAAGACTTTTTCTTTATCCTTGTAAACGTTGCTTACCGGAAACATCGGCAAAAATTCGGTGTAATTGTCTTTGTAGCTCTCGTTTAAATTTTTCAACGCTTTTTTATAATTTTCGTTTGCATTGAAATATACATTGTAATGAGTATTGAATGATTGAATAAAACGGTTAGTCGCCGTGTTTTTTCTGGAAGAACACGAAAACAATCCCGCCACGAAGATAATCGGGAGTATAAAGATGTAAATATTTTGTGGTTTTATCTTCAAAAATGTATATCGCTACAAGTATGTTTCTTAAAATGTTTTAATGATCATCGGATATTATATCCGGTTATTCCCGCAGGCGGAATGTAAAAAATGTATCAATGTTTCAAAAAAATATTCGTTCTTTTTTGTCCCGTCAGGGGCATTATATCGGTAGAAAAACACCACCCCTTCACTCCTTGTCCCCTCAGGGATAAAATATTTCCCTTTCCATATTACGTCCCTGACGGGACTTTGTTCAACGGAGGAATTTTTCTTTCTATCAATATGTTGTCCCTACACCCCGGAAAACACCATTTTCCGGATCGGATTTTTCAAAAATAACGAATATTACATTTTTTACATCCCACCGGCGAGAACAGGTAGGTATAACATTCGATAATCATTAATGTTTTTTATGCCGGTTTCGATTATTAATAACTCGATTTACAGTCGTTTATTGTGTTATCTTCGGGTTTGATGATTTGATTCACGAATAAATACAGGATTGATACCGGGTTCATCCGTTTCTTTTCGTGATTGTTTTATATCCTTTAGCCGATAAATAAATAATAACCAAAACAAAAATAATAAAAGCCCCCGAAGGTACATTCAAAAAAGAAGATAAAAATAGTCCGCATACGCATCCGACAAATCCGATACAGACAGACAAAAGTATGATTTTTTTGAAATCGGAGGTAAATAAATTCGCCGTAATTTGTGGAATCGTCATCAACGACAACAACAAAATGATTCCGACCATGCGTGTCGTAAATACAATGGTCACGGCAATGAAAAACATCATCCCGTATTCGATGAAACGCACCGGAAGTTTTTGGGAACGGGCAAATTCGTTGTCGAAAGCGACAAATAAGATCAAATGGTAAAATAACCCGAAAAAAATCAGCAAGGCAACAACCAATCCGGCACTTAAAGCCAAATCTAAACCGGTGACGGTTAAAATGTTTCCGAAAAGGAAGGTCGACAAATTGGGCGTGAAGCCCGGCGTCAGAAATATAAATATCACTCCCACGGCCATTCCCAAGGCCCAGAAAACGGCAATGGCGGAATCTTCCCGCACGCCTTGTTTTTTACTCATCCATTCCACTCCCAACGCGGAGAGGATGGCGAAAATCAATGCGGAAAATATCGGATTGATTCCACAATAAAATCCTAATCCTAATCCTCCGAACGATGCGTGTGTGATTCCTCCGCTGATGAATACCAATCGGCGCGAAACAACGTAAGTTCCTACCATCCCGCATGCGATACCCGTAAGCAATGCTCCGATCAGTGCATGCCGGAAAAATGTATAGGAGAGCAGATCAAACACTTTTTAATTTACAAATAGACAATTTACAATTTATTTTACGATTCATCATATGGCTGTTACGGATCAGGGAAGCATTTCTTTCAATGATTCGGGAAAATTGATTTCCCGGGCTTTTAAACTGCCGAGCCAACCGTTGATTTCTTCGGATCGGAGGGTTTGGTGAATTTCCCGAAATTCTTCGATTTCTTCCTCCGTATATTCGTCGGACGGTTTATTCCGGAAACGATCCAATTCTTCATCTTCGTAATAATCGATCGTTATTTTTTCCGGCTTCTTTTTCCCGCTTTCACAAATCACATGCGCTCCGCAACAATATTCTCCTTGAGAACAGGCTCTGTTGACGATCTTTGTGTGAAGCTCTTTTTTTCGTTGTAATCTGTCAAGAATAAAAACGAAAATACCTGATGCCGATATGCTTATAAGTAAAATCCACGCGCTCATTTGAATCTTATCGGATGATAAATCCGGCTGTTTTTAAATCATTCCAATACCCGGGATACGATTTTGACACCACGCCGGGATCGGCAATATGAATGCTTTTTGTTTTTAATGCGATCGGTGCGAAAGCCATGGCCATGCGGTGATCTTCATACGTCCGGATAACCGGATCGTTTTCCGGATCGCAGCGTTCGCCGTTCCATGATAATGTTCCGGGTTCAGAATCGTTCAATAGATACCCTGTTCTTTTCAATTCGGTTTTCAAGGCGGCAATGCGGTCCGTTTCTTTAATCCGGAGGCTTTGAAGTCCCGTAAATTTGAACGGAATATTCAGAAATGCACACGTTATCGCTGCCGTTTGTGCCAAGTCGGGCTGTTCGACAAAGTTATATTCCGCTTCGGAGCAAATTTCCCCCGTTTTTTGCAACCGGACGCCTTCCGGCAGAAAAATAGTTTTTATACCCAAATTTTTGAAAATACGCGCGACTTCGGCATCTCCCTGACAGCTCCCCGAATGCAGCCCCGACAGTTCTATTTCGGCATTTTCCGATAATGCGGCGATTTCGTACCAATAAGATGCCGCCGACCAGTCAGACTCCACTTTAACCCGTTCGGGCCGGTAAGATTGCGCCGGAACGTCGATGGAATTGCCGGTACAGATCGATTTTATTCCGAATTTTTCCATCAGTTTCAGGGTCATCAGAATATACGGCTTTGAAATCACGCTGCCTGTCAGATTGATTTTCAACCCTTTTTCCATCGTGGGGGCAATCATGAGTAAAGCGGAAATATATTGAGAACTGACGCTTCCGTCCAAATCGATGCTGCCTCCCTGTAACGAACTTCCGTATATTTTCAGCGGAGGATATCCTTCTTTTTCCGCATATTCGATTTTTGCACCCAACGAATTTAGGGCATCGACCAGTATTTTAATCGGTCGTTGTTTCATCCTTTCCGTACCGGTGATTTGCCATTCTCCCACAATTTTGGAAAGAAAAGCCGTTAAAAAACGCATGGCTGTTCCGGCTGCTTTGACGTCGAATATCCGGTTGTCGGACCTCAGTGCGGCCGCCATGACATTCGTATCGTCACAATCCGCCAAATTTTCGATTTCATAAGGGCTGTAACTCAATGCGTTGATAATCAGCATTCGATTGCTGATGCTTTTGGAAGCGGGAAGATGTATATTGGTTTTAATGGTATGATTCGGTGCGAAAACGGTTATCATAAGTAAAAAATAAAATATTTTCGTATGAAAAGGACCGGTTGCAAAAATAGTCATAAACTTGATATTAGGCTACTTTTAGAACAGGAAAGTTATATCGCACGCAAGAGGTTGTTAAGAGTAGTTAAATAGTAAAAGCAGCCGGCTGCCCCCTGACTCTTAGCCCTTATTTTCAAAAGTACCCTTAGCAGCTCCGCCGTAGCGAATATCTATTTGTATATAAGAAAATTAACATTATCGTCTATTTTAAATGAATCATTTTCAATGATATTGACAAAAAAGGAATTAGTAAGTTGGTATAGATATTAAATCATTTCTTTTCGCCATTAATAAAAATAAAAAGTATTCTATTTATCATTATAATGCCCTTCAACAGAAAGAATCACAACCGTCACCACATGATCATGAATTTGATAAACAAGCCGATGTTTTACCGTAATCCTGCGCGAATAACAACCGGCAAGTTCACCGGTCAATTGTTCCGGCTTTCCGGTTCCCGTTTTCGGGTGCTCTTGTAATTCAATCAGCAGTTTGTACAATTTATTGATAACAACCTTGTCACCCGCTTTTATCAAAGCTTTTACATCTTGGTCGGCTTCGGGAGTATATTGTATTGTATATTTCATAAACCAAGCCACTTCCTGATATCATCATTTGACTCCAGTGTCTTCACATTTCCTTCTTGTGCGCTTTTTACGGATTTTTTAATTCGGGCGACGGCCGACTGAGAAAAATAGGTGTCGCCGGTTTCAAGCGGAGTAATGACAAAAGCGTCCGTCTTCCTGCGGATAACGATTTGCATACCTTCTCTTGCCAAATCCAAAAATTCCTTCTGCCGGTCGCGGAACTGGCGGGTAGTTACTTCCAATATCGAGGTAGTCATCATATTTCTTATTTGGTACAAATTTTGTACCAAAAATACAACTAAATTCCGGGATAACAAAATAAGGCATTGTCTTTCTATCGATATTTTGTCCCCGGCGAGACTGTTTCATCTAGCAATGAAAAAATGAGGGAATGAGGTTGGTGTATGTGTTGTAATTTATTGCTACTAAGGTTATTATGTTTTAAAAATAAAGTTTCCGCCACAACGGACATGTTGTCCGTCTGCCTGTTTATTCAAAAGAACTTGCAGTCCGGCTTTTACAAAATACCTTATTTAAAAACAGATTTCTATTTTTAATTGAAACGTATTCTTTTTATCGGACAAAATTATCTGCTTCTCATGCCCCTCCCTCGTTCGCACGGTTTCCGATAAATCGGAATCAGTGCGAGCTAAAGACGGTTACGCAAATTACTCTGTTTCTTTGATTAATTTTTCTATTTTAGTAATAAATTGATTGGCAGGCTCAAGAAGCGGTTTAATATCAGCTTCATCAATGCTAATCCAGTCCTCGTAATCTCCCGATTGACGCAAATTAAATAAATGATTGTACATTTTACCAAACGATTTTTCAATTTTACCATCTTTTATATAATGCAATCCCAACGATGTTTTCACGCCATTATGTGTATGAGTTTTACAGCCGTCATTTATAAGCAAAGCTGTTACCGCATAGTAACAAGCATAATACAATCTGTTAACCGCTGTTCTATAAAATTTATTATGATTATCGGATGTTATACCCGGATATTCCCACAGGTTGAATGTAAAAAATGTGTCAATGTTTCAAAAAAATATTCGTTCTTTTTGTCCCGCCG
>JGI24699J35502_11134173_pt1 | contig 44178 bp, 49 predicted proteins | sample TergutMp193P4_FD_35502 | JGI IMG/M metagenome (IMG submission 35502)
TCATAAAAGATGCCGCCCGGTCAAAGAATATAACCATCGCCTTTCTGTCTCCTGTTACCAAAAACTTTCCACTTAATACATCGCCCTCATAGATTTCCTTTCCGTTCCTGTCGAATAGTCCTGTGAACTGCCCGACGGTTTCGGGAATAACCGAAAGCAGCTCTTTTCCCCCGTTTAATATGCAATACTCGGCTACACCGGGTTTAGCATAATGCACATAAGAGCCGTATAACCAATCGTGGTCGTGGTATTGGTTTTGTCCTCTGAATTTAATCTCTCTCATTATGGTTTATTTTTCTGTAATTTAATCCGCCGTTTAGAATATGCTGTTGTAATGCAGGATGTGCATTCAAAGTTTCTTCTAATGATGGGCGATACCATTCAATAGTCGGCGTCAGTTCGGGAGCAATATCATTATAAAATGAACTCCGCGCATGACTATTACCACAATTTTCACATGTAAAAAACATTGGTGTTACACCTCTATCAATGTCTTTTGTTTTTGTTATATGATTACATTCTTTGCATATATAACAATTAGTCCTGTTATCCATATTTATATTTCCTAAATTTCTGTTAATTATATTAAGCATTTTGTTATATCTTATTTTTATTTCCTTTGTTTTATTCATAATTAATCATTTATAAGGGTTAGTATTTAAATCGTATACACTCACTGCCAATCCCGCATGAATCAAGCTCCGGTAGTCTATTTTCAACTCTTTTTTCATTGTCTATATGCATAATTATTCATAAAGATTAAAATTTACTTTTTTCTTCGAGAAACACCTGATTCCCGTTCAATTTGACATAATGATTTAATCTTGTTACGCTGCTCTGCATTCAGCTCGACTATTTTATCCCAAATGCCACGTTTTTTTAAAAATGAGCGTAATGTTTGTTGACTTCCAATGCCAATATCTTTGCGTAATCCGTCAAGTGAGAATCCGCATTTAATATATATTTCAAGTATTGTATCATTTTCTATCTTTAATTGCTGAATTTGATATGCAGAATGCTTTGGATTTGACATTATTGTTATAAGTTGATTTTCCTTTCTATTCCGGGTTACAGGATTGTTGATTTTATATTTTTCTAAATCATTGTTCTTGCAATAATCGGAAACTGTCAGTCTGTGGCTTTTTGTCAGCCGTGCAATGGCAGAATAACCAAGTCCTTTTTTCAAATATTCGGCTATCTGTTCTGCTTTTTCGTCAAGTTTTTTTGTTTTCGATTTGCTTCCAATCGGGCGTCCAAGTACGACGCCTGCTCTACGTCTGGCTTCAAGTCCTTCTTTTGTCCGCTTACTGATCATATCTCGTTCAATTTCAGCCGCCAACCCAAGACCAAAAGCCAAAACCTTGCTCGTAATCGTTCCGTCAAGCGTATATCCATCTTTTACTGTGTACATCTCGATTTGGCTTTCCGCCAAATATTTTAGAATTTCAAAAAGCATATACATATTCCTTGCAAGCCTGGATATCTCGGAAACTAACACTATATCACCTCTCTTTAATCTTTTCATTAATATTCCAAGCTTTCGATTATGATAATCTACCGTTCCTGAAACTCCATCGTCCGAAATCCATTTTTCAACCATGATTCCTTTGTTTTTGGCTAAAGAATTTATTCCTATTTTCTGATTTTCAGCGTCTTGTGAATCCGTGCTTACTCTGATGTATCCGTAAATCATATCAGTATATCTATTAGTCCGGCGGCTTCTTTGCCGTATTTTTGTATAATTAATTTTCGCATTGACAGACCTTGCTTCTCGTATTCGCCATGTACCTTATGCAAATAATCATCGAATTTGAACGGATCAATGCAAATTTTCCCGACTATGAGTGTTATAAATCCGTCATAAAATGACGAAATGCCTATACCGAAAGTGTCTTGGAAATCATTGACGGCTTTGCTCCATTCGCCTATTTTATAAGGTCTGGATTTCACTCCGGAATCACCCGCTGTTAAAACTTCCATCATTTTTATTGTTTTCTCTTTCCTTCCATGATTATTTATTCGGGTTTACTGTGTGTTTCTTGCGCTATTAAACATTGTCCGGCAACCATCCCACGACTACTTTCGCCTGCATTTTCCCGGCGCCTTTACACACAGGACACGGATTTTTTTCGTGTTCATTGTGTATGGTTTGTTCGGAAGTAAAATATCCGTTTCCGTTACAATATGCGCAAGGAATACCCCGTATTGTATGCACTTTGCCTTTTATGTACGGACTTTTCGGCGGTTTTATCTCAATCAGTTGTTTATTTTCACTCATAAATTCTTATTTTTTGTGTAAGTTTATACAATTTTATAGCTGAGTTTCTTTTTTAAGAGAGAAAGGAACCGATGATTCAATAACCGTAGCCGGTTCTTCACCGGTTAACTGTTTATCAGAGGGTTTGAATAAGCTTTTATACCTTGAGGAAATCAGAAAATCCAGCATATCAACGGCTTTTTGTTCATTTTTACCGGATAACCGATAAAGCATTGTTAACCGCTTATTTTCAACCGTACTTTCCATTCTGAAGTGATGTACTTCTTCCAAATAATACTTGTAATATTCCCATGCCGTTTTAAATTCCCCCGAATCAAACGGATATTCAATCGAAAGCGCCGGTTTGCCCTCCATGAACTGATCAAACTCGTCAATCTTTTTGCAGATGGTTGAGCATCGGGATATGAATGTTTTTTCCAACTTGGCCACATCTTTCCCGGGCCGAAGGCCGTTCAATATATTTCCGACATCTTCCATCAGAGCGTTTAAGTCTTTTGTCAAACTATCCCACTGAGTTTTCATGTTGTTTTATCAAAAAGATTGTATAAATCAAGTTTGTTACTGTCATCGAGAAATAAGTTTTTCTTTTTTCGGTCAAGATGTTTTTTAAAGACAGGCTCAATAAATTCGGGTTTATCCGTGTAAGGATTATATACTACCCATGTTTTCACTGTTTCCGTATAGATTTTCCCGTAATGGTCGGTAAAATCAACTTCCATATCCTGAAATTCGACTTTAAATCCATTACCCCGAAAAAAGCCTATGGCATCTTGCAAAGAAAATATTATTTCTATTTTAATCATGAAAATTTTAAATCATGTTCCGGAACTCTCTCTCCGTCCTTGTAATAGAGCCGGCATTCACCTTTATCATTCCAACAATGAAGTTTTAGATTTCCATCTGCTTCCAAATAACCGGTTGCTTTTCTCACATACTTTCGATGCATTCCCGCATCTTTATCTCCCAGAAATATTTCATATCCGGGAAGTACCTTCTGTGCTAATAATGCGCTTTCAAATTGTTTAATCGAATACATGTCTTTGTTTTTTTAATATTAAAAAAGAATGAGTTTATTTAGGTGTGTCGCTAATTTTTATTCTTCAATAAAATCTATTTCAAATATTTTCCTTCCTGCTATTTCTTCAATAATCGGTTTTGCTAATTTCGGCACAGCCGTTCTCCCATTTAGCCAATTCCTCCATATTTCATCCGAAATATGACATTTTGTGATAATCTTATTCTTAATAGAGCAATATTCTCCATTCGGAACCGATCTCATGTACTCTCTAAAATAATTCATATTCATTAGTTTTTAATTTTTTGTGTAATTTTACCCGCCTTGTGCAATTTTACGCCACAAATGTATTGCAATATGCAATAAAAAGCAAGCAAACTGCAATATATTTCAATAATATTATTACAAGTTATTAACTATCAAACGAATAACTTTACAAGCATGGAAACAGTGTTAGAAAAAACATTAAGGAATATAGAGCAAATACGCAATTTAAAGGGATATACGCAAGAATATGTTGCATCCAAATTAGGAATGAGGCAAGCAGGATATGCTCTTATAATGAACGGAGAAAGAGGCTTGCAATTTAAAACGCTAGAACAAATTGCAATAATATTTGAGATGGATATCACAGATATTATTACGCATCCAAAAAAAAATATTGATTCTGATATGATATTAAATAACAATTTGTTAATTGAAGAGAAGGTTACTATTCAAATTGAACTGAAAAAGGAAAAAAAAGAACAAGTTTTAAAGCTCATATTTGGAGAAAATAATTTGGAAATATTGAATAAGTAATTAAAATAATAACTAAAAATGGCAAAACAAATAACATATAACCCAAGCAAGTAGGATAAAAAGATACAGACGATTATAGACAATTAAAAATCAATAGACAATAAAAGACACAAATAAAATATTAGGACATAATGTATTGAGGGTTTATCGCGAGTCCGCTATACTCCACAAAAACAACCTATTTTATTAATTTTAAGGCTATTAATAAATTAGGAGGTTATTTTTGCAGACGGTTATAGGCAAATATAGACTGCTTAATGGCGATAAAAATCAAGTTGGTAATGGAAACATAATGATTGATTCGCAAGCTACTGAAATTGAGCATTTAAAAAAATTATTGGAAGAAAAAGAGAGAACAATACAAATATTAATAAATAAATAAATGAGACATGTATAAGAAAAAAATATTATTTAAAGATTTAAAGATAAGAGATCTGATACAATTAGGTGAACCCTTTTATCATCCAAACGCTTTAGAAGCTTTAGACCAAGTTTACAATGTGAAAAAGAAAATAGCATTTATGACTGAAGGAGGATATTCTATTGAACTCAATCCGGAAAACGAATTTGACTATGTGAACTTCAATTCTGATGAATTCATTACCATCAGTAAAAACAATGTGATATATAATATTTTTTATAATAAGATCATCGGATATGTTCTTACGTTTTAAAAATATGCAGAATATAAATATCTCTATGTTTAAGATCTTTTCCTTCTGGAGGGGAATTAGATGGAAGGGAATAGGAAAACTGTACCAGTGCAAGTTTGTCAAGCCAGCAATGAGAGTAATTTATAATAACAAAAAGAGACAATTACAGACACAAATAAAGAATATACAATTAAAGACACAAATAAGTAGCTATCTTATAGAGGATTAGACATGTAGAATATTTTCCCTCCGGCTCCACAAATGTCAATGTAAATCAAGAAAAAGGTGTGTCAATAATTTCTCGGCACACCTTTTTTATGAGAAATCATTGTTGCAATTTTTCAAGTATTGTTAATCTTACATAGATTTAAAATAAAAATCTTATTCCCTAAAAAGTCCTTTTAACAGTTGATACCATGTTAACCAATCTCACCCTTATTCCCTTCTATTTTAATAGAATAAAAGTCGATAAAATCTCCTGAAATAAACGAATAAGGGCTGAAACCGGATATATTACCGAGCTACTAAGGGAACCATAAAAAAATAAGGGTCATCTATATATCTATTCAACAATACTTTTCTTATTGTGCAAAAACAAAAAAATGTGACAAAATAAGCAAACAAAAAAAAATTTGAAAGGAGCAATTATTTATTTTCTTCCGAAGTCGGCGGGAATTTCACCCCAATCTTCGGTTTGCCATTTCAGCAAAGGGGTGGTGAATGTATTTTCTTGGAGCCACTTTTCGGCGCGGGTAATTAAATCGAAAATCGGTTTGTTTTCTTCGGTACGCTCCAACTTGGTTTTGCACTTTTTATTCTTCACCCACAGCAACGCATTGATACTGTCGGAATAAATCGGCAGATTCTTATGATTGTTTTTTTGCAACGCCAGCGCGTGCACGATCGCCAAAAACTCGCCGATATTGTTGGTACCGCCTTGTAAAGGCCCCATTCTGAATATTTCGATATTTGTTTTGACATATACGCCCCGGTATTCCATCGGCCCCGGATTTCCGCTGCATGCGGCATCCACGGCGATGCTGTCGGATATGATATTCGGATTGTTTCGATTCAATACAGGCTTCTTTCTCATATATTCGAAATAAGACAGCCGAAACGCTTTTTCGGCTTCTTCTTTATCCGGAAATCCCTTGTATTTGGCTCCTTCAAAAGCCTCCACCTGCTTTTTGCATTCCTCCCAGTCATCGTAAACACCGGGCTTCAACCCTACCCAAACAACATAATATTTATTTTTTTTCGACACGGAAAACAACCAATTAATTCACAATAAATATATGTAAAATTTTAATTTATAATATTTTAAACGTGAAGATGCAAAGATACAAAGTCACAAAAAATTTAAACTTCGCGTCTTTCCGTCTTTACGACTTGGTGTTTAAAATATAAATTGTTTTTTCCACATACTCAACCAATTTACGACATTTCAACTCTTAATTCTTAACTTCAACGACAAGTATTCTTTTCGTTTGATCATTGATTCTGAATCGATTATCGATACGTTCACCGACAATCCAGATAATATTGTTTCCGGAACACAATAACCAAATATTTTCTTTATCGATCAGACTGAATTTCCGGTCGGAAAAATAATCGCTGAGTTTTTTCTTTCCCGTCATGCCGAAAGGAACAAAACAATCGCCCGATTTCCAATGCCTCAACATCAACGGAAATTTAATCATATCGGCATCGAAACAGGCAATCGTTTTGCTTTTGAGCAATACAAACGCCTCATTCTTTTCAATGACCGAAAATCGCAATGCAATCGGATTCTCCAATTCAGTCGTATTTTCCGGAACCGGAAAAGAGAGATCATTCTCCGTCGATGTTTGATTTTCCGTTAAAATAAGATATTCCCGATCTTTAACCAACCGGTGCGACTTCGAAAAAAATTCTTTCCCCGAAATCCCGTTCAGCGATTCATAAACATCCGACACATCCGACGAATTAAATCCGTATAACGACAAAATTTCAAAAAGCAGCGTTATCGGAGAAGCGGAAGCCGAAATCCCGGCTATTGATATTCTGACTTGATTTTCATGTTGTTGAATCACTTTCTGTTTATACTGTTCGATCATCTGCCGATAAAAAGATTCCGTTCCCGATAAATAGTCGATTGTCCGTAAAACAGATTCCCGAAATTCCGGATTTATTTGTTCAAACAAAGGAATAATTTCCCGGCGAATGAAATTACGGATATAAATGACGTCTTTATTCGTACTGTCGGTCATAAAAGTCAACTCCCGTTCATCGACATACGTTAAAATATCATTCCGGGTCAAACAAAGCAACGGACGGATCACTTTTCCGTTTTTCGGACGAATGCCCGTTAATCCGCGAATCCCCGTTCCCCGCGCCAGATTCAACAGCACCGTTTCAACCGAATCGTCCCGATGATGCGCCACAGCCACCGCATCGGCTTTCAATTGCACCCGCATTGTTTCAAACCAATCATACCGCAATTCGCGTGCAGCCATCTCCACCGAAATTTTATTGCATCCGGCAAATTCTTCCGTATCAAAATCCGTTTTATAATAAGGCAATGCATACACCGAAGCCATTGTTTGAACAAATAACTCATCTCGCACGGATTCATTTCCACGCAACCGAAAATTACAATGACAAACAACACATCGGTATCCCAAACGGCACAACATATCCAACAAGGCGACAGAATCGGCCCCGCCGCTCACTCCGACTATCACCTTTGCCGAATCGGTCAAAAGATGATTGTCTTCAATATATTTTTTTACCCGGCGAATCATCATTTTTCGGAAATCGCATCAAAAGGAAGCTTTATGTCTTTTCTGAATCCGGTGCCGGTAAAAGTCGCGATCAACTCTCCTTTTTCGTTGGTTATATCGACCTGACAATTACATACTTTCGAATGAGAAAATACTTCTCTGGCTTCGGCAAAAAGCATTCCGGCTGTTTCGGACTTAAAAATATTGATGCTGCTTTGAATCGAAAGGGTAAGCTTTGCATGTGAATTGACGGCCACGGCAAATGCAAAATCCGCTAAAGTAAACAACGCTCCGCCCTGCACGACATTCCCGCCGTTCAAATGCATATCCTTCACCTGCATCGAAACTTTCGCATATCCGTTTCCGGCTTCAATCAATTCAATGCCTGCATTTTTAGCGAAACGGTCGTTTTCAAAAAAAGTTTTTATATCCACACTTATTAAGTTAAGAATTAAGAGTTAAGAGTTAAGAGTTAAGAGTTAATTTATGATTCTTAACTCTTAATTCTTAACTCTTAACTATTTGATGTATTGTCGTTGAATTTTATCGATTTCGTTGTTTATCTTCAATTGTTCGATCCATGCATTCAAGCTGTCTAAAAGTTCGGGAGAATTTTTCCTGACGGCCCAGGCCTGCAACTGCGTGAAACTGATATCGGTCTCGATATCGATTTCGGGAAAACGGGATTTATTTTTCTGTGCGATGGCTTCGTCGCATACGGCATAATCAATGTCTCCTTTTGCCACCATAATGATCAGTTGTTCGCTTTCGTATTTCTCCATTTCTTTCACCTGTACGGTGTCGCCGATTTCCACCGACAAGTTGTGGATCCGCAACAAACTCGGAGAATTTTCAGGGATGTACAACGTTTTTCCGGCCAATCCCAACTGATTGCGAATCGGTTGAATCCCGTTGTTGTATTTGGCGGTACGCTGCACCAGCACCTGTTTGTTCAACATAATCGGCTGCGTAAAATTCAACTCTTTCCGTAGTTCACTCGTAACCGGAATATTGCGGGCTATCACATCATAATCGCCTCTTATTAATCCGTCGATACTTTTTTTCAAATCCATTTCAGGATAAATCTCCACTTGCAGCCCCATCTTTTTGCCGAACAGTTTCGCCAGATCATATTGAAACCCCGAAATGGTATCGCCTGAAACAAAATAGCCCATCGTATTATATTCCGTTACGACACGTAAAACGCCGTCTTCCTTTATTTCGGTATAATCCCGATCGCCCGGATCTCCGATAACGGCATTTCCCACCTTATTATCCCTATTGCCGTATTCTTTCAATAATAAAATCAACAAAACGACAATAAGCAACAATGCCGCATAAATAGTAATCTGTTTGTAGGAATCTTTTTTCATGCGTACATAATTTATTTTAAAACAAAACAAAAGTACGGAAAAAAGTAACAGATAAACAGTAAACGATAAAAAACTTGAGCGCAACTCAAAAGTATCCGGTGTTTAAAATAGATCCCGATTTTTGCTTTGCCCGATAAATTCCTCCAGCGCTTTTCCCGGATCGTCTGTTTTCATAAAATTTTCTCCCATCAGGAATCCTTGAAAACCGGCTTGTTTTAATTGAACGACCGTTTCGGGGCGGGAAATTCCGCTTTCAGAAATCCGGACAAACTCTTTCGGCAGTCGACCGGCCAAGCGGATCGAAGCCTCCAAATCCACGGAAAATGTTTTGAGATTGCGATTGTTGATCCCTACGATGTCGACATATTCGTTGATATGATCCAATTCACTTTCATCGTGCAATTCCAGCAAAACCTCCAAATTCAGTTCCCCGGATTTCCGGGCCAAATTCAATGTCTGTCCGGGCGTCAATGCGGCTGCAATCAACAACACCGCATCTGCGCCGATGGCTTTTGCGACATACAATTGGTATTCGTCGATCGTAAAATCTTTTCTCAACAACGGAACATCCGTTAATTCCCGTGCCTGTTTTAAATCGGAGATCGATCCCCCGAAAAACTTCTCGTCCGTAAGTACCGAAATACCTGCGGCCCCGGCACGTGTATAACCGGGAATGATGTCCGATATTTTCGCATATTCGTTGATAAATCCTTTTGACGGCGATTTTCGTTTAAATTCCGCGATAATCGGTACATCCGCTTTCAACAACGATTCTTTCAACGAACGTTTAGGATGATGAAACACCCGTGATTCAAGTTCTTCTAAACTGATCGCCTCCCGATAATGCCGCAATTCGATTCTTTTTTGTGCAATTATTTTATCTAAAATATCCATGATCATGTAAAAAATAAACAGTAAAAAAATAAAGAAAACAACGTTTTTCGACGGGAATATTCGACCTCGCCGATTTATTTGTTTATCGTTAAAAATTTTTCGAATACTTGTAATGCTTTACCGCTTTCGACGGAAACGGTTGCCTGATGAACGGCTTCGTCCAGAGGCAAATCCGGATTGATGGTTCGGATGGCAAAAGCAGCGTTTACGATCACCGTATTTTTTTGTTGAAGAGTCGCTTTGTCATGCAATACGTTGTCGAAAACAACGGCTGCGTCGGCCACCGAATTTCCGCCGAAAAGATCGGATTCGACATTCCGAATGAAGCCGATTTCTTCGGGGATGTAAATTTGCTCGCCCGAAGCGGTGATCACTTTAAATTCGCCGGTCAGCGAAATTTCATCATATCCGTCCAAACTGTGAACCACCGAAAATCGACCGCCCAGATGTTGATACATATAATAATACAAACGACCCATTCCGAGATTGAAAACGCCCAACATGTTGATTCTCGGGCAAACGGGATTCACCAACGGCCCGAGTACATTGAAAAATGTTCGCACCCCCAATTGTTTCCGGACTCCGGCCACCGTTTTCAATGCCGGATTAAAAAGCGGAGCGTGTAAATATGCCAAATGACATTCGTCCAACGATTTTTTAAGTTTTCCGATTTCGACGGTAAATTTCACCCCATGCGATTCCATGACATTGGATGCCCCGCTGACGGAGGTCGCACCGTAGTTTCCGTGCTTCACGACGTTATACCCTGCGCCGGCCACGACAAAACAGCTTGCCGTGGAAATGTTGAAGGTATTTTTATTGTCGCCTCCCGTCCCGACAATATCAATCGGATCGTATTCCGACAAATCGACGGGAACGCGCATATCCAACAAGGCTTCGCGAAAACCGGTCAATTCTTCCAACGTAATGCTCCTCATCAAATACACCGAAACGAACGCCGCAATCTGAGCATCATTATATTTCCCGACGGCCATGCCGGTCAAAATATCTTTGGCTTCATCCCGGTTCAAATACTGGTGATCGAATAATCTATATAGTATTTCTTTCATGAAATTAAAGTTATGAATTAAAAGTTAAGAGTTAAGAGTTAAGAGTTAAGTATTAAGAGTTTAATAATTCTTTGCAATGGATAACAGCCCGGATGTCATGGTTGATTATCAATGATTTAAAAAGTTATTGATGATTGTTTCTCCGAGAGGCGTCAAAACCGATTCGGGATGGAATTGCACGCCGTGAACATCGTATTGCCGATGTCGGAGCGCCATGATTTCACCGTCGTCTGATAATGCCGTCACCAGCAGTTCATCCGGAAAAGCCGTATTTTTCACGGCCCACGAATGGTAGCGGCCGACATTGATTTTCGACGGAAGTCCGTTGAAAATATAATCCGGTTCGATCAATTGAATCGAAGATGCAATTCCGTGATACACTTCATCCAAATTCACCAGCTGAGCGCCGAAACTTTCGGCAATCGCCTGATGCCCCAAACATACCCCCAAAATACTCTTGGTCGGAGCATACCGTTTGATCAACGGCAACAACAATCCGGCTTCGGAAGGAATCCCCGGCCCCGGTGAAAGCACGATCTTATCATATTCGTTCACTTGTTCCAATTCGATGCAATCATTCCGGAACACATCGACTTCAAATCCGTTTTTTCGAATGGCATATACCAAATTATAGGTAAACGAATCGTAATTATCAAAGACAAGTATCTTTTTCATCTCTATTTTTTTATTGCTTAATTTCTCAATTTTTCCGCCATTTCGACGGCTTTAGTCAAAGCGCCCAATTTATTGTTCACTTCCTGTAATTCATTTTCGGAAACGGATTTAGATACAATTCCTGCACCGGCCTGATAATACAAAGTATTGTTTTTGCTTAAAAATGCACGAATGGTGATGGCCTGATTGATTTCACCGTCAAATCCGATATAACCGATGCATCCGCCGTAAAAACCGCGACCGTGATGTTCTATCTCATCAATCAGTTGCATGGCCCGGACTTTCGGCGCTCCCGACAAGGTGCCGGCGGGAAAGGTGTCGGCAAACAGCCGGATCGGATTGGTTCCCGGATGTATTTTCCCGCTCACAGAAGATACCATGTGGATGACATGTGAATAAAAATGTATTTTTTTGTAAATATCCAAAGAAATATCCGAGGCATTACGGCTCAAATCGTTGCGTGCCAAATCGACCAACATCACGTGTTCCGCATTTTCTTTCGGATCTTTCAATAATTCCTCGGCCAATTGCCGATCTTTTTCATCATCGCCGGTACGACGAAATGTACCGGCAATCGGATCGATGTATACTTTCCCGCTTTTCGTTTTCAAATGCGTTTCGGGAGATGAACCGAAAATCCGGAACGAACCGAAATCGAAATAAAACAGATATGGCGACGGATTGATGGATCGCAACGCCCGGTATACTTTAAAATCATCTCCCGAAAAAGCCCGGCTGAACCGGCGGGAAAGTACAATCTGAAACGTATCGCCGCGTTTGCAATGCCGAACGCCCTGTTCCACCATTTGCCGGTAATGTTCGTCCGAAATCGGAGATTGCTCCTCCCCTTTCGCTTGAAAATCATACGAGGCAAAATTCTGATTATTCAATATTTCCTCCATATATTCGGGATTACCTGAAAATCCTTCGGGATTATTTTCCACAATGGTCAATTCATTTTTGAAATGATTGACGATTATCACATATTGATACATAATATAATACATGTCGGGAATTTCCGAGCCGTCATTCACCGTTTTTTTCAAATCGACCGATTCGAAATATTTGACGGCATCATACGAAGAATATCCGAAAAAGCCGTTGAAAGAATGCTTGTGTAAATCTTCCGAAATTTCAAACGTTTTGATAAACCGATAAAAACGGTCGGAAACATTATTTTCTTTAGACACATCCGACACCGTTTCTTTTCCGTCCGGATATTTTTCGGTAATCGTACTTTTTTGAACCAGAAACCGGGCAATCGGACGAACACCGATAAACGAATAACTCGACTCGGCCCCATGATAATCGGAACTTTCGAGCAACACCGATTCGGGATACAAATCCCTTATTTTCAAATAAATGCCGACAGGCGTTTGCAAGTCCGCCAACATCGTTTTGGCTGTGGTTTTTATTTTCATTTTATTATTATTGATTTAGATCCTTGAATATTCAACATACGTCGACATATCTTTGTCGCCGCGACCGGAAAGATTGACAACCACCAGATCGTCGGGGTTGAATGTTTTTCGTTTGAGGATTGCCAAGGCATGGGAGCTTTCCAACGCGGGAATGATTCCTTCCAAACCCGTCAATTCAAAAGCGGCATCCAACGCTTCGTCATCGGTAATCGCGTAAACAGTCGAACGCTTTTCCTTTGCCATATAAGCGTGAATCGGCCCGATTCCCGGATAATCCAATCCGGCCGATACCGAATACGGTTCTTCGATTTGTCCGTCTTCCGTTTGCATGATTAACGTCCGGCAACCGTGAATGATCCCTTCCCGTCCCAAATGAATAGTTGCAGCCGACATCCCGCTGTCCAATCCTTTTCCGGCAGCCTCGGCAACCAAAAAATGCACGTCGTTGTTATCCAAATAAACATAAAAAGCGCCTGCCGCATTACTTCCGCCGCCGACGCAAGCCAACAGATAATCGGGATAATCACGACCTTCCTTTTCCGAAAGTTGCCGTTTTATTTCCTTGCTGATCACCGACTGAAAACGGGCAACCATATCCGGATACGGATGCGGTCCGATGGTCGATCCGATCACATAAAACGTATTCGCGGGATTACAGCACCAGTCTCGAATGGCCTCATTCGTCGCATCCTTCAACGTCATGTTTCCGCTTGTCACGGGAATAACCTCTGCACCAAGCATTTTCATTTTCTGCACATTCAAATACTGACGCTCGACATCCAGTTTCCCCATGTACACATGACATTCCATCCCGAACAAGGCACAAACCGTAGCCGTAGCCACGCCATGTTGTCCGGCTCCCGTTTCGGCGATGATGCGCGTTTTGCCCATTCTCCGCGCCAACAGTACCTGCCCGATCGAATTTGTAATTTTATGAGCGCCGGTATGATTCAAATCTTCCCGTTTCAAATAAATCTTCGCCCCGTATTTTTCGGATAGCCGTTTGGCATGATACAATGCCGTGGGCCTTCCGGCATAATCACGCAATAAACCGGTAAATTCCCTTTGAAAGTCGGGAGTTTCCATAACGCTCAAATACTCGCTCCGAAGCCGTTCCACATTGCCATACAATATTTCGGGGATATACGCCCCGCCGAATTTTCCGTAATAACCGTCTTTATCTACCTGAAAGTTCATTTTGTTTATTATTTTTTGTTATAAACCTCTATCATTAATAAAAAAACATCTTCGCCGATTTGCACTCTCGCTTTTCCATTTTCAAAAGGAGAAGCCTTATCGAAAATAGCAGGGAAAACTTCTTTCCCTGTATTACCTATATAACCCCATTTACCGCCTAAAACAGCTGTGTATTCTCCGTCAGGTTCAAATTCCCCGCCTACGTTAAATGCTGCAAATCCTCCACTAAATGAATCCACATGGAAAAAACGCGGAGAAATGATTATATTTCCTTGCATATCGGCAAATCCGATATAGCCGGTGCTATCATTTACTATTCTAAACAATCCGTCTTCAATATAATCAGGAGCATTATCAAAATTAAAAACGGTAAATAATTTTTTATTGTTTTTATCAATAGCTATTATTTTTCCTTTTTCTAATTCAACAGCGACTACAAAAGCAATTTTATTTGAAAAAGTATCAGTGTATGCAAAAGAATATTCAAAAGGAATTCTTACGCTCCCCAAAGAATCAACATATCCAAACTTTCCGTTTTGCTCTTTAAGAAACCATGTCTGCGAAAAAAGCCAAAAAGGAATAAAAGAAAAAGCCAAACAAATAAAAACATGCTTTATCATAAAATTACTATTTTTATGTAACTATTTTTTGTTAAAGTACATCATAGAATTTAATGTCTATTATTTCAAACACAAAGATGCAAAGACACAAGTCGCAAAGAATTTAAACTTCGTGTCTTTCCGTCTTTGCGACTTGGCGTTTAAAATATAAACTAATTTTTTGTAACATACTTATTCTGTTATTCTATTTCAAAAACCGGGAAAACAAAAAAGGCCTGTTGTGAGTTACAACAGGCCTTTTAAAAAAATCGAAAATATTTCATCGGGAAATACATAGCATAGGCTCAGCTTCTCACAAACCGATTAATTGTAAGACGCCACCACCAAAAAGTATATCCTGATTGTTTGATCATATTTTTGTTATTGATGGTGCAAAGGTATAGATTTTTTGGAAAAAACAAACAAAAAAGTTCTTTTTTACGGAAAAACAGTATAAAATGTAATATCTATCTCTGTATGAAAAATAAATTCACTTTTTTGTGAATATAGAAAATAAGCGTTACCTTGGCTATGATTACCATTTCGGGCGTTGACCTTAATATGATTGCAAACAATCTCGAACCTTATCGTCCCATTCATCCGGGTGAAATATTGAAAGATGAAATAGAGTACCGCGGCATTTCTCAAAAAAGACTTGCAGCGGCAATGGAGATGCCATACACACAGCTAAACGAAATATTGAACGGCAAACGTCCGGTAAATACCGAATTTGCATTACTTATTGAAGCCGCGTTGGATTTACCCGCCGAATCGTTGCTTAAAATGCAGGCGCGTTACAATATGATGGTTACCAAGCGTAACGCTAAATTTATTGATAAATTAAGCAAAATCCACAAAATAGCGGCAATGCTTTAGAATCAATAAAAAGGCTTCACTTCCTGTCGCAGCGGACATGCTGTTCGTCTGCCTGCTTATTCAAAAAAAACTTGCAGTCCGGATTTTATAAAAATACCTTTTTTAAAAACAAATAAACAAAGAATGATTTTTATCGTAATGGAAACAGATTCTTTCTATCGGGCAACAATCCGTCTCCGCAAGTGAATTAACATTCCGTCTATTCCAAATGTCCCGTAGGGACAAAATATTGGTAGAAAAAAATCCGGTACCCCCATCTCCCTGTCCCGTCAGGGACAAAATATTATTCCGGATTCTTTAAAATGCATCTTTTTCATCAAAATTAATATCAAATCATTTTAATATTTCTATCCATATTGCGTCCCTATGGGACTTTGGGTGGAGGAGACGATCTTTTCTTTCTACCAATATTTTGTCCCTGACGAGATAGGGTGTAATCCTCCATCCTTTTTCCTTGTTCCGCCGGAAGTTAGATATTGGTAGAAATATGGATTTATCAAAAACGACTTCCATTCTCTTTCCGGTTTTTGCATAATTTCTTCCCATCCCACAGATTGACCGGTCTTCACTTTCTTCATGAAAATTCCCGATGCAATGTCTTCCCGGTCTTCTTGAGATAAAACAACGACTTTCTCTCCCAACTGTCGGGCCGATTCAATCAGTAATTTCATACGAAATATTTTATTTTTTACATTAAGGCCGTATGGAACCTGCAATCATTTTCATTCTCTTTGTCAATCGTCAGTTTATGAGGATTTCATATTACTTTTTAAATCTGATTGCATTACAAATGTTCCCGGCTTATTTATCAGTAACAATTAATCACCTGCAATAATAACGATTTGAACCCGGATATTTCCACTTTCAGGTCTTTAAAGCATAAATGAACTCATTATCATGAACAAATGACGAAACACACAATAAAAAAAACCGACTGTAAACCTGTTACAATCGGCTTTTTCAACAAATAATATTTTTTAGAATTTATATCCTACACTGATCCAGAAGTTACTGTTTTTGCTGCCACTGTCTTTGACAACATCGGTTAATCCGAGATCATAATTTAAACCAAAATTAAATTTAGTCACTTCCATGCCGAGGCCGAATGTTAATCCGAAATCGAATCTTTTCACGCCCATACCGTCATCTCCGAATGTGTCTATATCCGCACTCGCCGACTCGCCATCTATTTCGCCTTTAAATTTTGTTTTTCCGAAAAGTCCGAAAGCCAAATAAGGACCTGCATTTACATAGACTTTTGTATCCGGAGCAATCGGAAATTTATACGCAAATGCAATAGGAATTTGCAAATAATTAGCATTCATAGTTACATCAGCATCAAAGTCGATGTCTTCAATATAAATCCCTGAATATTTCACACCTTTTGAAGAAAGAAGCACCCCTGATTGAATGGCCATATTCGGAGCAAAACCAAATTCAACGGTCGGACCCACTGTATAACCGACTTTCATTTTCGAATCCTCATCATTCGTCATTGACGACAAGTTCAACCCGGCTTTTACGCCAAACGACACCTGAGCTTTTACACCCACTGCAACGAACAACACTACTGCCAAAAAGAACACTTTTAACCTGTTCATGACCTTTTTATTATTAAATTTTCCTACTCTGTTTCAGGCTTTTCGGATTTCTGCCTTGCTGTCTTTTTTATTTTTGACAACGGACAAAGATACATATTTTTGTTAAAAACAAGACTCTCTATCTAATTCATACTGAATTTAATTCGTGTTTTTCTTCCGGTTCAACCCGTTTGAAATTTCACCTTTTTTCTCAACGATCAATCAGTTCTTTCAAATCTTCCGGAAGGTAAAATTCCTTGTTCTTATCGATGTAAACAAATACCGTATGAAACGGAACGGTTGTTTTTTTATTCAAAACCACCTCATTGTCAAAAGCTTTCAACCGGATTGTTTTTTTGGTTTTGCCGGACGTAACGGTCAGCGTCGGAACCGGTAAATCCGGATCAAACACACATTGATATTCTTTCTCGGGAAAAAGAGTTTTATGCCCGCAAAAATATTTTTTGGTGGAATCGGCTAAACTTCCGATTCCTGCCACCTGTTGCAAATAACGGTTCACCTCTGTATTATGAATCACACCGGTCATAATGTCTCCTTTCGGATGATACACCGCCAGAAAAACATCTTCACCGGTATGTCCCGTGGTCGTAAAACCGATGCATGTACGGGAAGTCACGATCGTCGTCACCAACTTTTTTACCTTTTTCAAATTATCTTCATTACCCGGACTTCGACGCAATCCGGCTAATAAACTATCTGTTTCCGAATCTGTCAGATCATTGATTCCCATATAACCGGAAAAATATTTCTTGATTTCATCCGCGCTTCTTTCCCGTGCCGAAATTTCTTTAAAAAAATGATCGATCGACGACTTACAATTCAACAACGGAGCTATTATTTCATTTTTCGGCAATTTGTCATAACCGGAACTATATTTCATATTTCCGATGCTGACACCGCTGTTGGCATGATCGGGACAAATCACGACGGCTGTTTGTCCATCTTTTTCCGCAAAATCCATCACCGTTTTCACCGCTTGGTCAAACGCCAGAAATTCTGTGACAATCCCCGCCGGATCATTTCCGTGTGCAGCCCAATCGACTTTACTGCCTTCGATCATCAAAAAAAATCCGTTCGGATTCTTACTCAATATCGCCAATGCCTTTTCCGTCATTTCCCGCAAAGAAGGATATACCGCAGTATCTCTGTCCAATTCATACGGCAGATAGGTCGGAGCAAACAATCCCCAGACTTTAGCGCCCGAATACGATTTGAACCGGTTGTAATCTGTAATCACATCCCATTGATTACGAAGCAGATAATCTTTTTCGTCTTGATTCAAGTAATCCGTTCCGCCGCCGAAAACAACATCAATGTTATTATGCACCATTTGCGAAGCTAAAAAATCGTATTTATTCCGGCTATAATAATGCGCCGAAAAATCAGCCGGCGTAGCATGCGGAAATTCACAGGTCACCACCAGTCCGGTCGACTTACCGCTTAGTTTGGCCGCTTCCAGAATGGTCATGGCCGGTGTATTTGCCGATCCGGCATCCACCGGCACGACATCATGATCCGTTTTTTCGGGATATGTGGCAATATAACCCGTCTGTGACACCACTCCGGTGGCATAACAACTTCCCGTCGGGGCCGAATCGCCGATGGGAGCATCGGACGAATGGGTCTTGACCAGCCCGCAAATAAACGGATCGATGTTCAATCTGACCACATCGATGTCTTGCATCCTGCTGTAACCGAGTCCGGATTTATACCATCGAGACAATGCCAAAACATTGGTGCTCGTTCCGTCGGGAATCATCATAATTACATTTTTCACCGGCTCCGGCTTTTGTGCCGAAATATTAAATAATGATACCTCTGAAAACAAAAGAAAGATAAAGCTGCGTATGAATATTTTCATAAAATGTGAATATTTGGCATAAAATAAAATAAACGCCCCCATGAAAAACACAGGGGGCGTATGTTGTCAAAGAACCGGATTCCCGGCTTTATTTTGCATAACTCACGGCGCGGGTCTCCCGGATCACCGTAATTTTAACTTGTCCCGGATAAGTCATTTCATCCTGAATTTTCTTTGCGATTTCGGAAGACAATGCCTCCGTATTTTTATCGTCGATCCTGTCGGCTCCGACAATCACGCGCAATTCACGGCCTGCTTGAATCGCATACGTCTTCAATACGCCCGGATAAGACAGGGCCAATTGTTCCAGATCATTCAACCGTTTGATGTAAGCTTCCACAATTTCGCGGCGGGCGCCCGGACGAGCCCCCGATATGGCGTCGCACACCTGAACGATCGGGGCGATCAGACTTGTCATTTCCGTTTCGTCATGGTGAGCGCCTATCGCATTACAAATATCCGGTTTTTCTTTATACTTTTCGGCCAACTTCATTCCTAACAAAGCATGCGGCAATTCCGGTTCATCATCAGGCACTTTCCCGATATCATGAAGCAACCCGGCACGTCTCGCTTTCTTGGGGTTCAATCCCAATTCCGAAGCCATCACGGCACATAAGTTAGCCGTTTCACGCGCATGTTGCAACAGGTTTTGTCCGTAAGACGAACGATATTTCATTTTTCCCACCAGACGAACCAGTTCGGGATGCAACCCGTGTATTCCCATATCAATGACCGTGCGTTTGCCTGTTTCGGTAATTTCATCTTCCACCTGTTTACGTACTTTTGTCACCACTTCTTCGATGCGGGCGGGGTGAATACGACCGTCCGTCACCAACTGATGCAATGCCAGACGGGCTATTTCCCGACGCACGGGGTCGAACCCGGAAAGAACGATGGCTTCCGGTGTATCATCCACAATGATTTCAACGCCCGTAGCCGCTTCAAGGGCACGGATATTCCTCCCTTCACGACCGATCACACGACCTTTGATTTCATCCGATTCGATATGAAACACCGTCACGGAATTTTCAATGGCCGTTTCCGTTGCCACCCGTTGAATGGTTTGAATAACAATCCGTTTGGCTTCTTTGTTGGCCGTCATTTTGGCTTCGTCCATGATTTCATTGACATAAGACGCCGCCTCGGTTTTGGCTTCATCCTTGAGCAATTCGATCAATTTTTCTTTCGCTTCGCCGGCAGACAAATTGGAAATCAGTTCCAATCGCTCAATTTCCTGTTTATGGATTTTTCCCAGCTCCTGTTTTTTCTTGTCCACCAATTCGAGTTGATTTTCCAAATTATCTTTGATGGCTTCCATTTCCGTTTTTTTGCGTTGCAACTCTTCCTGCTTTTGGATCAACATCAACTCCCGTTGTCTCAGTTTGGACTCGGAAGACTGTATTTTTGCATTGCGGGAAATAACCTGCTTTTCAAGATCGGCCTTTAAATGCAAAAATTTTTCTTTGACTTCCAACAACTTATTTTTTTTGATCACTTCCGCTCCTCTTTGAGCTTCGTCCAAAATTTTATTATAGCGGGACTTATAAAACAGCTTGAGTCCGAAGAAAGCCAAAACAGCCCCCGCGACAATGCTCCCGGCAATTATTAAAATAGTTTCTATCATGAGTTTATGTAATAAAAAATTAAAAAAACACTACCTCCTTATTAAAATAAAGTGTAGTGCGGATATGATATAAGAATTATTCTTCCTGTAAATATTTTTCGATTTCTGCTGTTAATTGACGTACCTTATCGGTAAACGTGTCAATGTCTTTTTCTTCAGCCAATAACAAATTATCCACAGAGAATTGATAAGCAGTCATCGCCAAAAAATCCTGAGTGTCTAAATTTCCGGTTTTAGAATAACGAGTTTTATATTGACCGACTATTGACGATAACTTCAAACGAGCTTTACGATACATTTCCTCCTCTTTCCGGTTAATAAAAAGAGGGTATTCTCTTCCTTCAATCTGTATCTTAATTCTCAGTTTATCATCGGTCATTGTCTTTATTCATTTAATAAAGCGATGCATTTATCTATTTCCCGCACTAATGCCGACAACCGTTTTTTGGCTTCTTTTGAATCATCATTGTTCATCGAAATAATTTTAGCCAATTTCAGATTGTCATATTTTGATGTAATTTCTTCCACAGCTTCTTTAGCTTCGGCTATTTCTCTCTCTTTCAGAGCAATAGAACCTCTCAGATTTCTGTTTTCGGTCTTCAATTTATCGCAATAATCCATCAATTGTCTTACCCGAAACTCAAAATCTTTCAGTTGTTTTACGTGTTCTTCGGTCATTCCACACCAAAATTCTGCACGAAATTACGAAAAAAAGCGAATATTATTGTTTTTTCCGATTATTTTTTAATATCGAACCTGTTTTTAAGAGGTTGTTTAAATTTTGTATCGACGCCGATTTGAGTTATCGGTTATCAGCCTTCGGCAAAAAATAAACGATAAAAAGTAAAAAGTTTTTTGAATTTTCCTTTCATCGTTTCCATCAAAAACAAAACCATGCCTTTGAAAGAAACCTCTTCCGCGACATGGTTTTGTTTTGTAAACGTGCTCTTTTTATCAAAGCAAGGAAACAATCAATTCACCTTCTTCATCGGCGATACTGATTTTATCTTCCCTTGCCAACCATCCAAATGCTGCAAAGAGATCTTTATCCGTTAATTTACTCGCCTTTTTAATGTCTTTTGCATTCATCGGGCCATTTTCATTAAGCAGATTCCAAACAAGACCTGCGCTAATTCCGAACTTTTCGTTTAACATGTTTGATATTGTGTTTAATTGATAATAATGATTCCTGATCGAAAAAGTAATGGTAACACTATAAAAAATATATCATTTTTTATCAGGCCGCAAAATTACCGCTTTTCAACAAGTTATCAAAATTGTAGACAATTTATATTGTTAATTTTATATAAGTACCTGAATATGTGCCAAAACTTAATCTAGATTAAAGAATATATAAAACCGTTTAAAACAATTTTGCGGGATATTCTCCTTGTTCGATCAACCGGTTGATTTTATTCACCACTGCCGGACGATCTTCGGCATAGGTTACGCCAAACCATTTGGACGGCGTATCCAATACTTTCACCCGGGCGGTTTTATTTTGGATCAATGTATTGACAACCCATGGAATAAAAAATTCGGAAGTAATGTTATCCTTATTCCTTTTCAGAAAATCTTTGAATATTTCTTCGGAATATTCAAAATAATCGGGCGTAAATCCCCACATATTCATGGAAACCGGCGTATTTTCATCCACCTTGACAAACACATCGTTATCATCTTTATATTCAACATTCCCGTCAATGCGTTCAATATGTGTCCGTTCCACCACCGATGTCAAAAATCCGTCGGCATCGGTTTGACAAATTCCTCTGGCAACGGCTCCGCTTTCCGACAGTGTATTTCCGATCCGGTATCCGATCATGCAGTAATCATTTTTCTTTCCGTCTGATTGAAGCAGATAATCCGCCAAAATTTTAAAACTTTCGCGTCCGTAAAAATCATCGGCATTAATCACGGCAAAAGGTTCCTTGATGACGTCTTTACCCATCAAAACGGCATGATTCGTCCCCCACGGTTTTACTCGTCCGGGATTCAGCGTAAAGCCCGGCGGCAAACTATCCAATTCCTGAAAGACCAATTCCACAGGAATCACATTTTCATATTTTTGAATGATTTTTTCACGAAAGTCCTGCTCAAAAGTATGCCGGATGACAAAAACAACCTTCCCGAATCCGCCCCGTACAGCGTCAAATATGGAATAATCCATGATTGTTTCACCACCGGGCCCCAGACCGTCCAATTGTTTTAAACCGCCGTAACGGCTTCCCATCCCTGCCGCAAGAACAAAGAGTGTCGGTTTCATAAGTTTTCAGTGTGTTTTATATGTTTATTAAATTTGTTCCAACAGCGAAGAAGAAACCCACCCGACATTTCCGTCGGCCAATTCTATTTCCGCCCAATCATTCAACGTATTTTTTATCCGGACTTTCAGTCCTTCATGGATGACAAACAAATCGGTTCCTCCGGGATTCGGGGAACTTTTTACGGTGATGGAAGGAGCGAAAATAATGGCATATTTCTTTTGTTCAACGATTTTTTTCCGATTATTCGCAAATATATTTGACAGGCCCGCGCAAACCAACAGAGCGATTCCGACATAAAATCCGGCTTTCCGGAGGATGGAAAATCGACCGAAGAAAAACAAGAAAGAGCAGCAAATCATCAAAATAAATAAAACAATACCCGATTTAGCCCAAGCGTCCGAGCTTTGCAAATCTTGAATGTCGTGAAACCATTGAACCGCAAAAAATGTTTCAACCGGTTCTATTTTATCGGTTATTTTACTTTGCGCCAATTCCAGATTGGCACGAATATCGCCATCACCCGGAGCAAGTTCCAGAGCTCTTTCATAATTTAAAATCGCAAGAGCCGTTTTTCCCGACTTATAATAAGCATTTCCCAAGTTGTAATATAATTCAGCGGAAACGCCTTTTGACAATTCCCGGTCATAAGCCTCTGCCGCTTCGACGTAATTTCCTTTGGCATAAGCCTCCGCCCCACCGGAAAGATCTTGCGCAAAAATTCCCGATGAAATGACACATGCTGCGATCAAGGCTGAAAAAATCTTCATATCCAAATCATTAATAAGATTTACGAATTATTCCGTTTTTTAATTGTACTTTCCATTTCATTGATGACTTCGGTGGTCCGCCGATAAATCTTTTCCATCGAATTATCGTCGCCGACGGGAGCATAACGGGCAAACTCACAACTGTGAAGGATATCCATAAACTCGGCAATCAAAGCGTTTTCGACACCGGATCCGGCTAATTCCGACTCCACATTGTCTTTGCTCAGCTCCGAAACCGGAATACTCAATTTATCGCTCAAATATCCCCACGAAGCCTTCAAAACCTCGTCATAAAATTCTTCTTTTTGATTTTCCTTCAAATAGACGGCGGCTTTTTTAAGGCGTTTACCGGCCACTTTATTCGCTTTTTTGGTGCGTACCAATGCCAAGTTCGCATTTTCCTTCGCCTGTTTTCTGAAAATGACAAATAATGCGACGGCAATGATCAACGGAATGAGATACCACAAATAATACGGCCATGTTCCGAAAATAAATTCGCCACGAGGTTTGATATGCAAATCACCGGTTTTGATGTAACGAATGTCCCGGTTCAACAGTTTAAGACTTTCCTGATCCGTATAATTGCTGACCACGGAGCCGGCGGCATTTCCCGAACCTTTTTCCACATGCAGTTTATATTCGGGCGTTTTCAGTGTTTTATACGATTGTGTTTTCAAATCAAAATAGGAGAACTCCGCCGAAGGGATGACAAAATCGCCCGGATGACGGGGAATCGCCAAATATTCGATCGTTTTGCTTCCCGTCATGCCGGACGACGTTGCTTTGAAATTATTGTCCACCTTGGGATCATACGTCTCGAAATCGGCGGGGAATTTGATTTCCGGATTCTTCATCAGCTTGATGTTTCCGGTTCCCCGGAAAATCAGTTTCACGGTAACGCCTTCATTGGTTTTGGGTTGTTCGGGAAAAATGGAAGACGACATGGTGAAATCGCCCAACGCCCCGGAAAATGAAGCGGGCTTTCCGTCGGGAAGGGATTTTACATTAATGGTCAGCGCCGGTGTCATCAAAACCTTTTTTACTTCCTGAACTCCGCCCATCGGTATATTAAACGGATTTCTCGACGAATTGGGGACATACACCCCGACGACGGTTCCGATTTTTGCGGCAGGAATGGTCAATGTACCCGAACGTTGGGGAAACATCACCAATTGCCGCAGCACTGCCGTCTTATAATTTTTGCCGTTCACGTTTTCCAGTTGCCATTGACTGGCGGCAATATCCAATTCCTGGGTCATAAATCCTTCATAATCGGGAAATTTAACATTGGAATTATCAATGCCGGTACTTTCATATCTTGAAAACAATTTATACGTCAACACAAAAGCTTCTTGTTCATAAACCGTTTGTTTCGAAGCAATGGCCCGAATAAACAAATCATCCGAAGACACATTCAAAGACGCGGATGCCGAACTTCCCAAATTCCCCTGTGACGACATATTGTTGCCGGATGAACTTTGAGGTGCATTTTTATCGGGAGGCAAAACTTTAATGATCAACGCATTGGAGGTATATGATTTCCCGTCGACCGAAATCGTTGCGGGAGGAATATTAAAACTTCCTTCCTTCGAAGCCTGAACGACATACGTAAACATCAAAGAGGAGGACGTTGTTGTTTTCCCGTTGATGATTTGGGTGCTCATACTCACCGACGACGAAGGGCCGAACTTCACTTCCAGTTCTCCGAAACTCGGCCCCCGAAAATTTTTGGCATCCGCATCATTCACCGTATAGGAAACCTGAAAAGTCCGCTCTTTAATCACGGACGAAGGAGCATTTGCCCGAAAGATTACATCTTCTCCCCATGTTTTGAACGTTGCGGTAATCAAAAATATAAATAAACAAAAATATATCTTCATAAATATGTGTTAGATAATAAATTAAATCAATACAGCCGGAAAAAACAGTCGAATATCACCGGGAAGATCCCATCACCAATCCTTATCGGGTTGCTTTTTGGCTTGAACTTTTTTGGCTTGTTGCAGTTTTTCCTGCGTCTGTTTTTCGTCCTGCATCATGGCATCCAAAATTTGTTGTGCATTATCTTTCGACATTTGATTTTGATCTTGTTGTTGATTCTGATTTTGATCTTTGTCTTTGTCTTTTTTGTCCTGATCGTTGTTTTGTTGCTGTTGATCTTTGTTTTTATCCTGATTTTGATCTTTGTTCTTATCCTTATCCTTGTCTTTATTTTGTTGTTGATCTTGCTGTTGTTGCTGTTTTTTCAACAATTCTTTTGCCAATACATAATTATACCTTGTTTCGTTGTCGTCGGGATTGTTGAGCAAAGCATTCTTATACGCATCGACACTCTGTTGATAATCGCCGGTGAGCATAAAAAGATTCCCCATGTTGTGCCATGCCATTGCCTTTTGTTTTTTATCTTGAGACAAACTCGTCACCGTTTTGTATTGATTCAATGCCTCGTTCATCTTTTTTTTGTCGTCGTCCGAAACCGCTTTATTTTCCCCCGGTTTTAACTGCCGGTAAATCGCATTTCCCGAATTATAAAATCCTTCCACCGATTTGGAATTTACACTCAATGCTTTATTATATAAATCTTCCGCTTCTTTGTACTTTTGATTTTCATATAATTTATTTCCTTCGCGGATATTCCGTCGTTCTTCTTTTTGAGCGTTGATCACACTCGTCAGAAGCAAAAAGAACAGGAGAAAACAATACTTCATCGTCTTTTTATTTATATATTTTAATCGTTCAATTGTTGTATTCACCGGATTCGAATAATTTCACTTTTCGGAACAACCGGTTTTTCCGTTCCATGACAAAAAACTCTCCGAGCAACAATAATAAGGCAAACCATGCAAATATCGGAAATTGTTCGTTATATTCGGTATACACGACACTGTCCATTTCGCTTTTGCCCATCTTATTGATTTCATCTTGCAGCGCTTTCAACGCACTGTTGGAATTATCGGCTCGCGCATATATTCCTTTTCCCGCGTGTGCAATCTGCCGGCACATCGCTTCGTTCAATTTGGAGACAATGATATTCCCGTCTTTGTCTTTTCTGAAATTATTGGTGTTTCCTATGGGAATGGGGCTTCCTTCCAAAGATCCGATCCCGACGACATGAACCAAAATATTGTTTTCGGCCGCGTGTGTTGCTGCCGCAACAGCATCATCTTCATGATTTTCCCCGTCGGTAATGACAATGATGGCTTTTCCTGCTCCTTCATCCGAAGTAAACGATCGTTCCGACAAAGCGATTGCCTTTCCGATCGCGGTTCCCTGTATCGGCACAATATTCGGATTAATGGACGACAGAAACATCTTAGCCGACATAAAATCCGTTGTAATCGGCATTTGAATGTAAGCGTCTCCTGCAAAAACAACCAATCCGACTTTATCGTTTTTCAGATTATCGATAATTTTGGAAACAAGCTGTTTGGCTTTTTCCAATCGGGCGGCGGATAAATCTTTATCTTGAGAAAGCATTGAATTGGATACATCCAGCGCAATCATGATCTCCACTCCTTCCCGCTTCACATTTTCCCGTTTGGAACCGAATTGAGGACCGGCAATGACAATGATTAAAAAAGCGGCGGCGACAAATGCCAACCAGAATTTCACCCAGATTCTCGCCAAAGATGCTTCCGGCATGAAAAATTTCAACAATTTGGGATTTCCGAACTTTTCAAGATTCTTTTTCCGCAAATTTAAAGCATAAAAAAAGAGGATCAGCAACAAAGGTAAAATAATCAATAAATACAAATACCCGGGGTTCTCAAATCTAAACATATTTGATTTTCCTATTTTAAAACTTATACATTCCGCAATCTGCCGTGAAAAGCCGCTTCCGGGTAAACTCACATCCACCGTTCCACCCTAAATTCCGCTCTTCAAAACAGGCGGTCAAAAGTACAAAACTATATGGTAAAAAAAATATCAATGTAAAAAATAATCTTAATCCCAGAATAATTCAACTATTTTATAATCAATTTATTAAGCCCAAAACAACCTTAAAAAAAGTCTGTTTTTGTTATTTTTTTAACTAAACCCGGCTATATTTTAACAATTGATTTTTAAAAAATTTAAATCGAAAGTTGAAGAATTTTGCGCAATTTTGCAATCTTAAAAAAATAACAGTGTCGAATATACAATAAGGAAAACAACACACAGTTTAAGTTTATTATGGATTATTGGTCAATCATTCAAAAATATTATCCCGAAGGCTCCGGCCTATACAACATATATGTTTCTCATGGTCAATCAGTTGCAAACAAAGCGGTAGAATTGGCAAAAAAGCATCCGGAATTGGATCTCGACATTCCTTTTTTATATGAAGCCGGTATGTTGCACGACATCGGGATTTTTATGACTGATGCTCCCGAGATCGAATGTTTCGGCGACAAACCTTATATTTGTCACGGATATTTGGGTTCGGATTTGCTGAGAAAAGAAGGATTTCCGAGGCATGCTCTGGTTTGCGAACGGCATACGGGAACCGGACTCAAGCTGGAAAATATCATCAAAGATCATTTACCTGTCCCTCAGCGGGATATGTGTCCGCAAACATTGGAAGAGCAATTGATCTGTTTTTCCGACAAATTTTATTCGAAAACCAAATTAAACAAAGAAAAAACGGTCGAAAAAATCAGAGAAAAAATGAAACGGACGGGAAAAAATTCTGTCAAACAATTTGATGCCTGGTGCAAATTATTTTTATGACTTTATCCGGGCAGAATTGTCGGTGGTGCAAGAGGGCGGTGGAATAATAATTCTTCTACCTACTCGATTGTTTCAATCTGTATTGCCGTATGTTATCCTCACAACTTACCGTTTGCCAATCAGAGGCTACTGAAAGAAAAATTCTCAACTTCCTAACTCTAATTGATTTTTTATCAAATGATAATAAGCTCCTTTATTACTTACCAGCTGAGCATGTGTTCCTTGTTCCGATATTTGTCCATTTTTTAAAACAATAATTTGGTCGGCATTTTTTACGGTTGAAAGACGGTGGGCAATGATTAAAACGGTTCTACCAACAAAAAATTCCTGCAAATTGGTATGAATAATTTTTTCGTTTTCTGCATCAAGCGCACTGGTTGCTTCATCAAGAAAAATAAATTGAGGATTTTTGTATAAAGCTCTTGATATGAGAATTCGTTGAGTTTCACCGCCACTTAACTGAACACCGGAATTTCCTATTCTTGTTTCGAATTTCATCGGTAAATTGCCGATAAAGTCTAAAATATTAGCCAGCTTGCAGACATTAATTAATCGATCAAAATCTACTTCATCATCTGACAAAACAATATTTTCAGCTATTGTTCCGCTAAAAATTTTCCCATCTTGTAAAACAATACCACAATTATTTCTCCATTCAGATGCAAAAATATCATTAATATTTTTGTCATTTAAATAAATATTACCCTGTTCAATAGGATAATAAGCTAACAGCAATTTCAGTAAAGTACTTTTTCCACTTCCGCTTGCACCTACAATAGCAGTGACAGTGTTTTTTTTGATCGTAAAATTTATGTTTTGTAATACAAAAGGACTAAATTTACCCGGATATTTAAACGATAAATTACTTACATCTATATGATCAACCGGAGTATTGCTGATATGCTTCTTTTTTGCAGTATCTTCATTTTCCGTATGATGTATTTCACCGATACGTTCATTAGCGATTTTAGCATCTTGGGCATCTTTAATAAAATAAGTCAAATTATTAATCGGCACCAATAATTGTCCGATAACATAAGAAACACTTAACAACACTCCTAATGACATTTGACCATGGATAATGAAATATGCACAAATAGCAATAGAGATTAATTCTTTGAATTTAGATATAAAATTGACGCCGATCGATTGATACATATTTAGAAACAAAGATCGTAATTCTAAGTCATTCAATCTTTCTTGTAACTTTGTAATACGATTGATTGTTTTATTCTGAGCATTGTTTATTTTAATTTCAGGCATATTCATTATAAATTCATAAATAATATTGTTATTTTCCGATTGTTTAAGAAATTTGGCATATTCCAATACCGCTCTTTTATTTAGGAACAAAAACACCCACAACATCGACAATGCAGTTAATATCAGATAAATAATAAATATGATCCTATTGTAATACAAAAGAATTGAACCGAAAATCAAAATATTCAATACACTTAACGCTAATTCGATACCTTTCCATGTAATAAACTGTTGAATTGTAGTCTGGTCATTAATTCGTTGTAAGGTTTCAGTATTTAATCTTGTATCGAAGAAATTCACAGGCAATTTCATTAATTTTTTCAGCAATGATTGTTTTAATCCAATACTCAAAGTAAAATTCAACTTTGTAAGAATTATGTTGCTAAAAAAATCAGAGATAAAATAAGATATGAATAAAATAAACTGCGCCAGAAGAAAATATATCACTATACCAATTTGTTTTGAACTAATCCCTTCGTCAATGACCCGCTGAAAGACAAAAGGTATTGACCAATTTGCTGCCAACCCAATAATTACAAGCAATAATGTCAACAGATAACGAAACTTATTCTTTTGAAGAAATTCTTTTATTTGCGAATAGATTGGTAAAGATATCCATGATATCCACGATTTTTTAGTAGTATCCGGTAAATAGGTTGTCTCAAAATTTTCATCAGGTTGTAAAGCGATAGCAATCCCTTTGAGATTTGCACCTTTCCACGCCGATTCAAAATCATCTTTGGAAAGTACTACACGGCCATAAGCAGGGTCAGCAAGATGAAAAAGATTGTCTTTTTTTCGTTTAGTCACCCGCTCATAAACCAAAAAATGTTCTTGCTTCCAATACAAAATAACAGGAAACGGAAATGTTTGTAATTCATCTGTCGTTAATTTTAAAGAACCGGCATTAAAGCCGATTTGGGCAGCTTTGTCAGCAATATCTTGTATGGTAATGCCAATTCTTGTGAACTCAAATAATGCTTTAATTTGCCGTAAAGCATACTTTTTACCGAAAAAACTTGCAATCATGGCGAGACAAGCTGCACCACAATCAGTACTTGTAAGTTGGTGATAAAAAGTTATCTTATGCCGTTTCATTTTCTTGCATTATTAAATCGACCATTGCTTTTATTGCCTTGTCTTTTTCATTTTCATTAAATGAATAAGTACAATAATCATGTTTATCTAAATTTTCTAATGCATGTCGGGAACAACCTCCGTTACAAATAGGCAACAAACGGCAAACCAAACAAGGCGGATTATTAAATTTCACCTTCATCCTGCGTTCAAGCGAATTGTTTTCCCATTCTATTTCGCCTTCATCGGTTAAAAAACCCTCTCTGTTTTCGCTCTTAAAGTCTTTCGCAGTGCATTTGAATACATCGCCATTGTAATTAATTATCGCACTGTTTCGTTTATCGGCACAACAGGAACCTCTAACTGTATCATTACAGTAACTGCTGCTTTTTACATTTAACCCTATACTTTTTATAAATTCAACATTTCTATTCACAATAATATCTATATCATCTAATTTATCATTTTGCCAAACTCTATGAAAATCAATTAACAAATATTTTTTTATCATTTCTTTTTCTATCGTCAATAAATCATCTGCAATTTTATATGCATCTTCAATGTTTTCATCCGTAAAATTGACTCTTACTCTAACAAACATTTTATTTTCAACTAATTTTTTAATATTGTTTATAATGGTTGAATACGAACCTTTTGCGGGGCTGATAAAACGAACTTTATCGTGATTTTCGCGATAACCATCCAAAGTAATTTGAAATTCCGGTTTTATCTGCCTTTCGTTAAAATAGCTTAGAAAGTTGTCATTTATTAAATATCCGTTTGTTATAAATCCAATGCTATACTGCTTTCCAAATTTACTTGTTATTGAAATAAATTCATTAATAATCGGGATTATTATTTTTTCAAAGTACAATAATGGTTCTCCACCAAAAAAATAAATATTAAAAAACTCTAAATCTTTATTCTGCACTATATTAAAAATGAGTTTATTAACCTTGCTTACAGTATCTGCCTCCATTTTTGATTGTTTGGCATGAGTCTCATAGCAATACCAACAGTTAAAATTACAATTGATTGTAGGATTAATAATTAAATTGTATATTTTTTTATCATTATCAATAGAATAAACTAATTTCTTAATTTCATCTACTTCGTCAACATCGTCTTTGACGAGAAATTTTTCCTCTGATAAATAGTTATAAAAATCAGGATGTATATTTATTAAATTATCTATCCCGTTTAGCGTTTCATGCTCCAAAATATTCTTAAGTTCAGGCTCCAAAAAAATAACTCGCTTCTCAAAAGCATTATATAATGCAAATTTATTTTTATAAGAAATAATAGAATTAAATTGACTGTATTTCATTTATCTTGATTATTATATTGAATTTTTATTTATTTATCCTGAAAACACATTATATTTTATTTAAATTTTCAATAAGGCTGCTCCTTCAGAGAACAGCCTTGTTTGAAAATTTTTCAGAATAATCATTTTATTTTCAATACCTGCTATTTGAAATATTTAAGATCAATATCAAATTTTAATATTTGCTCTTTTTATAGCTTATACATAGAATATCGAAATGAAATGCTAATTACATGACTAATCAAATCTTACTACTTATTTTTAGCTACTGTACAGCCACATTGATAAATATTAATTACGAGGCCACCGGATGCAAGGTTATCGTCATACGCCGTGGAAAACCCACCTTTTAACAGGGTATTCCCTTTTGAATCTACAGTTTCGAATGATGCAATGTTAAAATTTTTTGTTTTTTGAATTTCAGCTTTCATTTTTAATGTTTTTTATTTGTTAATAAATTATTGTATTATACAAAAATTACTTAATTTGCATTGCGCACTGCAAAAGAATTCGTAATTTTTGTTATGCAAAGATAATCCTCATTCTTTCTGAGTTGTACGACAAAAAGTTTTAGAATCGACAACTTATTTTGTATAATTCAACTTTTGCAAGATGCTTGAGTTCCCGTCTCTACGCAAGTACCTATGAATCATCGGAATAACGTATCCTACAAAAACTGATAGTCTCATTTCAATATTGTTACCAAGCAGCTGTAATTTACATATATCCTCGAACGTCCCGACTCTCGTCCTACCGAATTTGTAATTCGGCAGGACCGGAAAATAAAAATACCATTTTATTTTATTGTTGTCCGGATGTTATGTAACAGCGCTTGGCACGTGCCGGGTAATTTTACATGATGTCATGAAAATCACCTTTTTGCTGTTATAATGTAACGGATGCGAAAATTTTTAAAACAAAGTGTCATATTATTTGTTTGTTTTACAACAAAATGTATATCTTTGCAGAGTCAAAGAAGCAAAATGCAACAAAATCATTTGTTTTAACATCAAAAAGACAGTGTATGAAATTCGTCAAAATGCATGGCACAGGCAATGATTATGTGTATGTAAACTGTTTTACGGAAAAGGTCGAAAAACCGGAAGAACCGGTTCGTTTCATCAGCGACCGGCATAAAGGAATCGGCTCTGACGGATTGGTGTTGATTTTACCTTCCGACGGATGCGATTTCAGAATGAGAATGTTTAATCCCGACGGATCGGAAGCGGAGATGTGCGGTAACGCATCCCGTTATTTATTAATAAACAGCGATCCTGCTTTAAGGGAGAGTTCCGTTACAAACACAATATTAAAGCGAATCACGGGTTGAAATTCAATATTTTGTACAAATTACGTGTTGAAATGTGCCGTCAGGCACTGAATATTGGTAGAAAAATGTTGCCGGCACCAACCGGCGTGCCGTCAGGTACGCAATATAAAGAGGAAAAAACAAAAGTAAATCACATTTTGTACCTGACGGCACAAAACAGCGGGTTTTCTTAATATTTCTACCGACATTTTGTCCCTGACGGGACAGAAAGCCCTAATCTCAACCCGCGATTCGCATTATTAACGTAAAAACAATAACAAAATAAGAACATAAAATTATGAGAAATTTTAATACGGCAAAATCAGATGAGTTATACAAGTTGATTCGCAAGAAAATTTACGAAAATACCGGATAACAGACAACCGGATGGGATTATTCACTAACAGATTATTTAAAATTATTACTTTAAAATACATTACCATATGACATCTTTAGGATCAAAATTAATACATTTACGACAACGATACCGATTTTCTCAAACAGCAATTGCTGATATTTTTGGTGTTTCGCAAAATGCGTATAATAAATGGAAAGCAGACAAGTGCAAACCTTCGGCAGAACATCTGCTTAAATTATCGAAATATTATAAAATTAATATTCATGACCTGCTTGATGATAATAAGGATATTTCCGTGTTGAACAATGAAATAACCGGTGAATACAACAGCTTTATGAATAATGTTCCGGCAAACATCGCTCCATCCTCCAAATCAGTTATAGAACAGATCCATCAAACGCAAGAACAGATTTCAAATCTGATGGAAATTCAATTTCATTTGATGGAAGAATTGTTAGGAAAAACGGGAATGCTCCGCATAACATACACGGGAATGGTAACTTAGTTGAAAGTTTAAAAAGAATATAGTCATGAAAAAAATTATTTTAATATTTATTCTTTTGTATTCAGTAACCGCAAGTCATGCGCAAAAATTTCAGTTATCGGGGAAAGTAGTGGAAGAAAACAGCCATCCGGTTGAATTTGCGGAAATATTACTTTTGCAAAAAAACGCAATCATTCAGTATCAATTAACCGGTGACAGCGGACGATTTGTATGTAATGCCGCCCAAGGGAACTATTCATTGTTAATCAGATTGTTAGGCGACACACTTTATACGAAAGATTTGGAAATTGCCGGTGATATTGATTTGGGGAATATAATGGTACGGGAGTCTAAACTATTGCAAGAAGTAACTGTCGTGGGGAAGAAAAAACTCATGGAACGTAAAACAGACCGAACGATTTTTAATGCAGCCGATTTATCAAGTACCGACGGCGGCGATGCCATGGAAGTTCTCCGGATTACTCCGGGTGTCCTTGTAAGTAACAATACCATATCCATCGCGGGGAAAAGCGCCGTAAGTGTGATGATTAATGACCGGCCCGTAAAACTTTCGGGCGACGAACTGGTCAATTTTTTGAAATCGCTGAAAGCCGACGATATTCAAAATATAGAAGTGATCACCACGCCGCCGGCCAAATATGAAGCGGAAGGCAATGGCGGACTGATTAATATTGTGATGAAAAAAACGCCCGTTGATACATGGAACGGTTCTGTGTACGGCAATTACAGACAAGCCGAATACGCACGCGGTATGCTCGGAGGAAGTTTTAACTACAATAAAAAAGCGCTCTCTTTTTATGCGGATGTATCGTATGGTGACGGAAAGTCGGAACTGAAACATGACGACTCTATTTTTTATCCGGACTTAAAATGGGAAATTAAAGACGATTTTATTAACCGTACAAAGCTTTTCGATGCCAGAACCGGTTTTGACCTGAATATAAACAATCATTGGAGCTTGGGAGCTCAATATATCGGCAGCTTGTACAACGGAAAAAGAAACATCAATAATATTGCGGGTCTGTTCGACCGAGCCGATAACGGGGATGCCGGAGGCATCAATACCAAAACAAACGGAAAATGGAATGAAGACACGCATTCAGGCAATATCCATTCCGTTGTTCTATTAGATTCGTCGGGTCGGAAAATAAATTTCGACTTTGATGTATTATCCTACAATTCCAATTCTAACGCAATCTATAAATCGAACACCGAAGGCTCCGGCGATCCTCAAGTACCGAACGGTTTTGCAAGTGAAAATAATATTCTCGACCGAAAGATAACGAACTATGCGGTTCAGATAGATGTTGAACATCCGGTTAAAAAAATCAGTTTAAACTATGGCACAAAACTTTCGTTTACGCATACCAACAACGATATACAGGTATATGATCTTGGTTCCGGAGTGCCGGTAAACGATCTTAATCAAACAAACAAATTCCTTTACGATGAAAATATACAAGCCGTGTATGCTTCCGGGAATGCACAATCGGGTAAATGGACGGTACAAGTAGGGTTACGTGCCGAAAATACTCAATTTAAAGGACATTCGGTAACAATGGATACCGTTTTCAAAAAATCGTATCTTGAATTTTTTCCTACTGCGCATTTGACTTATCAATATAATGAAAAAAGCGGTTTTTATGCTGAATACGGACGAAGAATTAATCGCCCGAACTTTGATCAGCTGAATCCTTTCCGCTTTTATACAAGTCCATACTTTTATTATGCGGGAAATCCCGAATTGCGTCCTTTTTATACCCATAATTTATCGTCGGGATATACTTACAACGATCAATTTCAAGTGGAACTCAGTTATTCAAAAGAAAAAAACAGTTTTGGCGGAGGAGTTAATATAATTGATGCGGACGGATATACCCAACATACCACGCGCTTGAATTATCTTGATGATTACACTGTGGGAACGACTGTAGTTTACATGTTCAATAAATTAAGTTGGTGGACCGGTCAAAACAGCGGCAGCTTGTTTTACCAACATTTCGATTCAAATATTTATCCGCTTACGCCCAAGTCATCAAAAGGTTATCTGACCTATTTTCAAACAACCAATACCTTTTATTTCAACAAAAATCAAACCTTGTCCGCCGGTTTTGACCTTACCGTTATTCCGGGAAATAATGCAATGCAGCTAATTCATATGTACACGCAAACGAATCTGAATGCGTTTGTTAAAATGACGTTCCTCGATAAAACATTATCGGTTACACTTACCGGGAACAACCTTTCGAATGGACATTCACTTAAATGGCGTGGTGAATCGAACGGAAATTTGCAGTATTCTACAGTATATGATGACCCCTTCTTTTTAAGGTTATCCGTTTCCTATAATTTCGGCAGCAAAAAAGTCAATGTACAACAACACCAAAATAGTAATGAAGATGAGAAAAACAGATTGCAATTGAGTTTATAATGAATAAATAATTCCGGCATTTGCCGTTGAGGTTGAACTCAAAAGGTTCCGTTCCGGCGAATTACAATTCGCCGGAACGGAAACCCGCCATATACCGAACGGCACGCGCGGTGGTAGCGGGCAGAATTTAATTCATAACATTTTAAACACGAAGATGCCAAGTCACAAAGACTCTAAACTTCACCTCTTTCCGTTTTTGTGACTCCGGGCGTTTAAAATATAAATCGTTTTTTCCACATCTTTAATAAATAAGGCGGTGAATGTCATTTTTTCCGGCAAAATGTTATAGTTTTGTGCGTCAAAACAAATGAAGGCAAAAGATTGATCGTTCTTTCATATAAGTATAAATTCAAGCCCGACATTTGTTTTAAATTTGTCGAATAATCGAATGCTGCACCTCACAAAAAAGCACATAATATTTTTCAGTCTGCTGATTTGTCTGATTGTTTCCATTACCGCTCTTTCGCAAAACAAATCGTCGAAAGATCCGTCAAAGGGCGACAACAGAATTTCCGACACAGGCTTTCCCCCAGCCGTAAATATCGATTCGATTGCGTCCGACTCCATTCCTCGGGATTCGATAACCGACACCGCCCCGAAAGAGAAAAAATCGAAGCTGACTACCGTGGTCAATTATCAGTCCAAAGATTCGATCATTTTTACCGGAACCGGAGTCGGGTATTTGTTCGGAGAAGGAAAAGTCACTTACGATCAAATCGGTCTCGATGCCGATTACATCCGCATGAATCTCGACAGCAGCGTGGTTTATGCGACCGGAAGAATAGATACCGCAGGGAAAAAAATCGGATACCCGATATTCAAAGATAAAGACGATACGTACAACTCCGAAAGCATTACCTATAATTTCAACACCGGAAAAGGTTATATCACCAATGTCGTTACTCAACAGGGAGACGGGTACATCACCTCCGGAAAAACCAAAAAAATGCCCGACGGATCTTTTTTCATGTCCGACGGAAAATACACGACTTGCGATCTTCATGACCATCCGCACTTTTATATCGACTTGACCAAAGCAAAGGTACGTCCCAAAAAAAATGTCGTCACCGGCCCGGCTTACGTGGTCGTAGAAGACGTTCCATTGCCGTTGGCGTTTCCGTTCGCTTTTTTCCCGTTCACCGACAAATATTCATCGGGAGTCATCATGCCCAAATACGGGGAAGAATCGGTAAAAGGGTTTTATTTGAGAGACGGCGGATATTATTTTGCCATTAACGACAATCTCGATCTGGCGCTGACCGGCGACATTTATACCAAAGGTTCTTGGGGTTTGAAAGCCTTTTCGAATTACGTGAAAAGGTATAAATTCCGCGGATCGTTCAGCACCAATTACATCAAAACCATTTACGGAGATAAATTAGCCGGGGATTATCAGGAACAATCGAACTACAGCCTCGTGTGGCAACATTCACAAGATCCCAAGGCCAATCCGAACCGTTCGCTGTCGGCAGACGTCAATTTTTCGACTTCGGGCTATAACCGGAATGAATTGAATCAAATGTACAACGCTTCTTCGTACACCACCAACACCAAAACATCGGGCATCACTTACGGCATCCGGATGTTTGACAATCAGTTGACTTTAAATACTTCGGCCCGCGTAACTCAAAGATCCCAAGACTCAACCGTCAATCTTTCTTTACCGACTTTGAGCTTGAGTACGACAACGCTTTATCCGTTTAAAAGAAAAAATGCCATCGGAAGCGAACGATGGTATGAAAAAATATCTTTTTCTTATCAGGGTATGATGGAAAACAGCATTCAAACCAAAGAAAATTTGTTATTCAAATCCAACCTGATCAAAGATTGGAGAAACGGAATCGACCATAAAATACCGGTTCAGGCTTCTTTTATTTTATTCAACAATATCAATGTCACGCCGTCTCTCAATTATGAAGAACGATGGTACGGATCCAAAACCGGACAACAGGTAGACAATGTTACCGGTAAAATCGTCAGAGACACCATTTACGGATTTAACCGGGTATACAATTATAGTTTTTCGATCAGCGCCGGAACAATTTTATACGGTTTCTACAAACCTCTTCCGTCTATTTTCGGAAAAAAAGTGGAAATGATTCGTCATACGTTTAAACCGAGTATAAGCTACAGCATGGCACCCGATTTCGGATCTTCACGCTACGGTTATTACGGTTCTTACACTTATCTCGACACACTGACCAATAAAAACGTCACCAGAGATTATTCTTATTATGACGGTTATTTATACGGAGTTCCCGGAAGAGGAAGAACGGGCAATATCAGTTTTACCATAGACAATACTTTAGAAATGAAAGTAAAATCAGATAAAGATTCAACCGGTGTAAAAAAAATAAGCATCTTCGACAAATTGTCTGTTTCATCGGGATATAATCTGGCACTCGACTCTTTGAATTGGAACTATATCTCTTTGAGTCTGGCTGTTAAAATCTCCAAAAGCTATAATCTGAACGTATCCGCGACGTTGGATCCTTATGTTACGGTGGGTGATGTTGTGAACGGAAAACAATTGCCGCCTGTCCGGATCAATACCACGCATTGGCAAAGGAATCATACGCCCGGCAGCCTGACCTCCATGACATTTTCTATTCCGGCTCTTTCGTGGAACAATAATACGTTTAAGAAGAAAAAAGACAACAAACAAGAAAAATCCGAAAATCAGAATTATGATCCGTTAAATCCGGATCCATTAAATCCGGATACCCCTCCTTCCACGTCCCCCATGGAAGATACGAGCAGTAAAGCTTTGAATTCGGACGGTTATGCCAAATGGGATATTCCTTGGAATTTCAATTTGAATTATAATATCAGCTTGGGGAGGGGAAGTTATAATTACCAAAAGCAGAATTATGATCTGAAGTGGGTACAAAGTCTGAGCTTCAGCGGAAATGTGCAATTCTCCAAAAATTGGCGCTTCAATTTTTCTTCCAACTATAATTTTGATGCCAAAGAATTTGGATATACCACGTGTGCCATTTCCCGGGATTTACATTGTTGGAGCATGTCAGCGAGTTTTGTTCCGGTCGGGCCGTCCAGAAGTTACAATTTTACCATCAGCGTCAAATCGTCCCTGCTTCAGGATTTGAAATATGAACAGCGAAGCTCTCCGTACAGCAATATGAATTGGTATTAAAAAAAACAAATCAATATGAAGAAACTGAAGGTCATCATCAGCGGAGGAGGAACAGGAGGTCATATTTTTCCCGCCATATCCATTGCCAATGCCGTGAAAGAAATAGAGCCTCAAACGGAAATTTTGTTTGTCGGCGCCGAAGGCAGAATGGAAATGGAACGGATTCCCGCGGCTGGATATCCGATCATCGGGCTTCCGGTCAGAGGGTTTGACCGAAAAAATATCTTTAAAAATATTTCGGTTCTTTTCGATTTATGGAAAAGTATGCGAAAAGCCCGAAAAATCATCAAAGATTTTAATCCCGACATTGCGGTGGGTGTAGGCGGTTACGCCAGCGGTCCGACCTTAAAAGAAGCCTCAAAAGCAGGGATTCCGATCCTGATTCAAGAACAAAATTCGTATGCCGGAGTAACCAATAAATTATTGGCGCGAAAGGCTGCGGCGATCTGTGTCGCATACGAAAATATGGAACGTTTTTTTCCGAAGGAAAAAATCATGCTTACGGGAAATCCTGTTCGCCGTGATTTGCAAATAACTCCCGAAAACCGGCAAAAAGGATACGAGTACTTTCATTTGGATCCGGACAAAAAAACCGTGTTGGTGGTAGGAGGAAGTTTGGGCGCACGAACGATCAATCAAAGCATGTCGGCCGGCATAGAAAAAATGAAAAATTCGCCGATTCAATTCATCTGGCAAACAGGAAAATATTATTATGAAAATGCAAAAGCCGAGATTGATAAACATCCGGGGTTACCGTTGCATCTGACAGCTTTTATTACCCGTATGGATCTGGCTTATTCCGTAGCCGATTTAATCGTATCGAGAGCCGGTGCGGGTTCCATTTCCGAATTTTGTTTATTGGAAAAACCGGTTATTTTGGTGCCGTCTCCCAACGTGGCGGAAGATCATCAAACTCAAAATGCCTTGGCATTGGTCAATAAAAATGCAGCGATTTTGGTAAAAGATCATGAAGCCGTCAATACGCTTTTTGACACGATATTGCAATCTGTGCAAGATCAAAAACTATTGCAATCATTAAGTAAAAATATAACCGGTTTGGCACAGCATCATTCAGCGGAAAGAATTGCCGAAAAAATAATTGAAATAGCCGGAAACAATTGAATCCGGTTCATTCTCTCAAAAGAAAATCCTCTCTTTTCCGAATAAAAGAGAGGATTTTTTATGTTGTCTATATTATGCAAAAAAGTTTATAATTTAAACCCCCGACGAAAAGACACGAATTTTAAACTCTTTGTGACTTTGTGTCTTTGCATCTTCGCGTTTGAAATAATAAAAAAATTAGCTGCCATGTACTTATTTCTTCTTATTGCTTGATTTTGCCGGAGTTGCCTCTACCGGTTCTACATAAGGGGTATTTGCCGGTCTTGCAAATCCGTCTTTTGTAGCCTTATCCGCCATTTTTTTTGCACGTTTTGCCGTATCGGGGTGCGATGACAACAGTTTATCCATGGTACTTGCCGAAGCTCCGGATTCCAACGCATTTAATTTTTCGAATGACAATGCCATGGCCCACGGGTTTCTCCCGCATCCTTTTAAAAATTCATATCCGTAATCATCGGCTGCACTTTCTTGTTTTTGAGAAAACTTGGCATTTGACAATGATTCGGCCAAAGCACCGAATTGAGAATTCGTCAACTGGGCAACAGTGCCGCTTTGTGATGAAACACCGTCTTTCAATGCCGATGTCAACAACGATGTTTTGAAGGCATCCTTCACATCATTGTTTTTCACATGGCCGATTTCATGTCCGATGACGCCCAGCAGCTCTTCATCCGTCATAATATCCATTAAGCCGGCTAATACGCGCACACTTCCGTCCGCACATGCAAAAGCATTCACATCAACCACGTTATACACCTTGAAATTCAAGGTCAATCCATCATAATTCGTCAACCCGGATACCAATTTATCCAATCTCTTGGAATATTTGTCATTGGTACAAACCGGATTATTTGCATCCATCCAATCAATATATTCCTTGGTGTAAGCCAATATTTCGCTGTCACTTACAGTCACGGCTTTCACAGCTTTTGACGCCGCATCGATTGCCTTTTGATTGATTTTAAACTGAGCATCGGCTGTTGCAACACACACAATACATGCAAGTAAGAATGTCAACTTTTTCATAATGTTTTTTATTAATAGATTTATTATTGTAAAGCGCAACAAAATAAGGGATTATTGTCGACATAACAAAGTTAAATAATAAAAAACGGGACGGACGGTAAATCCGGGAATGCGGACAGCCCCGTATCACAGCGGATAGCCCGAATTTTAATATATCCGTGAGGTTGCCCCGATATTCCCGGACAACTTTTTTGCTCAACAATTTTCGTCCGGTTATTTTCTTGCGTCAATACGCCGCTTTTACCGTTTCATTATCGGATTTAAACAATATACACGCCACGAACCGGCAGGATTGAACTGCCGATGTTATGTGGCGTCATATCCTGACCGTCTTCTGAAAGCCTGTAACCTGCGCGTGGCAATTTTGTTGCGGCGAAGATGAGAACCATGATTACCATAAGATTTACAAGATAGCCGGAATTAAATCTTGGAAACCTTGAAAATCCAGCTAAAATCGCGGTTCAAACCATGGACGATTCTTGGGTCGTTTTGATTGTTCGTTCATTTCGGACGGTTTTGCATAAAAAAAGCGTGTAACACGTTTTGATTAGGTTATACGTTCTGTCAAACGAAAAATATGCACTATTTTTGTACATAATTATGACATAAATCACGCCGCTATGATACTGCTTACAGTTACAGAATTCAGAAACAATATCAGTAAATACCTTCAAATGGCTTTTACCGAAAGAATTGCCTTAAAGAGCAAAAAAGGTATTATCGAACTTACTCCAAGCACCGAGATTCATTTGAATCCAAGTCCGAGCGGAGACATTTGGTTCGATGATGCCCGTAATATGGAAGAACTGAACCGTGCCGTTCATGAGCTTAGGACAAATAAGGCCGACCTCAAAGAACTTTCCGATGATGAAATAAGAGCGCTTTTTACCGTATGACCTATCATGTGTAGTTTCACAGGCGCTTTATCAAACATATCGAAATGCACAAAAAGGCGGGCAATAAGATTTTGGTCAAAAAAATAGAAACTCTCATTGCCGAGATAAGGGAACATCCACGTACAGGCATGGGCAAACCCGAGCAACTCAGATACTTTTCCGAAGAGATTTGGTCTCGACACATTGACGCCAAACATCGCTTGATTTATGAAATCGTCGAAGATGAGTTGATTATTATAGCCATATCCGCCTACGGGCATTACGATGATAAATAAATATTATCAAAATTACGAATTGAATTGCGAATTACGATGGATTGCGTAATTTGTAATTTACATATCAATTCCGACATAATGGACGATTGCATAATTTTGCATTCGAATCAACCACTGTATGCGAAGCAATAAAACGATGCAAATAACTAATAATGTTCCTTCTGCGATAGTTGTAATTTAAGCATTGTTAAATAGATAATAGGCAACCCCTATTTATGTAATTCCCTTAGTAGCCCGGAAATGCATCTAATCTCTGCCCTTATTTGCTTATTTCAGAGAATTTTATCGACATTTATTGTATTTAAAATAAGGAAATAAGGATGAGATTAATTAACATTATATCGGCTACTAAGAAGACTTTTAGGGAATAAAGGTTTTATTTTAAGCCGATATAAGATTAATAATACCGTAATTTGTTTTATATCCGGCGGAAAGTGTTCTGAACAATAAAATTTGCAGGCACAAAAAACGTGCAAATCTGATTTTGATTTATACAATTGAAAATAACCGTGTAACTTCCGTGATACTTTCCTGACTTTGACAATGCGCCACCCTAAAAAAGTCCGTATGGACTTTAACATTGATAACCCCATGCAAACGTAGTGCAGCTTGGGGTTATCAATATACCTCTCATTCCTTAGAACTACGTAGCAATTCAACGTATAGCTATGTATATCAATGCATTACATTGAACTCCGTTCGGAGTTCTGTATTCGCGGGGACTTCCTCACCTCGCACTGCGCTACGCTTGTACGAGGTTATCCATGTTTCACACCTATGGCGTTATTTCATGTCGAATCACCCAAATTGATGTCGCAAAATTTAATTGATTATTAGCAAATTAGAAAATCGCAAAAAGGAGTATACAAAACACGGCGGACGGTACACGGTGTTTCCCGTGACATAAACAAAAAAGGCCCGTCAGACAAACCTGACGGGCCTTCCCGTAAAAACGGCGGCAACCTACTCTCCCGCCTGCGCAGTACCATCG
>JGI24699J35502_11134172_pt1 | contig 43867 bp, 34 predicted proteins | sample TergutMp193P4_FD_35502 | JGI IMG/M metagenome (IMG submission 35502)
TTCTGGGTAAAACGCCAACATCCATAGTGCGGTCAAGCAGTTTTGACTTAACGCTTTTTCATTCCGAAACGCCGGAGATAGGCGTGCCTGCTCAATTATTAAGCAACCGTCCCGACGTACAAGCGGCAGAATTTGCCTTGCGTGCTGCTCATGAAGAGTTTAATGCGGCGCGTGCCGCTATGTATCCTCAATTAACCCTGACGGGTTCAGTAGGTCCGGATGCCAAAGGGTTATCCAATTGGTTTAATATGCCGGGGTCTCTGCTTTGGAATGTAGTTGCGGGATTAACCCAACCGATATTCAATGGACGGACTTTAAAGACTCAAAAAGAGGTTGCCCGTTTGGAGGAAGACGCAACGTTTATATCCTTCAAGCAAACCTTGTTGAATGCGGGAAATGAAGTATCAAATGCGTTAGCAGCCATTCGGTTTGTAGCTCAACAGTCCGATTATCAGAAAGAACAAGTGGATGCGTTGAAAAAAGCATACGAATTTTCGCAAGAATTATTAGTGAATGGATATGCAACCTATTTGGATGTTTTATCTGCGCAAACCAGCGTATTATCCAGCGAACTTTCTCTTTACTCAACCTATAACACGATTATTCAACAAAAGATTATCCTCTATCGAGCATTAGGCGGAGGTTGGAGATAGCGTTTCAAAAATGAATATCCGCATGCAGAGGACGCCGCGTTCTCTGCATGCTATTCATACAGTGGACAGACAAAACGGCAGGATATGAAAAATGGTCTGTTAAATTCCTAAAAAAAATCTTATTTCATTTTATTCTTTCACGAACAACACCCCAATACGCAAAAAAGTTTATACATTTGGCACAGAAATTGTTCAAAAGAAGACTACATTAAAATATTACTAAAAAACGAATGAAGAGTGTAATTGCGTCGCCAATGGAAATATTGATTGAACAAAAATCCGTAACGCTTGAAGATATCAACCAAGAGAATCCTATTTTGCCTCTGAAGAATATGATTTTTTTTCCGGGGGTTCCTACGCCGGTCAATATTGGACGTTCTAAGTCATTGAAACTGATACAAGATGTTCAGAAAAAAAAAGGTTTCCTGGGAGTTTTCTGCCAAAAAGACGCGAATGAAGACGACCCGGGTTATGACGATTTATATCCCATTGGTTTGGTTGCACAGATTATCAATGTGCTGAAAGAGGACAACGACGATACGACTGTTTTACTCATGGGCGAACAGCGGGTTTTTCTGACTGAGATTACCGTTCAAGAACCCTATTTGAAGGGTAAATTTTTGCCCATGGAAACCATCCAACCGGCTAAAACGGATAAAGAATTCAAAGAACAGTTGAAAACGATCAAAGACCGGACGCTCCATATGTTATCTTCCAAAATGGGATTACCTGATTTCGTTTTGGAATCTCTCCGAAAATCGAAGGATTACAACTACATTGCCAATCTGGCTTTTACCACCGTAGATGCGGCGATCGAGCAAAAACAGGAGGTCATTGCTTGCGACGATCTGAAAGAACGCTATATCAAATTACTTTCACTGCTGGATCATGAATTGCAGTTGCTTGAAATCAAAGAATCGATTCGGAGAAAAACCCAAGTGGATATTGACAAGCAACAAAGGGAGTATTTTCTTCAACAGGAAATGAAAAATATTCAGGAAGCGTTGGGTGGAAATATTCAAGACATTGAAATTAAAGAAATTAAAGATAAGGCGGAAGCTATTCATTTCACGAATGAACAACGCGACATTTTTGATAAGGAAGTGAAAAAACTGGAACGCCTGCATCCCCATTCTCCTGATTATTCGACGCAAATGTCTTATATTCAAACTGTCATTTCGTTGCCGTGGAATTTCTATACGGATGATAATTTCAATCTCGCGCGCGCTAAGAAAATTTTAGACAAAGACCATTTTGGTTTGGAAAAAGTAAAAGAACGCATCATTGAACATTTAGCAGTATTGAAATTGAAAGGGGATATGAAATCGCCGATTATTTGTCTTCATGGGCCTCCGGGAGTCGGCAAAACTTCGTTGGGAAAGTCCATCGCAGAAGCTTTGAATCGAAAATACATCCGTATGTCGCTGGGCGGTTTGCACGATGAAGCCGAAATACGGGGACATCGAAGAACGTATATTGGCGCTATGCCCGGACGGATCATTCAAGGGATTCAGAAAGCCGGTTCTTCTAATCCGGTGATGATTTTGGATGAAATCGACAAGGTGGGACAAGATTTTCAAGGCGATCCGAGTTCTGCACTGCTGGAAGTATTGGATACCGAACAAAACAACGCATTCCACGATAATTATTTAGACATTGATTTCGATTTGTCGAAAGTCTTATTTATCGCTACCGCTAATTCCTTGTCTACAATATCGCAACCTTTGTTAGACCGAATGGAACTGATCCATGTGAGCGGTTACATCATGGAGGAAAAATTAGAAATTGCCAAAAGGCATCTTTTGCCCATGCAACTGGAAAATCACGGGATTCCCAAATCCAAATTTGATATTCCCAAAAAAACCATGGAAGAAATCATCGAATCCTATACGCGCGAATCCGGCGTCAGGGAATTAAACAAAAAGATTGCCAAAATTCTGCGTAAAATAGCCGTTGCCGTCGCCGAAAATACCGATTATCCTAAAAAATTGGAAATTAAAGATTTATATGATTATTTAGGCGCTGTCGAATACAGCAAAGACAAGTATCAGGGAAATGACTACGCCGGCGTAGTCACTGGTTTAGCATGGACGGCTGCAGGAGGCGAAATCTTGTTTATTGAAAGCAGCCTCAGTAAAGGCAAAGGTTCTAAATTGACGTTAACCGGTAACTTGGGCGACGTGATGAAAGAATCGGCCATCTTGTCGTTGGAATACATCAAAGCGCATGCCTCTCAATGGGATATTCCTGAAGACATATTTGAAAAATGGAATGTCCACATTCATGTTCCGGAAGGAGCTATTCCTAAAGACGGACCAAGCGCAGGAATTACCATGACTACTTCGTTGGTTTCGGCGTTTACGCAACGGCAAGTAAAACCAACTCTCGCCATGACGGGAGAAATGACGCTTCGCGGAAAAGTGCTTCCGGTGGGAGGAATCAAGGAAAAAATATTGGCCGCCAAACGCGCCGGAATCAAGGAAATCATTCTAAGCAAAGAAAACGAAAAGGACGTAAATGAAATCAATTCCCTTTATTTGAAAGGATTGCAAATTCATTACGTAAACGACATCCAAGAAGTTCTAAATATTGCTTTACTCCCCACGAAGGTGAAAAATGCTGTCGCTATTGAGTAAGACCTGAAAACCCTCCCTGCATTTAAGTTCGGTAGAAAAAGGAGGGAAGATTATTTTCTACCGAAACGACATCCGTGACGAGACGAGGGACAATGCCCGTCTTTATTTTTTCTCCAAATCGGTCGCAATAATTTGTATTTCCAACTGATTGCCTCCTTTCTTCAAAGTAACCGCCGATGGAAGCAAATAATGAGCAGTTCCATTATCGACTGGATAGCTCGAATAGGAATACGAGTCGTAATAAAGATAATACGACACGTCCACAGGAATTAAATACAAAGACAGGTAGTCTTTCTGAACGCCTTTGTCTATGGCATTCTGAATTACATTGGATATATTATCAAAAGTATAAGCGTAAGCGCTCGCGTCGAACGTAGTATAGAAAGAGGTTTGTCCATCCGCATATTTCCGTTCCTCAAAAAAGGACTTAACCGAATCCGGTTCGATGAGCAACAATTTGGGGCGGGTTTGCGTAACGGTGTTGGATGTTCCCAAACCCGGAAAGTTTAGCACATAATCCCGATCTTCCTTGGGATAAGCTTCGATACTGAGCCGTACATTGTTGAATTTTCTGCTTCCAAGCGTTTGTTTAACTTCATTCAGCGGAATTAAAATTTCGCAGAATATGCCCGCAGGCGATTTCAAATACATCATTGAATCGTTCTGTTCCAGCAAATGATCGTCGTTTAATCCCTTATAATTATTCAGCTGAACGACTTCTTTAGTAACGTTCAATACTGCCATGCTCGGACTTTGATAGATGGAATCCTGACCTGAACTCCCTTGCGTCGTATACAAGCGCGTGTAATAAATGTCTATTTCCGTATTTTCCACTTGCAAGATGCATCCGCTTCCAAAGGTAGAAGCTATATAAGTACCGGGGAAAAAACGAGTAAAATCAGCAGGAGTAAACTGACCATGATTTGGTTTTCTATACTCATCCAGACAACTTTGTCCCCATTCGCGGGACAAAGGCACCGATACCATTTTATAAGACGAAACCAGATTCAGCGAATCGGAAATATTCAGATTTCGCGCCGTATAAGCTTTTCTTCCCCACAATCTATTCATATCGCAGAATTGGGATGGATCGATATCGGTATAGTAATCTTTTTGTAAAGGTACATTAACCGGATAAACGCTGACTTCCATAGGCGCAAGAGAATCGCCTACATAAGAAGTATATATAATTTGCAACAGAACAGAATCTATTTCTTGTCCGCTCTCGCCGATAATGCTGTCTAAACTGAATCCCAGCGCAGGATAGTACTCGCAAACATAATCCGCTTTTAAGCCGCCGAACACAGGGTCTTGAAACTGTCCCAACAATCCATTGATCGATTTGGCATACAAAGAATCCACCCGGATCGTTCGTCCGTCAATATTCAAGGTCGTATCGAATACCGCGATTTTATCTTCCTCTGGTTTCATATTGATCCCTATGGAATCGATGGTGTCGTTACATCCGGCCCAATAGTATCCTGCTGTTACAAGCAAAAAACCGGCTATAAAAAATTTTGTTTTCATCAAAAATGAATTAAATTATGAAAGAATCTGATCATAAAATTTATTGAATGCTTCAATGTAGACATCGTTCGGTTGATATTCCAGAAAAGGCAAACCTTCTTTTTGCAGCACGTATGCTTTCACTTCCGGATGAATGTACGGACTGCCTTGAATGGCTCCATCGCAAAAATCAATGGCCAATTTGCTTAACGACTCAAAATCAACTTTGTCCTCAATCGATTTGAGATCGCTTTGCGTTACGCCTTCTATCTTCAATTTTCGAATAAAATCCGCCTCAAAGGGACGTTTGAAACCGTCATTATACACCGAGTATACTACTTTTGAATTTTTAAAACAAGGGTCTCTTTTGTAATGTTTTTTTATATAAAGGGGCGCCAAGGCAGTCATCCAGCCATGACAATGAATCAAATCCGGAACCCATCGCAATTTTTTTACTGTTTCCATCACTCCTCGAACATAAAAAATACTTCTCTCGTCGTTATCTTGAAATTCGTTTCCTTCTGCATCCTGCAATAGATACTTTCTCTGAAAAAAATCTTCGTTATCTATAAAATAAATCTGCATGCGCGCCGATTGAATGGAAGCTACCTTTATGATCAATGGATGATCGGTATCGTCGATGATAAGGTTCATTCCCGATAAACGAATTACTTCATGTAATTGGTTTCGTCTTTCATTAATTGTGCCAAATTTAGGCATAAATGTCCTGATTTCCCGTCCAAGATCGTGAATCCCTTGAGGAAGCTCGCGAGCGATCACAGACATTTCCGTTTCGGCCAAGTAAGGTGTTATTTCTGTTGTAATGAACAATATCTTTTTTGCCATCATTATTTTATTACAGTAATTCTTTGGATTCTGGACACAAAGATAGTAAAAAAAAATAGCATTCATTTCAAAATATATTGCTAATAACTATCAACAAATTTTAAGATTCCTTGTTATTCACTTTTTTTTGTATCATTTTTTGGCGGCGTTGCTAATAATTTGGTGTGTTTCTTTAGTATAAACGAACATCCTGCTTCGAGGGTGTAATGATCACGACGTCTCCGATCTTTACTTTTTTTACCAATTCTTTCAGATCTTTATTTCTCAATCGGATGCAACCTTCGGTAGCTCGCGTTCCAATAGATTCATCGTCAACCGTACCGTGTATGCCGATGCCTTGATGACCCGGCGTGAACAATCGAATGAAAAAGGGACCGTACGCACCTTGTACACTCCCTCTGCCATCGCCAAAATCGTGTTTCCATTCCGAAGCATTTTGAATATCGCAAATGGGAAAAATGCCTTCCGGCGTTTTCATATCGCCCTGAATCGTTTTGTTGCCCATGCTTTTGCCGCACGCTACTGGATATTGACCGATGATCTTCCCCGTGTAATTGTAAATAGTTAATGTCATATCTTCTTTGGATACGACAACAAATGATGAATGTTCGATCTTTGTTATGCGGTGCTCATACCAGCGCCATACGCCGAACAAGCCTGCATAAGGAAGCAACAATACCACCCAAAGCGCTATCTTCTTTTTCATCTATTGATCGTTATTTCCACCAATCCTCCCACTGAACCTTATATTCATTTTGACCTCTTTCTTTCGTTTTTTCATCGAAACTAAACATATCAATTAAATAACCCCAACCTTTGGAACGGTATTTTTCATCGGGAATTAAATCGGGTCCATCGCTAACGTTAAAACCGGCAGGAAAACACGCCCGATAATCGCTCCAACAAGCTTTTTTCGATGCTCCTGTGCGGTAGCTTTTCCATGTCCCGTCGAAAAGGACGGTATAAGGAGATGCCGTGTACCAAATCTCAGCAATGGCCATTTTGCCGGTATTGTCTGTCCAGTAGATTTCGAATGTTCCCTCAAAAACGCCTGTGCCCGACTGTTTCTTATCTTCGGCCAAATTATATTTTCCTATTATTTTGCCGTCGGCATTATTTCCGTCCCAGTTTTCCAACCCCGATTCTACAACGTATTGCGCTTCGATAATTCCTTTAAAATCACAGATATTATTTTTGACTTTCGATTTTCCGATTACTTCATATTTATGATCGTCTATTCTTTTGGTCGATAAAAAAACAATTCCCATTCGTTGAACTTCATCGCCTAACATTCCGAGGAATTCTTTTTCAGATCCGAATAACTTTGCGATGTCAATATCTTCCACTTTGGGCAGTTTTTGGGCTATTTTTATATCGGGATAAAACGGCGCGGTGCAAGGGTCGCAATCCAATCCCAGCGCTTTGCCAACACAATAAGCTTTTTTCCCAAGCAAATAATGAACATACGCCAAATCTAAATTATAGTTCTTTGTTGAGCCTTTATTATCTGTGCCGTCAACATAAACTTCGTAAAAATTTTCGTAACCAGTATATTTATAACCTACATTTGAAACAGTAATGAACTGTTGCGCCTCATTGTTGCAACAAGTGCACCAAAGAATAAGCTGTTTTTGTGTATTTAAAAATTCGACCGCTTCTATTGCTTGCGATTCACTTAAATAGGCTAATTGATCGGCTCTACAGACGAATGCCGGTAATAACAGGATTAAAAGATACAAACTTCTTTTCATGTGTTTCTTATTTGATGTTTTTTTGATTTATTTTTAAAAAAGTATTTGTTCGTTTTAGCGGTATTCTATTTGATAGCTGTATGCGTCAGCGTCAAAAGACATGTAATACACAGGCTTGATAGCGTAAATATCCCCCGTTGGCGGCGCCGCTTCTTCATATTCCAAATGCGGCGTTTCATCGTCATTAAAACTGAATAACAAAAATTTCCGTTCTTTTGTAATGGTGTTTTTTAAAATTACTGCGAAATCGGCAAACTTTGAATTTGAATTGATAATTTTCTTGTAATAGGTTGAATTGTATTTCGAATTTTTGCTTTTGGAAAATACCTGCCAAATTCCGTTATCGTACCCATTCCTTTTTATATAATAGAGCAACGCTAATCGATATCTTCCTTTGTCGATTATTTCTTTCGATTCATTGTCGCCCCAAATGCTGTTCAGCAGAGAAAAATCGAATGGAAGTAATATATAATTCGACGACACGAATCCTTTTTGCCTTTTCCATTTTACTTCCGACCATTCGGAACCGTAATCATATACGATTAACTCGGAACCGTAAGGCACTTTTCCCACTATATTGTAATCCACTCCCGACACCGGCGAAGAACGCAAGAAAACATTGGTGGCGAATGTATAATAGCGAGGGGCGTCTCTATCGGTTATATAGGGAAGATAAAAACCATAGTACCCAATGGCGCCGCCCGCGCCCAGCAATAGAATGATTCCAACAATCAGTACCGCCCATGGAAATGATTTGGACTTTTCTTCCCGTTTCGGTTGTTTTCCTTTTTCGGGTTGTTGGTTTATTCTTTCTGGCCGTTGATCTACTCTTTTCGGTTGTATATCTATTGTTTGAGCTTGTGCCGGAATGTTGATTGCTGGTTGTATCGCTTTTTTTTCCTGTTCATTCGACAATGCCTTTTTCAACAATTGAATCGTTTCTTTTGCATCGCTTAACTCGTCATGGAGTTTATCTATTTTATCCAATTCTTCGTTTTCGACCAGCGGGGTTCGGCAATACATACAATAATTTGCGCTGCTTGGATTTTCTTTCTGACATTGAGGACACTGTTTCATACCGTTTTTTTTAAGAATTTATTTGCAATACAATAAAAATTCTATTTGAAAGTGATTTCATTTTTATGATAGTTGATCGATATTTCTCCAAATTCTTCCAATACAGATTGACCCAACAACAAAGGCGCTTCCATATTATCCACAATAGAAGCCTGAATGTTGAATAGTTTTTTGTTTCCTATTTCTACTTTTCGAAGCATCACCACTTTCCCTTCGAGGACACTTCCGTCGGCGACCTGATATTGCTGCGTACCTAAAAAATCGTCATCTTTTAGTTTTCCTTGTTTATAGAGAAAGAGGGCTTCAGTGAGCGACATGGTAATATCCGAAGCGCCGGTATCGAAAATAAATTCCATTTCGGTACCGTTTATTTTGCAGGGAATATGGTATACGCCGTCTTCTTTCCTCATTTTGATGATTGTTTTGCCTCTTTGGTTAGCCGATCGGCGATTTTCGGATATCTCTGTTGGAGTCGGCCTCCTGTTGGAGGGTCGACTGTTTCTCCGTTTACAGGACAACATCGGCATCAGGAGAAAAAACAGGAGTGAAAAGATGAAAATTTTTTGTTTCATGACTGTATTTTATTTTCTAATGCATGGCTATACAATTTTAATTTTTGCTTTTTGAATAACTTTCCATTTCCCGTCAACTTGTTGTTGAGCTATGCCTTCCTCCACTTCGAGGTGTTGCCCGCGGGGAAAGATTTGTTTTTCGCAACCGGCCAGATTGCTTGGACGGTCGATGACTCGGCGATATGCTCCTTTGTAAATAGCAAATAAGGCTGTCGAAGTATCGCGGAGCTTCAGTTCATAGATGGTTTCATCGGCAGGCTGCTGGCGAATATTATAAAAAGTTCCCTCAGTAATATCTATCGCATCGGCATACAGCGTATTTACTTCTGCTGTTTGATTGACGATGTTCGTTTTTACTGGTTCAACGATGCTCGTATCCTTTTTATTATTTTTTATTTGCTGTTTCAAGTCCTCCCGCAATTCCTGAAGATCGAGCCGCGTTATTTTAACGATCGCATCAATGATCTCTGTTTTATCGTTTTCATTTAACACAAAAGATTGCGATTGCAGCGTCGTTATTCGATTCGATAAATCCGTTATATTTTTTTCAATGCTTCTTTGCCATTTCTCTAAATCGGTATTATCAAAGCTTGGAGTTACCGGTTCTTTTATTTTTAAATCTCGTTGTCTATAAGAAGAAGAAAATGCCTTTTTTGTACGGCGATAAATAATAATCATGCCTCGAAGGATGCGTCTGTAATGCCTTTTGAAAACAATAAATAAGCCTGCGATAAAAGCAACGAATAATAGCCAATACATCCATCGTAGACTCGATGCTTCTTCTACTGTTATTTGACATCGGTCGGTTTTGCCATCTATGCGGGCTTCAATAGTGCATTTGCCTGCATCGGAAGCTTTTATTTCAATGTCTTTTCCATTGTCTGATTTCTTTACGATGCTTACCTTATTGTTTCCTTCGATCACTTTCCAGTCAATCTTTTTATTTTTGATTTCAGCATCGCTGGGATCTATTTTTATAGAAAGCTTTGACGTTTTTCCCACTTTCAAAGAGAGTAGGGTTTTGTTAAGGGATATTTGTTCTATTTTTTTTTCTTGGAAAATATCCTGATTATTCAAATCCTCTTTTAACGCTTTCGTCACTTTTGAAAAATAAGACTGAAAATCAACTGGTTCGGTAGGTAAAGCGACTAATTTATCTATTATTTCAATGGTATTCCAATTCGGATCAAATTTTTCTTTTTTACTTTCGATAAAATTGATCAACAACTCTCCTTTGGGATATTCTTTTAAATCTTGCAATAGCAAAACATTATCTGCGGCATTTTTAAGGTTTAAATTTGAAAGCTGCGGCTTAATTCTGGTTTTGTAATCCTCTCTAAGCGTCGAAGACATAGCCGTATCAGATTTATCAGCCGTTTTCTTGTCAAAATACCGTTTTGTATAATAACAATTCACATAATCCACTAAATTTTTAAAATCTTCTTCGCTGATATTCCGCGTAGCGTTGCTTACGCTGTACAGCATAATCAATGATAAGAAAATAACTATCTTTTTCGTCATTTTACTAAATAATTTTTACTTTTAAGGGTTTATCAATGATCCATCTTTCGCCCGATTTATGAGCTTCGCCCAGCGCGATTGTTTCCAACGATTTATTGCCTATTACTTCTTTTTCACAACCTGCAAGGTAGTTTGGCCGATCGATTACACGCTTTTCCGCTCTGGAATAAACCTTGAAAGTAGCGGATAGGGAAAGCGTGTCGGGGAGTTCCAATTCGAAGACCGACATATCGCCCGGTTGTTGACTCAGGTTGTAAAATTCGCCGTCGTTTATGGCATCGGCATAAAGATTCGCCTTCAGAAGCGTTGAGGATTGCAATGCCGAATGCTCCGCTGTAGTCTGCGCCTGTTTAGTGGGCAAAGGCGCTTTCGATTCCAATTGTTGCTTTAGCCGTTTGCACACTGCCCTAAGTTTATCGTTTTCTTCTTCTATTGCTTTAAGATACTGTAGCTTGCTTTCCAATCCGATTCTTTCGCTGCGGAAATATTCGTTTTGGTCTTTCAACTCCCGTATGTGCTTGTTCGTTTTGGAAAGTTGTTTTTTCGCTTTTAATTTGTTATAAATCAATAAATATATCAACCCGCCTACCGATACGAGCAAAACTCCAAAAATAATAAAAAAGAGCGTCGAATATTCTATCAGCCAATCCAATTGATTTATATTTGTATCTCCAGACCTTGAAATGGGTTTGCCGTTGATGCTGTCCGGAGAAGTCGGCTTTTCCATTATAGAAAGCGTATCCTCCCCTGCAAGAAACCGAATGGTATCTTGTACTTCATTTTTTGAAATATTTTGAGCCTTCATCATGGTTGCCCCCATTATAATGGCCGCCCATAGTATAACCTTTTTTCTCATATATTCAATCCAATAAAAAAATTCATCATTACGTTAATCTCTATACCTTTCGAGCCATTTCATGCAAAACTCCGACTAAGGGATAGAAAAACAAGGTTTCACTTATTGCTTCGTCGTCTTCTAAACTCTTCTGCTTCCAGTCCAAACCATCTTTGAGCGATTGTTCCAATTCTATTTTGTCTATACAAATCTCTTTTACTTTTCTCAAAATGCTTGATTCGGCAGTCAGCTTATTGGTGAAGAAATTATTGTTGTCTTCATGCAGTTTAAAAAGAAATTCCACAAATTCGCTTACTTGCTTTACTACATTTTCTTTTATTTCGTTTGTTAACTCGGAATATTTGATTGTTTGATTTGCATAGTAGTCGAAATGATCGCCGATAAAAGTATATTTTATTCCCTCAATACTGTCGTACGCCTGTTTAACCGGTTCCAGAATTCCGCCTTTGCACGTCGCTTTTTTAGGGTTTTCCTCCATAATGACCGTCAGTTTACCGCTATTGTCGTTGTAAACGCCATCGAAAATTAATTTAGCAAACCGAGCGATCATCTCAACATCGCCCGACAGTGCATAGAGGGTTTTAGAGCCATTGCCGCTGAACGCTAACGTCAGCGGTTTTTTCAATTGTTTTGCTTTCATGGATTTAGCAATGAAATACAAAATAGCGCCGTAAAACACGGTAAACACATAACGCAAGCGGTCGTTGGCCGACAATTGTTCTAGAAAATTCAAGGCTTCATTGCCGTTCACTTCTTTGTTCCCTATCAATGAAAAAAAGAATGCGACAATATCGGGCGATTTCTTTTTTCGTTCGATTTCTTTTAAAACGCTTTCCAATTTTTCCAATCCATTGGCACGCAATACCCTTGCAAATTGATCCTTGTATTGCCGCACAAAACCATTGTTGTCGGAATTCCAATTATAAGCGTCTCCAAAAAGCGCTTCAGAAGCAAAGCGGAACGAGAGCAACATTTTCGGCAATCGATCTTCCACTACATATACATCGGTTGTACTTCCGCCCACATCAATGGTCACAACTTCCCTCTGCGCACCTTGCGTCCTACTGTAATATTGGTAAGGCGCTGCCGATTCGGAAATAGAGATCACATTGGCGTTTGCTTCGCCTCCAAAATATTCTCCATACAAACTATTCCATATACTGTTGAATCGGTTGACCCGCCCTTCATCCATGCTGGCTGGATAGAACCAGATAATTTTCGTAGCTTCCAGATTTCCGTCGTTTAATAAGACTTTATTGCGCATCAACAAAAACAGATTTTCCAGATACAAACGCACCAATTTATTTGGAACGGCATTCCATTTCAATCCTGTTTTCAATTCATTGTATTTGGGAAAAGCGTCTTTTTCGTAAAGGAAAGGCACATTCCCGTCGACTAATGCATAAGGCGTTTTGTCGTAATCAATGCCGGAATATTCGGCAAAAGCCGTACGCATGGGGAAAGTATATTGCGTATTTTCAGCAATTAAATCTGGAATAAAATTGTGATCAAAAGCCGCTTCAATATCGGGATTGAAGAAAGTGCTGTGCAATTTGTGCAACTGTCTTTCATTGGCAAGGATATTAAAAGTTTCTGGGCTGCTTTGATCTAAAGAATATTCGATGTGCGTATTCGTAGTGCCGAAATCAATGGCAAATGTAAATTGCTTCCGTGCATGATGCGTCGAAAATTTAGGGATAAGCGCTCCTTTGACGTTGCCCACCTGAACGCTTATCCGATCGAAATTATCGTGAACGGCATAAGCTTCAATGCTGCTTTTCGCATTTTCCATATCTTTCTTGTCCCTTATGCAGTGCGCTTGTTCGGCTATACTTCTATTTCCATCGAAACAAGTCAATTTTATATTCCGGACTCCTGTACTTTTCGTATCGAGATCGAACAAGGCAATGCGGTAACGTTTATTTACTTTTTCAGGGAAACGCACCAAAGGCATAATGCCCAGACCGAACGTTTTATTCATCAAATAGCCGTCGTTGTATTCCGGGTCTGCCAAAACGCCTTCAAAGTAGGTGCGCCGATAGGTAATAGAGGCATTGTTCTGGATTGGAATACGCAAGATAACCGTAATGCCTGCGGCATTGTCTTCCAATTCAAACATTTTTTTTCCGTCTTTCAATAGGCCTTGTAATTGTTCGACCGTAAAAAATTGGAAAAATAAATCGGTTAAGGGCAACAAAAAACCAAAATTTTTACCTTTTTCATCACCGGATTTGGGAAGATTTCCATCGAAAAAACTTTCGCTATTGACTTTGTAAGGCATTCGCACGATTGTATCTTCCAGAAAATCGCCGATGGTGAGGTAAGGATATTTCGATTCGTCTTTAGGCAAAGTCCTTTCCTGTAAAGGACGCGGGTCGCAATACGGAACTCGGGTGTCTTTATCCCATTTATCTTTGACATAAATAGTAGGGTAGGTATAAGTGTTCACCGGCAATACCAACGGAGCAAGATCGTTGATGGTATAAGGAGAATCAATGACAAAACCGCTCTTGTTTTGTATATCAACAGGCTTTTGTATCCATTTCTTTAAGGTGAGGCCTTCGATTACCTGCACCGTATGTTCTGCGTCGTTGACTGTTATATCGGCGTACTCGTTTCCATCCATATCCGACGCATTCAAAGCTCGAATCGCGGCTTGCTCTTTAGGAGCTAACTTTTTGAAATTTTCGTTTAAATACTCATTGACTTCTTTAAATAATTCAGGAAATTCCTTGTATTTTTTTTGCAACAAATACCAGTATTTCTGATATTCCAAATCTCTTCTATACAGAGGACAGTAGTTTTTGTCAAAAGAATGATCGTTACCAAAACAGATCACATCCGACACATAACTCAAGTCGTTCGCCGAAGTAAAAAACAACGTTGCGGGCGAAGTTGCTCCTATGATATTGATTTTGGCCGGTCCTTCAATAAAATTCAAAAAGTACATTTGCTGCATTTTATCGAAATTATATGCCTTTCCGTCTTGTTTCAAATAAAGGTCATAAGTTCGACCCAATTGTTGATGTTCGGGATGGGAAGAATTCAACAATTCTTGCAAATCGTTTTCTTTGTCCCAACATATTATTTCGATTTTATTTTTGTACTTGTCCATGTTAAAAAAGATTTGCCCTACATCAAAACAGTCGGATACCATTTTGTGGTGAATGCTGTCGCCGTCTATTCCCAATTTGAGTACTTTTTTAAAAGCGGTCTTCAATAAATCGATTCTTGCAAAAGGCGAAGGAATAGAGGTAATTTCGCTTTTGGGCGAACTTTCTGCCATTTCTTCCATCACTTTCGAACTGTATTTGGTCGTAGCATCACCCTGCCAACCGCTACAGTTGCCCACTCCTTGCTTATGTAATCTGAATATATAGCTCATGTTTTTTTACAATCTGAATTTTGATTTAACTAATTTGTCTGTCGCCTGGTAAAAAAGTTCCAGAAAACTATGCAATACTTTGGAATCGTTGTCTTTTATCTTGGCTTGCATATCATTTAACGTGTCGTTGAATAAGTCGTAATTCGATTTGAGACTCATTACTTTGGCGGGCGATTCACCTTTTATCAGCGCAAACACATCTTTCTTAGCGTTCAGATCGTAAGGAGAAAAGGCGCGTGAGTTGGAACTCATTTCGGAGAGCCATTCGAGGTACGCATTTTTCACGCCTGTCAAATCTGATTGAAAATATTGTCCTTTGATAAAATTATCGTCAAACTTATGATTTTTTGCCCACGGTTGATACCGATACGAATTGCTTATCTGCTCGTTCAGGTATTTGCAAAACAGCAGAAATTGCGTCATTGGTTTTTTTATCGTCTGATTGGTTATTTGGCACAAATCATTGAACAGGATGGATTTCGATTCCCTTTCGATTCCAAATTCTTTATAAGTCGTATTTTTCACATTGCCGTCTACTGTTTGAAAACTACTATCCGGTTGTGAAGCAAAATCAACGATTGCTAAAGCTGCCGCTAATTCTACAAAATGCGCTTCGTTGCGTTGCGTATCGCCTCCTTCCGAATTTTCGTAATGCTTTGTTATACTGTCGGCTATGTAATAAAGCGAATTAACTTCAGTCAGATTCGTGTCGTAATACGATAATGCCGCTTTTGCTTTGGAAATAAAAGTGGTAGAATCGATTTCGCTATCTTCTTTGTATTTTACGTCGAAGTACGGCAATACGGTAACCGCGCCAATCGGCACATTGCGCACCAAGTCGTTTTCTCCTTTATTTTTCGATTTTCGGAGTTCTTTGACCAGAAGCGGGAACCCGCTCGCGCCTGTTCCGCCAAAAATGGAACTGACTACAAAAACCCGATCGCCTTGTTTTACGGAACTTTCAAAAGCTTTGTACTCGTCGGAAAACGAAAATTGATTCAGTACCACGCTGCCGATATTGGGATTGCCTTTGAACCCCACTTCCATAGTAGATTCCAGATTTTTTTCGGAAAATAACATCGAAACCAATGCATGATTGGCATTTTCATTGCCTTTTTCATCCACCATCCACGACAAGCCGATGTAATCCTTGAATTTTACATCTTTTGTGTTTTGCACGGGAATTCGTCCCGAAGGAACAATATCCATATTGATTTTTGTATTGAAAAAACCGTTTTTGGAGGCATTGTCCACATCAATACTGTTGCGTACTTTTACATAATCCTGCATCAATTTTATAGTACGGGTTAAATCTGCAGCCGCCAGATCGGGGTCAATAATAATCGGCGCCACTTCGTCGGCATTTATTTTTACGCCGGCAGCCATCAATAGGGTAAGCGATTTCAATACGCGCGCCCCTGTTCCCCCTATTCCGAATACATATAATTTACTCATATCTTTATATCAATGATGAATGATCAAAAAGGCGTACGACTTGCATTTCGACTCTTCCATTTGATGCCTATTGAAAAAGCAAATGAAAAAACAAATGTCCACAAGGCATTGGCCATTGAAAAAGAGATAAATTCCATAGCCGAAAACGGCGAGTCCTGATTTTGTTCTGCATACATACTATCAATTGCATCGTTCGCTCTGAAATAAGCAATGCCGAAATTGATTAGGCAAACAACCAAAACCATCAATAACCAATGATACCATCTGTTAAATCGCGGATGATTGATCAGATAATAATAGACTATCATCCCTATTAACGATAGCAATACCATGCACCAGCCTACTGGAACGTACACGGCTTCCGAATTGTACAGTTCATTTGCAAGGTCAGTCTGACCGGTGATTAATTCATACAAATTGGCAAAGAGATCATTCATGTTTTTTTCTTTAGGTTAATTATTTTATTGATATGGAACATTCAAAAAAGTGATTGTCGTCTGGATAGATGATTTTATAAGCCTCTTCTATCCCTGCAACCCAATACTTAAGACCAAAAGTTTGGCCGACTAACCGACTTTCGGTTGTATCGTCTTCGGTACTGCTGTCGTTCACCCATTGGGGTATTTGTTTTTTCAACACGAACGACACATTGGAAACTGATTTGGTTTTCGCCTCCAATACAATGATATGAGTGGGATTGTGGGAATTGATGATTCTCCAATCATTGGGCTTGATTTCGTTTTTACTCGCAGGAATAATTTCGGTGATGTCGAAATTGTCAGTCGTCACGATATAATTGGCTGGATTCGTGAGATAGTCATTCTCTGCCTGAATAGAACTGAAATCGACGGCGACGGCAAAAGTCAATAAATTATTTTTGTTGTCCAATTTGACATCTCGTATGCCGTGAACATAATCTTTGGCGCTTGCCGTGCGATCCGGTTTGAATCGTCCCTGGCTAAACGAAGAAAGCAAAACCGAATAATAGATATTTTTCGGATCTTCGAACGATAGCACATATTTATTTTCGAAACCTTCTATTTTATTCTCTTTCAATTCGATATTTTTATTAAAATCGGCAAGAAGATCCGGATCCGCCATAATACATATATAATACGGTCGTTCCATATTGATCATAAATCCTTTATTATCTCCCGTATAGGGATAATATTTTCCATTGAATTTCGATTTCATTTTTACAATGGTGGTTGCTAATTTTATCTGGTCGTTTTTCCATTTGCTCAAGAAAGCGTCTTTCGTCAAACTTTTTTCATCGTTCAATAATTCGACTGTATTCGACGAACCGTGAATGGAATAAATACAGTCGGAAAATAAAATAGAAATCGTATGATTATCTGTTTGTTTCAATATCATTTTGAATATTTGGTTCAAATTGGTACTTAGCCAATCTTTCTTTTCCTGCCCCTTCCTCCAAATGACCTCAATATCCTGAGAAAAAGCGGCCAAATCCTTTTTTGTATCGGATTCTTTGATTCCATTATTGATGAAAAATACTTTAATGCTATCTTCATTGTAATGATATTTGAGTAATACCAGCAAATCGCGAATAGCTCCTTTGAACTCGGTTTTACCCTTTACATAGCCGTCCATACTGCCGGAGTTCTCTATGTACACATGGATATTGGGAACAACGCGCGGGACGGTGTCTACAGGAACAGGATTTTCAATCTCTGTTTCCCTTGCAGGTTTTCGTTCCCCTCTTCGTTCGCAGCTCCAAAAAAATATGCCAATTACCACAAGCAACATATATAATGCGCTTTGTTTTCTGGTTTTTTTCATAATAATTATATTCGTTATTTTGTATTATTTTTCCCTTGAACTACATTAGGCAAAATTAAATATAATTTCTGAAATAGAAATAAAAAAAATGTCAAAGATGTTTACAGGAAAAGAATGATTTCTTTGCGCTTCTTTTGCTATCAGCTTATTTTTTTTTGAAATTGGATGATATTTCTTTCAAAGAAAAATCTCTTTTCAACAAAATAAATACATAAATGCCTATTAAGATTGTATTCCATCCGAGATGTCCCATTGTATGGCGAACTGGGATCAAACACGACAGCAGATATAAAACGCCTGCCAGCAACGTGTACAAGCCAATGGTTTTCAAATCGTAACGTACAAAATAATACTTTTGTCCAATAAAATAGGAAAGAATCATCATCAATCCATTGCCGGCAAAAGCAGCCCAGGCGCAAGCCCAGTAACTGTATATCGGAATAAAAAAGATATTGATGCCAATGATTACTACAAAAGCAATGAACGACAAGATGGTTCCCCAATAGGTTTTGTCCATCAATTTATACCAAATCGAAAGATTGAAAGAAACCGCAAAAAATAGTTCGCCCATCAATACGATCGGTACAATCTGCAAGGCTCCAAAATAATTGGGACTGATAAAATATTTAATAATGTCCAGATAAAACACAACTCCCAGGAAAACAAATAATCCGAAAATAATAAAATATTTCATCACATCGGCATACGATTGTTTGGCATTTTTCTCTTTGCTTTTTTCAAAAACAAAAGGCTCGTAGGCGTAACGGAAAGCTTGCGTAAACATCATCATAATCATGCCTATCTTGAAACAGGCGCTGTAAATGCCTAATTCGCTGAGCATGGTGGACGAATCGGGATAGACGGCCGGAAATACGATTTTATCTACTACTTGATTGCTCATTCCAGCTAATCCCATGATTACTAAAGGGAAACAATATTTGAGCATTTTCTTAGCCAAAGCGCCGTCGAACCGGTATTTAAATCCGGTCAGCTCGGGTATCAGAAACGCCGTCTCGATTCCCGTCGCCAACAAATTGGATATGAATACATAACCTAAACGGAAATCGTCTCTCCAAAACCAGTCAATCAGAGCTGGATGATGCTTGTTGATCCAGGGACATACTACGAGGAAAAAGAGGCACAAAAGCGTATAAAGAATCACATTCAGTATTTTCAATGCCCCAAATTTCTTCGCTTTTTTCTTGTAACGCAAATAAGCAAAAGGAACCGCGCTGAAAGCATCCATGCTTAAAATAATGATTACCAGACGAATATACGTATCCGGTATCATAGAACTCCATAAGTACGGACGTATTTGCGGAAGAAATCCCAAAAAGACCAGCAAGAAAAATGCCACAAAACTGCTGACCAAAAGGATGGTTGTGGAGTAGACCGTAGCCGGCTGATATTGGTCGTTTTGATTGGCAAAGCGGAAAAATCCCGTTTCCATTCCAAAAGTAAGAACCACTATAATCAATGCCACATAAGCATATAAGTTGGTCATCATTCCGAAATCTTCCCTTGTTAAGGTATAGGTAAAAAGCGTAGTCAACAACCAACTGACCATTTTTACCAAAATGGTACTTCCTCCATATACTACGCTATCTTTTGCCAATGATTTTGTGCCTGCCATAACGAAGCGCTGCAAACGTATATAATTATTTTATAATTCGTTAAACAGAAATCCAGCTTGTCCGCCGGGTTTTCGTCCCAAATGCGAATAGGCCAGAGGAGTTACTTCCCGTCCGCGCGGAGTCCGTTTCAAGAATCCTTCCTTGATCAGGAACGGTTCGTAAACTTCTTCAATTGTACCCGCATCTTCACCCAAAGCGGTAGCAATGGTGGTCAAACCAACAGGACCTCCCTCAAATTTGTCGATGATTGTCAACAAAATTTTGTTGTCGATTTCATCCAATCCATATTTATCAATGTTTAGCGCTTCCAAAGCAAAACAAGTAATTGCTTTTTCGATTTTACCCGGACCTTTTACTTGTGCAAAATCGCGGACTCGCCTTAGCAGAGCATTGCAAATACGGGGAGTTCCTCGACTTCGCGAAGCAATCTCGACAGCCGCATCTTCCTCGCAAGGAATATTCAGAATCGACGCCGAACGCTTCACGATAGCGGCCAGCGTTTCCATGTCGTAATACTCCAAATGCAAATTGATTCCAAATCGCGCCCGTAAAGGCGAAGTCAACAAACCGCTCCGCGTAGTAGCGCCTACCAACGTAAATGGTTCCAAGTCGATTTGGATGGAACGGGCGCTCGGACCTTTGTCTATCATAATATCGATTCGGTAATCTTCCATAGCCGAATAGAGGTATTCTTCTACTACCGGACTCAAACGGTGAATTTCGTCGATGAAAAGTACATCGTTTCGCTCCAGCGAAGTCAGCACTCCCGCTAAATCGCCGGGTTTATCCAAAACCGGACCGGAAGTAATTTTAAATCCCACGTTCAGTTCGTTGGCTATGATATTGGAAAGCGTTGTTTTTCCTAATCCGGGAGGACCGTGCAACAAAACATGATCCAATGCTTCTGCCCGCATTTTAGCCGCCTGAACAAAAATTTTCAAGTTTTCAACAATCTTTTCCTGACCGCTGAAACTCTTGAACGACAAGGGCCGTAAAGCATTCTCGAATTCTTTTTCTTTTTCGTTCAATTGGTTCGAACGTATATCGTATTTATCCATTATTACATTTTCTTGCCATAGGCCAGATCGCCCGCATCGCCCAGACCCGGAACAATGTAGGCTTCCTCATTTAAATAGGGATCAATCGCCGCCGCCCAAATGGTTGTTTTCTCTTCCGGAAGACTTTTTTTCGCTACTTCAATTCCTTGTTTGCTCGCTACAATGCAAGCTACATGAAGAACGCTGGGCGTTCCCCGCGCCAATAAAGTTTTATATGACAAATCCAACGAACCGCCTGTGGCCAACATCGGGTCTACAATCAACACCGTCTTCCCTTCGATGGATGGAGAAGACAGATATTCTACCACAATTTTGAAACTGGTGTGATGCTCATTGTATTGGCGGCTTGCCGATACAAACGCATTTTCCGCTCCATCGAAAATTTCTAGAAAGCCAAGATGAAAAGGCAAACCGGCGCGCAAAATGGTTGCCAGCACAATGGAATCCGTTGGCAAAAAAACCGATGAAATTCCCAAAGGTGTTTCTACTTCTTCTAATTTGTAATTCAATGTTTTGCTGATCTCGTATGCCATAACAGATCCGATTCGTTCAATGTTTTTACGGAAACGGATTTTATCGCCTTGTATGTTTTTGTTTCTGATTTCCGCAACAAAACGGTTCAAAATGCTATGATTTTCACTTAAATTATGGACGGTCATAAATTCATTATTTTTTGCGCTCAAAGTTAGCGATTTTTAAACGCAGAACAAAATTCTGGATCAATTAAGGAATGCACACAAATAAGAAAAAGCGCTGAAAGCGCGTGATCCAGTACAACGATGGATTTCGCCCTTTCAGCGCTTAGTTTTTTCTTATTCCCGTTTTGCTGGGCATTGCCCAACGCTATTGATAAAAGCTATTTCAGCGTTATTTATAAATTAGCGCTAAAAAATTGGAATAAGTTATGCGGAAAAAATCAATATCCTCGGATAGCTTTAATTCCCGGCAATTCTTTCCCTTCAATGAATTCCAACAATGCGCCGCCGCCGGTAGATACATAACTCATTTGGTCGGCAATTCCGAATTTGTTTACGCAAGCAACAGAATCGCCTCCGCCTACTAACGAAAAAGCGCCTTTTTGGGTGGCTCGAACAATGGCTTTGCCTACGGCATACGAACCGCCGGCAAAATTGTCGAATTCGAACACGCCGGTTGGCCCGTTCCACAAGATGGTTTTGGAGTTTTCGATTACGTCGGCAAAAATTTTCTCTGTTTCGGGACCAATATCCAAACCTTCCCAACCATCGGGAATAGCGTCGACAGCCACAAATTGAGTGTTGGCATCGTTGCTGAACTGATCCGCAATTTTAGCGTCTACAGCCAATACCAAATTCACTCCATTGTCTTTTGCCTTTTGAATTAAGCTCAAAGCCAAATCTAATTTATCATCTTCGCAAATCGAATTGCCTATTTTTCCTCCCATGGCTTTTGTAAACGTATAAGTCATTCCTCCAGCGATAATTAAATTATCGACCTTGGTCAACAAGTTTTCGATGATGTCGATTTTGGAAGATACTTTAGAACCTCCCATGATAGCGGTAAACGGACGGGCTGTGTTTTTCAAAACTCTTTCTACCGCATCTATTTCGTTTTGCATCAAATAACCAAATAATTTGTGATCGGCATCGAAATAGTCTGCAATAATGGCCGTGGAAGCATGCGCTCGGTGAGCTGTACCGAAAGCATCGTTTACGTACACTGTAGCATACGAGGCCAATTGCTTAGCCATGGCTTTTTGATTGGCTTTTTCTGCTTTTTTAGCGGCCGCTTTTTCTTCATCGCTTGCATCATCAGCCAAGCCGCGAGGTTTTCCTTCTTCCGCAGCGTAAAAGCGGAGGTTTTCCAACAACAACGCTTGTCCCGCTTGCAAAGCAGCCGATTTTTCAACGGCTTCCTGTCCTAAACAATCGTTTGCGAAATCGACCGGTATGCCCAACAATTCTGAAATGCGTGGTAAAATATGAAGTAAAGAATATTTGCTGTCTACTCCTTTGGGACGTCCCAAGTGGGAACCAATAATTACGCTTCCGCCATCTCCTAAAATTTTTTTCAATGTTGGAATTGCCGCCCGGATACGGGTATCGTCCGTGATATTGAATTTTTCGTCCAAAGGCACGTTGAAATCTACTCGTATGAATACTTTTTGCCCTTTAAAATTAAAATTATCAATCGTTTGCATTTTAAAAAATGAATTAAATTAGTTATATGGATTTATTGTTTTCTTTCAAATTCCTGCATCACTTCGACCAATGCAGCAACCGATTCTTTCGGAAGCGCATTGTAGATGGAAGCGCGGAAGCCGCCTACCGAACGATGTCCTTTGATTCCTGTCATGCCTCTTTCCGTAGCAAATTTATAGAATTCGGATTCCAGATGACTATATTCTTCGTTCATTACAAAACAAACGTTCATCAACGAGCGGTCTTCTACGGCGGCTGTTCCTCTGAATAATGGATTGCGGTCGATTTCGGCATAAAGTAAACCGGCTTTTTCTTTGTTTCTCCGATACATTTCTTTCACGCCGCCCAAAGCTTTCAACCATTTCAAGGTTTGCAAGGAGGCATAGATAGGCACTACTGGAGGCGTGTTGAACATCGAACCTTCTTTGATATGGATCCGGTAATCCAGCATGGAGGGGATTGGACGGCTGACTTTTCCCAGAATATCATTTTTTATAATAACAAACGTAACGCCAGCAGGTCCCAGATTTTTTTGAGCTCCGCCATAAATCAGCCCGTATTTAGATACGTCTATGGGACGGGAAAATATATCGGACGACATATCGGCTACCAAGGGAATCGGCGAGTCGATATCGGTGTGAATTTCCGTTCCGAAAATGGTATTATTCGTAGTGATGTGAAAATAATCGGCGTCGGCGGGAATCGTGTATTCTTTGGGAATATAAGTATAGTTAGCTTCTTTGGAAGAAGCAACTTCTACGACTTCCCCAAACAATTTGGCTTCTTTTTGCGCTTTATTTGCCCATGTACCGGTATTGAGATAGGCCGCTTTTTTCTCCAACAGGTTGTAGGGTACCATGCAGAATTCCAGCGAAGCGCCTCCACCCAAGAAAATGACTGAATATTCCGTAGGAACATTCAATATTTCCTTAAACAGATGGACGGTTTCGTCCATCACGGCCTGAAACTCCTTCGAACGGTGACTCACTTCCATCAGCGAGAGCCCTGTTCCGGCAAAATTCTCAATAGCTTGAATCGTATTATCTACTGTCTCTTGTGGCAAGATAGAAGGACCTGGATTAAAATTGTACTTTTTCATGTGTAATAATTTCACTTTATTGAATTAATATTTTTTTTAACAAAGGTAGAAAAAAGATAGAAGATATACAAACAGATTTTAATTCGGAAATTATAAAAAGAATAAGTAATTTTTTACGGATTTGTTTCTACTAAAAAAGACGCTTAATTCACGTCGGCAATCCAATCGCCGGCATCTTCCAAACCAACGGTACGGGCTATGGCTTCGATATTCGCGTTGGATGTGTTTACTTTGGTTATTTCAATTCCTCAATTCGGAATCCATTTATTGGTTATTTTCGAAAGAACTGCACAAGCAACATCGCTTATTGCCGTATGGTCTCCGATTTTGAGCAAGTAAAGCAATAGAATGGCAATAACTCCCATACGACCCTATCAAAGGATAGGGGAAGAGGCAAAAGTCATCAGCTCCGGCCACTCGCCAATATGGGCTGCTTTTGTTTGATCCCCAGTCTTTTGTATGAATTCTGCGTTTATAGCGCTGCCATTTCACAGTTTTTCCAATGCTTGTGCCAAATCTTCCTTAATATCTTCGATATTTTCGATACCCACCGATATGCGCAATAAACCCGGTTCTACGCCTGTCGCTTTTTGTTCTTCGGGCGAAAGCTGTTCATGTGTAGTGGCGGCGGGATGAATGATCAATGATTTGGCATCGCCCACATTGGCCAAATGGCTAAGCAATTTTACATGATCTATTACTTTATTAGCGTTCTCCGAATCGCCTTTTACTTTGAAAGTCAATACAGCTCCCGGCCCTTTCGGGAAATATTTTTTAGCCAATTTATGATATTTGCTGTTCTTTAATCCCGGATAATTGACGTATTCGACTTTGGGATGTTTTTCGAGCCATTCGGCAAGCGCCTGCGTATTTTGCACATGACGTTCTACACGGAGCGATAAAGTTTCAAGTCCTTGCACCAGAAGGAACGAATTAAACGGACTGATGGTGTTTCCCCAGTCGCGAAGACCTTCTACACGAGCGCGGATATTGAAAGCAATATTTCCGAAAGGACTATTTGCACCAAATACGTCCCAGAAGACAAGACCATGGTAACTATCGGAAGGTTCGGTAAATGCTGGAAACTTTCCGTTGCCCCAATTGAATGTTCCGCTATCCACAATGACTCCGCCGATGGATGTTCCATGTCCGCCAATCCATTTAGTTGCCGATTCGACGACTACTGCCGCTCCATGCTCTATTGGACGGAAAAGAAAACCGCCGGCGCCGAATGTGTTATCGACAATCAGCGGAATATCGTACTTGTTGGCCACTTGGGCAATCGCATCAAAATCGGGAATATTTAATTCTGGATTGCCAATGGTTTCTAAATAAATGGCTTTTGTGCTTTTATCAATGTGTTTTTCAAATTCTTCCGGTTCATCATTCGGCGTAAAGCGGACTTCGATGCCCAGACGTTTGAATTGGGATTTAAACTGATTGTAGGTTCCTCCGTATAAATGGGAAGTGGTCACAAAATTATCTCCCACTTGCAAAATGTTGTTCAGCGCTATAAATTGCGCCGATTGTCCGGAAGAAGTAGCCAAGCCGGTAACGCCGCCTTCCAATGCCGCCACCCGCTTTTCAAAAACATCGGTGGTCGGATTTTGTAAACGGGTGTAGATATTTCCGAATTTACGCAAACCAAAAAGGTCTGCTCCGTCTTTGGCATCTTCAAATACATACGAAGTAGTTTGATAAATGGGTAAGGCTCTCGCATGAGTAGTTTTGTCAACTTCTTGCCCTGCATGTACTTGCAGCGATTCAAATCTTAAATGGCTCATAATTGTTCTATTTTAAATGATCGTAATTATATAGGTCTATTTTATTTTGATGATGCAAAGATAAGTCATTCGTTTTGTCCGCGAAATACCAAGTTTATGGTATTCTTGACTTATGAGTAAAAACAAATTATGAATTTTCTTTTAAAATAAAAAAAGACTGTCTAAAAAGTCTTTATATTCCTTTTGTTTTGACGGACTTGATTCCGATATTTCCGAATCAGGTCCGTCAACAAACGGTACTTTTTGAACAGTTTTTTCTTTTTTCTACAAAAAACCGCGTTTGATTTTTTAAAAACCGCGTTTGGTTTCTTCCTTTTCTTTTTGTAGCTGCGTGTTTACATAATCTTTCAATGCAACGCCTCCCGCTTGTTTATAAAGGTTCAATTCTTTTTTTAGTTTTTTCACGCCTTCATTTTCTTTTGCAACGGGAGCATTATTCATACTCTTAATTAAATCATTTATTATATCTAATCTTTCATTAGACAAATTTTTTTGATTAAATAATTTAATAATCGTTTCTTTTGCTTTTGCAGCTTCTGTTTCTTTTGCCATAATAATATATTTTAAATTTACAAGTTGCAAATGTAATTATTCATTTTTATCCGTGCAAGGATTCCAATTGCAGGAATAATTATTTAATGGCGTTATTAATATTTTTTAATAGCATTTAGGATGATGCGTCGATTTCTATTCTTCGTTTGTTCCCTTTTATTTTTTCCAAAATTCGGGAGAGAAAAGGATCAGTACCGTAAATATTTCCAATCGGCCAATGATCATCAAAAAGGATAAATACCATTTGGCAAAGATCGAAATTCCTTCGAAAGATCCATACGGACTTAATTTTCCTAAACCAGGGCCTACATTACCGATGGCCGAAGTGGCTGCTCCCAATGCCTCAATAAGCGGAACGCCGGATAATGTCAGAATGCCCCAACTGACCAAAATGATGCAAGCATACAAAAAAGCAAAAGCCAACAAGCGTTGAACTACTCCGAAAGACAAAGCTGCTCCATTGAGCCGGACTGGGATAATGGCGCGAGGATGAATGAGGCGTTCAAACTCGCTCACTGTATTTTTGACCAGCACGACTGCCCGAACAATTTTCAAGCCGCCGCTGGTAGAACCGGCGCATCCACACACAATCATCAACAATAGAAAAATAATTTGATAAAATGGCCCCCATGTAGAAAAATCCCACGTAGAAAAACCGGTTGTAGTAATAGTGGATACTACCTGAAAGCAGGAATGGCGGAGGGAAGACAGAAAATCGTACCCTTTATCAAAGGTTAAACCGATGCAGACGATCAGGGTAGTCACAGCGATTATAGATAAAAACCATCGCAATTCTTCGTCTCCGAAAAACTTTTTAAATTTGCCTTTCAATAAAAAATAAAGCAATGGGAAGTTAATAGCGCCTACAATCATGAATAGAATAATTACCATTTCGCTATAAAGAGAATTCCAATATAAAATGCTGGATTGTTTGGTGGAGAATCCGCCGGTTGAAACGGTAGTAATGCCATGACAAACGGCATCAAATAATCCCATTGGGCCTAACCACAAAAAGAAAATAACTAAAAAAGTGATCAATAAATAAATTCCCCACAATCGTTTAGCCATTTGGGATACTCGCGGTTGAAATTTATCATGGGTAAGTCCCGAAGATTCCGCATCAAATAATTGGGCGGCTTCACCTCCCAGCAAAGGCAACAAAGCCAGGGAAAAAACGATAATTCCCATACCTCCCAGCCACTGAGAGACGCTTCTCCAAAATAAAATTCCATGCGGAACACTGTCGATGTGTGTCATAATAGTAGCTCCCGTTGTTGTAATCCCTGATGCCGATTCAAAAAAAGCGTCGGTAAAACTGGGAACGATTCTGCCGATATAAAAAGGAAAAGCGCCGAAAAAAGCAAACAAAATCCAACTGAGCGTTACGCTGAGGTAACCTTCTTTTTTGCCGATGATTCGAACTTTTTTCCGGAAATCTGTCAACAAGAAAGCGGTTAATCCACACGCCAACGCAATGCTTGCCGACCACAAAATAGAAGAAGCTGCTTGTTCTCGAAAATAAGCGGAGACAGCCGCCGAAAGAAACATAAAAAGGGATTCGAGTACAATGATGCATCCTACTACCCTCATTACAAATTTCCAGTTGATGTTCATGAGGTCAATTGAAGTAATCCTCCACTTTATGCATAGCCGTATTCAAACAAAAAACTAATACGTGGTCGCCGGCTTCGATTTGCGTATCTCCACTGATAATTTCTGCTTTTCCATCCCTAATGCGTCCTCCCAGCGTTATATCTTTAGGTAGATTCAGATTTTTTACTGGCTTTTGGGTAATTTTAGATTCCAAACGAGCCACTAATTCGGCTACTTCGGCATTGGCAAAAACCAGACATTTAACCGTAGAAACGTCGGCTTGCAATAGAAAGCGGTGAATGTGGCTGGAAGCTATCTGTTTTTTATTGATAATAGAACTGACGTCCAATTTTTCGGCCATGTGGATATAATCTAAATTTTCTACTTCTGCTATCGTTTTTATTACCCCGAAATTTTTAGCGGCTACGCAAGCCAGAATATTGGTTTCCGAATTATCGGTTAAGGCGATAAAAGCATCGCATTTCCGGATATTTTCCTGAATCAAAAGATCGGTATCGCGACCGTCGCCATTGATTACCATCACATTGCTATTCACTTTTTCCGCCAGTCGGTAACTTTTTCTTTTATCCATTTCTAATATTTTAACCCTGACATTACTGGAAATTCGTTCGCATACTCGCAAGGCAATCCGGCTTCCGCCCATGATAATGATGTTGCGGATATGAATATCTGCTTTGCCTGTCAAGGCTTTTACTTCGTCGACATTGTATTGGGTAACCGTAAAATAGACCAAGTCGCCCGGAAGAATCTGGTCTGAACCGTGTGGAATGATTGTATCTCTCTCCCTTTTCACGGCAACAATATGGTAAATGCGCCGTTCGTTGTTCAGTTCTTTTAAACTTTTGTTGACAATAGGAGAGTTTTCGCGAACTTTAACTCCTATCAGCACTAATTTTCCGTTAGCAATTTCCCACCACTGGCGAGTCCAAGGCTGTTTCAAAGTACTGATGATTTCTTCCGCCACCAGCGTTTCAGGACAGATCAGAGAGTCGACCCCCAATTTGGCAAAAAAATCCAAGTTTTGAGGATGAAGATATTCGTCGTTATCGACGCGGGCAATGGTTCGTTTTACGCCTAAACCGTGCGCCAACATGCAAGCCGTCATATTGGTTGATTCTTCGGGAGTAACGGCAACGAACATATCCGCATTTTTTATTCCTGCTATTTTCAGGTCGTTAATCGAGGTAGGACTTCCCTGCACCGTCATGATTTCCAACCCGTTTGAAAAACTCAACCGTTCATCGTTTACATCCATTAAAACAATATCTTGGTCTTCCTGTGAAAGCAATTTCGACAAGTGGGTACCCACTTCTCCCGCTCCCCCAATAATAATTTTCATAACCTAATCCGTTAATTCCGTTAGCTTGTCAATTAATAAATCAACTTATCAATACTTCAGTAATACTTTCGACATCCATTCCACAAACAGTGTACAATTCTGGAATAGAGCCATGCGGAATAAAGCGATCGGGGATGCCGATCCGGGTGATTGTTGGAAAATACCTGTTTACGGACATAAATTCCATCACGGCTGTTCCCAATCCTCCCTGAATAGCGCCATTTTCAACAGTAATCACTCGTTGGTAATTTCTGCCGATCTCGTGCAACAATTCTTCATCCAGCGGTTTGAGATAAATCATATCGTAATGAGCGGCATCCACATCCGATGCCTTCGCCTTTTCGATTGCTTTTTTGGCAATATTTCCGATGGGGCCGATACTTACGACAGCCACATTTTTCCCGTCTTTGAGTTTTCTTCCTTTTCCTACCGGCAACAATTCGAAAGGACGTTCCCAATCTTTCAATTCGCCCTGTCCTTTCGGATAACGAATGGCAAAGACCCCTTTCCCGGGTTGTGAAGCCGTGTACATCAGGTTTCGCAAATCAATTTCATTCAAGGGAGAAGCAATCGTAATCTGGGGAATGCAGCGCAAATACGCTAAGTCGAAAGCTCCTTGATGGGTGGCGCCGTCTTCTCCGACCAATCCGGCTCTGTCCAAGCAAAGCACCATATCTAAGTTTTGTATAGCGGCATCATGAATAATATTATCGTAAGCTCTTTGCATGAAAGAAGAATAAATATTGCAAAAAGGAAGCAGTCCTTCTTTTGCCAATCCTGCAGAAAAAGTGACGGCATGACCTTCTGCAATGCCGACATCAAATGCTCGATGAGGCATTTCTTTCATCAGGAAAATCATCGAACAACCGGTAGGCATAGCCGGAGTGATTCCCACAATCCGGTCGTTCTGCTTGGCCAGTTCCACCAAAGTATGGCCAAATACATCCTGATACAATTGCGGAGCATCTTTCGATCTTACGATAATACGTTCCCCTGTTTCTTTATTGAATTTTCCGGGAGCATGCCAAATGGTTGCATTGTTTTCAGCGGGTTCATAACCTTTGCCTTTTTTTGTCAGCACATGCAGCAATTTGGGACCCTTCATATCTTTGATGTCATTCAACACCCGTATCAAACCGTCTACATCGTGTCCGTCGACCGGGCCAAAATAGCGAATATTAAATCCTTCAAACACATTATGTTGGTTAGTCAGCAAAGCTTTCATGCTATTGTTGAACCGCAAAATGCGTCCTTTTCCTCCTTCTTTGATCACCCCGTGTTTCCGGAAGAAATTATATAAATTGTAACGAATCGTATTGTATGTTTGTGAAGTAGTGATGTTGACTAAGTACTGGCTCATTCCTCCCACCGCGCAGTCGATAGCCATGTGATTATCGTTCAAAATAATCAACAAATCGTTGGGACGGGAAGCAACATTATTTAATCCTTCAAAAGCCAAACCCCCGGTCATAGAACCATCGCCTATGACGGCAGCCACTTTGCGCCGTTCGTTTTTCAACTGAGAAGCAATCGCCATTCCCAAGGCGGCAGAAATAGAATTGGAAGCGTGTCCGGCAATAAAAGCGTCATATTCGCTTTCTTGAGGATTGGGGAAACCGCTTATACCGCCAAACTTACGAAGCGTTTTGAACCGCTCGCGCCGTCCAGTCAACACTTTATGTCCATACGCTTGATGACCTACGTCCCATACTATTTTGTCGTAAGGGGTATTCAAAACATAATGGAGAGCAACCGTCAACTCTACGCATCCCAAACTTGAACCAAAATGACCTGGATTTTCCGCTAATACTTCAATCAAATATTGTCGCAACTCCTTACATAACAGCTCCAATTGTTCCGGCTTCAGCTTCCTCAAATCTGCCGGATAATTGATCGTTGATAATAAATCGAATTTTGAAGTTTCAGCCATAGCTAAAAATTTGTTGTACAAAGATACAAGTTTTTTCTTTTCAAAAAAATCTAAAAAAATAAATAAATGTAAATTTGCAAATCGCATAGACTTTTTTTTACCTTTGTTATATAATAAATGAAAATCTTTCATAAGCTGCATTTTGGAAGGGATCACTCAACAACTAACAATGCGATAATTTATTATGAAACAGTTATATCGCGAGATTAAATTGAGAATGGAAATTTCACTTTCTCCGACAGATTTTTCTATTCGCTATCGGGACAAAATTATGTTGTTCGGATCCTGTTTTGCCGAATCTATTTTTTCTCGAATGGAAGAAGCAGGTCTGGCTGTAAATGCGAATCCTTTTGGAGTTTTATATAATCCCCTGTCAGTTGCTCAGGGATTATCCGACTTGATAAACAAAAAAACATATACAAGAGAAAATTTATTTCTGCATCAAGGATTGTACAGCAGTTTTTCGCATCACAGTCGTTTTTCAGGCGTAAATCCGTTGGAGGTCGTCCAAAAAATAAATTCGGAGTTGATCCGTTCTGCCGATTTTCTTCGGCAAACCCGCGTTCTGATCATTACTTTCGGAACCGCTTCCGTTTACCGTTTGTTATCTACGGGAGAAGTGGTCGCCAATTGCCATAAGTTGCCATCCAAATTATTTGAAGAATCGCGTTTGAAGGTCAATGAAGTGGTCGAAAAATGGAACTCTTTGATTCGAGAGATACAGAAAATAAAACCAGATATCAAGATTATTTTCACTATCAGTCCTATTCGTTACTGTAAAAATGATGTTCATTTGAATAGCTTGTACAAATCCGTACTGTTTTTAGCGGTAGATGAACTGATAAATGCGAATAAGAGTTGTCGTTATTTTCCCGCTTATGAAATTATGATGGACGATTTACGGGATTATCGCTTTTACGCCGAAGATTTGATTCATCCAAATGCACTGGCTGTCAGTTATATTTGGGATAAATTTTGTGATGCCTATTTTGATAAAGATACTATCCAATTAATCAGAGAATGGGAAAGCATTCAAGAAGCGTTGAATCATCGTCCGCTTCATCCGGAAACAGAAGAATATAAACGGTTTTTGGAACAGGCGGAAAAAAGAAAAGAAGAATTTCTAAAAGTCAATAGGAAAAATAAAGAAAGTAAAGGAATGGATAATTAGTGACGGATACTAAAAAAGTAAGAGAAATTCTTATAGTTTTCATGTATATTTGCAAAAAAATAAATAGGATGATTGGATATGAAAGAATTTATGTCGACACCTCCGTTTTTGGCGGTTATTTCGAAATTGAATTTAAACAATGGACAAAACCGTTCATGGAAAAATTTATTTCAGGAGAATTTAAATTATTATATTGTCAACTTACTGAAATTGAATTAATTAAAGCGCAAGCGCAGGTGCGGGATTTAATAAAGCTAATTCCAGAGGAACACATAGAATTTTTGTCTATTACAAGTATGGCTGTCAGTTTAGCCGATATCTACATAAAAGAAAATGTTGTAGGGAAAACAAGCATAGAAGATTGTCGGCACATAGCGATCGCAACATTGAGTAATGCAGACATTTTGGCAAGCTGGAATTTTAAACACATGGTTAATGTAAATAGAATCAGGGGGTACAATTCCGTAAATTACAAATACGGATACAAGATTTTAGATATTAGGATACCACGGGAAATAATAAGTTAAGACGATGAAAGCAATAAAAGAAAAAGAAGAAAAATCAGCGCTTGAGCAACTGCGGGAGATTCGAGATGAAATAAGCGCCGAAACACAGGATATGACTTTTCCAGAATTGAAAAAATATATTGAATATCAGTTGGAAGAATCGTTACATCCTAAAAAAGTCTGGATAAATTATGATTTACCCTGAGAATTTTGAACAAAAAATTGGTTTTGACAAAATACGTCAATTTGTAACAGATCATTGCCTGTCTCCTTTAGGGAACGAAAAAGTGGTAGAAATGACTTTTTCTTCTGATTTTCAATTAATTAAACAAAGATTGTATCAAACGGTCGAATTTGTCCAAATCATTCAAGAAGAAGATAATTTTCCTATCGACTATTTTTTTGATGTGCGCAATTCACTGAAAAAAATACGTATCGAAGGAACTTACCTTATTGAAAAAGAGTTATTTGATATTCGACGTTCTTTGGAAACAATTTATATAATTGTCTGTTTTTTTCAACTTCAGGACAAGGGACGTTATCTGCATTTACAGGAATTAGCAACAGAGATTCCTACTTTTCCTGCTCTTGTTGAACGAATAGATCATATTTTAAACAAATCCGGTGAAATCAAGGATACTGCTTCCCCTGAATTGGGGAATATTCGCAAACAATTGGCGCAAACCGTCAACGGCATCTCCAAAACTTTGAACAGCATGCTGCGGGCCGCACAATCGGAAGGCTGGGTAGAAAAGGATGTTGCTCCCACCATGCGCGATGGCCGTCTCGTGATTCCTGTTTCTCCGGCTTACAAACGTAAACTGAAGGGAATTGTTCACGATGAATCGGCTACCGGCAAAACGGTTTTCATTGAACCGGCCGAGGTCGTGGAAGCCAACAATAAAATCAGGGAATTGGAAAGTGAAGAAAAACGGGAAATTGTTCGAATCCTGACGACATTTACCAATCAAATTCGTCCGAATATTCCTGAAATATTGAATTCCTATCTATTTCTTGGCGAAATCGATTTTATCCGGGCCAAAGCTTTATTTGCCTTGGATATTGGAGCCATTCTCCCTTCTTTGGACAACAGGCAGCAAATAGATTGGATACGCGCAGTACATCCGTTGCTCTATTTGTCGCATAAAAAGCAAAACAAGCCGGTTGTCCCTCTCGACGTCGAACTCAGGAACAGGCCGGACGAAACAGACCAAAGCGAACAAGAAGAACGCAAGTTGGAAATTCCATCCTTCGACCGTCTTGCCGTATTTTCCAGAAAATACGGTAGGATTGTGCTGATTTCCGGTCCCAATGCTGGAGGTAAATCCGTAGTGCTTAAAACGGTTGGATTATTGCAATACATGCTGCAATCGGGTCTGCTGATTCCGATTGGCGAACGCTCCCAAACGGGTATTTTCAAGGATATTTTTCTGGACATAGGCGATGAACAATCCATTGAAAATGATTTATCTACTTACAGTTCCCATTTGACCAATATGAAATTCATGCTCAAGCATGCCAGTCCGCAATCATTGATTTTGATCGACGAATTTGGAAGCGGAACCGACCCCAGTATTGGAGGAGCTATTGCGGAAGCCTTGCTGCACCGATTCAACGATAAAGGATGCTTTGGCATTATTACAACGCACTACCAGAATCTGAAAGCATTTGCCGAGGCAAATCAAGGCGTGGTCAATGGCGCTATGCTATACGATCGAAGCCAAATGCAAGCCTTGTTTCAATTGGATATTGGAAACCCCGGTTCGTCGTTTGCCATCGAAATTGCTCGAAAAATTGGATTGCCTGAAGATGTTATTGCCGAAGCTTCCGAAAAAGTGGGGCAGGATTATATTCATAAAGATAAATACTTGCAGGATATTGTCCGCGATAAACGTTACTGGGAATCGAAGCGTCAGCATATTCGTCAACAAGAAAAACGTTTGGAAGAATTGACGGAACGCTACAAAGCGGATTTGGAAAAATTGGAAACCCAACGAAAAGAGATTCTCGGCAAGGCTAAAGCTGACGCTGAACATTTGCTTTCCGAAACAAATGCTAAAATCGAGAATACGATCAAAGAAATCAAAGAAGCTCAAGCGGAAAAAGAAAAAACAAAAGAAATTCGTAAATCATTGGGCGAATTCAAACAATCAATTCAAAGCAAGGAAGATACGGATAATCAGATTGCCTCGAAAATTTACAAAATAAAGGAACGGGAGGCTAAAAAGAAAAAAACGGCCTCTCATCCGGTATCGAATTCCGAGACTATCGAAGTGGGCGACGCGGTTCGGATTATCGGTCAACAAGCGGTAGGTGAGTTGATGGAAAAAAAAGACAAAAATGTTGTCATAGCTTTTGGCGCGATCAAAACGACAGTCAAAGCTCAACAGATCGAAAAAGTCAGCCGCAACCAGTTAAGAAAAGAAACGGCCGGCATCCGCACTTTTGCTTCCAACAATTCGGATAGCTTGTCGGAAAAAAAGTCACAGTTCAAACTCGAAATAGATGTGCGCGGGATGCGGGGTGAAGAAGCGCTCTTAGCCGTTACTTATTACATCGACGACGCTATTCAATGCAACGCCGGTCGAGTACGGATTTTGCACGGAACCGGAACTGGCGCGCTGCGTCAAATCATCCGCGATTACCTGAAAACAGTTGCAGGCGTCAAACGTTTTCAGGATGAACACGTACAGTTTGGCGGCGCCGGAATTACAGTAGTAGAACTGGAATAAAAAAGCCGGTTATTCTTGTATGCTTTCCAACATCCGCTTGAGTACCGTTTCACAAGATATTTCGCGATTAGCGGCTTCTGGAATCACAATGGATTGAGGACTTTCAATCACTTCGTCCGTCACAATTACATTGCGGCGAACAGGAAGACAGTGCATAAATTTAGCATGGTTGGTCAAACGCATTTTGGCGGCGTCGATGGTCCATTTTTTGTCGCTACAGCCTATTTGACCATAATGATCATCCGCAAAAATCGACCAGTTTTTGGCATAAATGAAATCCGCTCCTTCGAACGCTTTTTCTTGATTGTATTCAATTTTTGCTCCGCGGACAAATCGCGGATCCAATTCATATCCTTCGGGGTGCGTGATCACAAAATCGACGTCCGCTTCATTCATAAAGTCGGCAAACGAATTCGGCACCGCTTGAGGAAGAGCTTTGGGGTGAGGCGCCCAGCTCATAACCACTTTAGGTCGGGGCTTGTCTCGAAACTCTTCGATCGTAATCAGATCGGCAAAAGCCTGCAAAGGATGAGTCGTTGCTCCCTCCATACTGAAGACTGGTCTTCCCGAATATTGGATGAATTGCTGAAGTATATATTCGCTATAATCTTCCTCTTTATTTTCAAGTCGGGCGAAAGAACGGACGCCAATAATATCGCAATAACAGCCCATTACTGGAATCGCTTCCAAGAGGTGTTCGGATTTATCGCCATCCATAATCACTCCCTTTTCGGTTTCCAGACGCCACGCGCCTTGATTAATGTCCAATACGATTGTATTCATTCCTAAATTCATCGCCGCTTTTTGCGTACTTAAACGGGTACGCAGACTGGAATTGAAAAATACCATTAACAGGGTTTTGTCTTCGCCCAATTTTTTGTATGCAAAACGGTTTTTCTTTATTTCCAAGGCTTCTTTCACAGCCAGTTTCAAGTCGCCCAAATCGTTTACTTGGATAAATGTTTTCATATAATGTTCAAAATTGTAATAAAAGTAATGTAAAATAACGGATGTTTCGTATTCCTTGTTCCATCCAAGGACGACATGCCTCACGGACGGATTTGGCCTTCGCCTTGAATGATCCATTTGTAACTGGTCAGTTCTTCCAATGCCATAGGGCCGCGGGCGTGCAATTTTTGCGTACTGATTCCAATTTCTGCTCCTAATCCGAATTGTTCCCCATCGGTAAAAGCGGTGGATACATTGGAATAAACGCAAGCGGCATCTACTCTTGTTTGAAATTCATGGATAGTCGCAGGGTCTTCAGTCAAGATACATTCGCTATGTTTTGAACTGTAGCGGGCAATATGCTCCAAGGCTTCTTCTCTATTAAGTACTGTTTTGATGCTCATTTTATAATCCAAAAATTCCGTTCCGAAACTTTCTTCCGTCGCGTGTTGCAGCAATTCTTCCGGATAATGAGTAGACAAGGTTCGATACGCTTTTTCGTCCGCATACAGAATAACCTGTTTTTCAGCCAATTTCTCGCAAAGAAACGGAAGGTCGGATAAACGTTCCTCATGAATAATCAAACAATCCAAAGCATTGCAAACGCTTACCCTGCGCGTTTTCGCATTGAAAATAACGTTCCGTCCCATTTCCTTATTTCCTGCAAGATCGAAATAGGTATGGCAAATGCCGGCTCCGGTTTCAATTACAGGAATTTGAGTATGCGTCCGCACATATTGAATCAAAGACTGGCTGCCGCGCGGAATGATCAAATCGACGATTCCGTATGCGTTTAACAAAACGGCAGTCGCTTCCCGTTCCGGAGGTAACAATATGCAGCAAGCTTCCGGAATAGAAAATTGTTTCAATACGTTTCGGATAATATCCACAAGGACTTGGTTGGAAAATTCTGCGTCGGATCCTCCTTTTAGGACGCAGGCATTTCCCGATTTGAAACAAAGCGAAAACACCTCCACGCTGACATTGGGACGCGCTTCGTAAATAATGCCAATCACTCCGAACGGAACGCTTACTTTGGTAATTTTCATTCCATTGGGACGAAACGTTTCTTTTAACACTCGCCCCACTGGGCTGGGCAAATGGGCAACCTGAACGATAGAGGAGGCGATACCGTCTATTCGTTCCGGCGTCAACCGGAGGCGATCGTATTTTGGATTGCGGCAGTCCATTCGTTCCAAATCTTTCCCGTTTTCCGAAAGTATCCGATCTTTTTGTTCCAAAACGGCATCGCCGATGGCATACAGTACTTTGTTAATAATGATAGTATCCAACGAACACAAATATCCGACCGCTCGTTGGGATTCTTGAAACAGCAATGAATCGTTCATCTTTTTTATTTTACCACAAAAATACATTATTTTCTTTGAAAAATTTTTCTTTATGGAGATTTAATCTAAATTTGCAAACTTAATAAAACAAAAATACATAACGATATAAATCACAAATTTTAGTAAACACATTTATCATGAGAAAAAATGTTCCCATAATGGTTACGGCTATGATTTTAAGCTTATCCATTTTACTTAGTTCTTGCATAGGCTCTTTTAGCTTGTATAACAAATTGTTGACATGGAATAAATCCATTGAAGATCCATGGGTCAACGAATTGATCTTTGCTGTTTTATGCATAATACCGGTATATCCGATCGCTTGGCTGACTGATGTTGTAGTTTTGAATTCGATTGAATTCTGGACAGGAGAAAATCCCTGTTGCGATATTCAGATCAAAAAGGTAAATACAAAAGACGGCCATTTTACGATTACGACAGATGCCAACGGTTATAAGATTCAAAAGGAAGGAACAGAAGAAACAGTCGAGTTCCATTTTAACAAGGAAGAAAACAGTTGGTCATTGGAAACAATGAATGAAACGATTCCTCTGCTGCAATTTGTAGATAATCACCAAGCTAAAGTGTTTTTGGCCGACGGTTCTTCACTCACGGTGAGTATAGATCAAGCCGGCCTCCTTGCACTGAAACAAGCGCTTGAAACGAAAGCGCTTTTTGCCGCAAAATAGTCTCTCTTTCCTCTTGTAATTAAGAATGTCGATGACGCAGATGGAACAGATCAGCGCAGATAACGAAAGTATCCCTACAAAAACCTGCGCCCATCTGCGTCATTCGAACAACAGATGTACCTGTTCCGACGATTTTAGATCGACTTCCGTGCCACCGTTGCCTACGACTCCTTCCATGCTTCTGCGATCCATGTCGCCCTGAAAATTTTTCATTCCGGATGTTTCAATATTACTGGCTTTTACTGTCAATTTGTAACCTTTGCCGGCTGGTAAAGTTAATCGGAGGTCTCCGCTATTCGACAATCTTACATAATCGCCCGCCGAACGCATGCGCACGCTCATGTTTCCACCCGAAGTAGAAGCTTCCACGTTGCCTGAAAGATCGTTTAATTGTACGTTTCCGCCCGAAGCGCCGGTTTGGAGCGTTCCCTTGATATTACTTGCCGTAATGCTACCTCCGCTGGTTGCGGCGCTGATATTTCCCTCGATGTTGCTCAGGTTGAGGTTGCCTCCGGATGTTTTCAGCTCGATTTTTCCTCTACAATCGTTCGCCGAGATACTGCCGCCGCTGGTTTTTAGGTTGATATTGTCGCTCGATGCCGCCACCGTTATGTTGCCGCCCGAAGTCAAACCGACTATATTGCCCGAAACATTTCCTATGGTCAATGAACCTCCGCTGGTTTTGAAATTCTGCGAACCGGACAAATTGCAGATTTGGATATTGCCGCCACTCGTCTGCAAATTGCTATTCACTTGTTTTGGCACAACAATTTTGAACGAAATGCCTACTCCCTGTTGATTCCAATTGAATAAATCTTTTTTCTGTTTGGCCGCCGCATACAACTTCCCTTTTTCGACTTTGATATCAATGGTATAACTCTCTTTGAGAATCTGTTTGATTTTTTCGATCGAACAATTGTTACATGAAACATATACTTCGACCACTGCTTTCGAACCTGCATCGCCCGTCATACTGATGTTTCCTCCTGTCGTGACGACTTCCACCTCCCGAATGGAGGACGACGGAAAGGTACGGGTTATAAATGGATATTCTTCCTCGTTTTTTGCATAAAGCGTAAAAAAATTTGCGCTTAACAAAATGCTAACAAATAATACAACTAATTTTCTCATTTCATTTTTGATTTAACTAATTACATTTCAAATCGTCTCATCCTAAAACCGCACTTTTATGTATTGGATATTCGACAAAGATACAAAAATTACTTTCTCAAAATGTAGTCCTGATTTTGTTTTCGGCATTAAAAGCTTAAAGACCACTTTACGGAAGGCAGAATTGGAAAAATACTTAATTGTTTCCAACGATCATCCTCATAAAAAATCAAATAAGGATTGTGCCGGTTCAGCACATTAAAAATTCCAATAACGAACTCATGGGTAAATCGCTTCCCTATTCGGAGAAAACTATAGCTTATATCTACGCGCAAATAAGATGGGAGCAAATATTCGTTTGTTCCGCTCATTAGTTGCCGGTACAAGGCATTTTCCTCTTCTTTCGGAGGAACATAAATGACGCTTTGCTGTCTCCAATAAGGAGGTTCAATGCCTTGATACATGGCGATAGGCAAGGTAATGTGATGCCCTGATGAAAAAGCAAGCATCATATTCAACTGTTGGTTGCTGCTTTCTCGTTTACGGGTTAACACTTGTCCTGTCAGATTGAGAATATGTCTCCGATCAAATTTGAATGGAAATTTTTTATCCTGATTTATATCTGCAAAAAGGCGGTCGGTTTTAGATAGAGTATAGGAAGCGGCTGCATTCCAACGTTCTTCTCTTTTTTCTGCCCGCAGTTCTAATCCGTAACTTTCTCCTTTGCCCGTGACCACCTCGTCCATCCAATTGGCGTTTTGAACGCCAAAAATATTGGAAGCATTTTTGTAACTGGTCAGATTGTCCATATTTTTATAATAAACGCCTGCAGAAAGAAGAGCCTGTTTGTTGGACCAAAATCCTCCTGCATAGTATTGTCGAGCTTTTTCCGGTTTATAGAGTGGGGTGGAAGGAAGAATTAAATCCAACGACCAACCGGTAGGCAATCCTTCTACGATATGATGAAACTGCGACAACTGATCGTAGCTTATTTCCAATCCGGTTTCCTTGGATAGTTCGACGGCCAATGCCAAACGGAGATTATTATCTAAGATTCTTTGATTTTCAATGAAATAATAATTGATTCGATATCCAATGGAAGGAGTAAATCGTTTATATTTATATTCCAAATCTGCATATCCGCTGCACATTTTGGCGAAGTAATCTGGATTAAAAGAATAATGATTTTCTGAGGACGCTTCTCCTACATAGACTTTTTCGGCTGCCGGCCGTATCTGTTGCGATTTAGCTTGCAGTCCTGCGCCTGCAATCAGGTCGTTGGTACGGTAAGACCAGGCCGATTGGGCAGCCCATTCTTGAAGCAACGTTTGCAGGCGAAGCTCATTGGTTTGTTGTCCGTTAGAGGTCGTCCGTTGTCTTTGTCCCGATGCAAAATAATTATAATAAACCATCGTATTCAATTGCATGGATTCTTTTATTTTCCAATTCCACGACAAACGAACGATCTTATTTCCCCAATTTTCCTCCACCGTATTGCTGCTGGATTCAAGGCGGCTCTCCTCCACATGCCGATATTTGAAATAATCGTTGCTGTAATAATGAGATAAATTGACAGCATGTCGATGATTGACTTGATAGTGGACTTTGACGTATAAATCGGCTACTTCCGGCAAAACGTCGCCCTCCATATCAGTCATCGCTTTAATCAATTGAATTTCGGGTCTTAACAATGATATTCTGCCGGCTGCCTGAAAACTCAATCGGTTTTTAATCAGCGGACCGTTCACACTAAGACCTGCCATAAAAGGAGAAACGGATAAATTCCCTCTGTATTTCGCGGCATCAGGCTGAATGGTAGCAATTTTTACTAAAGAAGATAAAAAATCGCCGGAAATAGCGGGCAATTTTCCATTTCGAAAGGTTACTTGATCCACTACCTCAGAAGGTATGGTAGAGAACAATCCGAATAAATGATCGCTTCCATACACGGGAACATCATCCAATTCGATCCGGTTATTTCCGGTATTGCTGCCCCGAACAAAAAAACCCAAACCTCCTTCCATCCCTTGCGATACTCCGGGCAAGGTGCCGATATACCGCAGTACATCGGTTTCTCCGACTACAGAAACCAAGGGTTTGACTTCTTTCAGCGAAAACGAATAGGTATTGTTTCGGCGAACGTTCGTTGTTCCCAACACGGTGATCGTTTCCAATGAATGGGAATTAATGCTATCCTGAAAGGTCAGAGGATCTTCCGATTGGGCTTGCCCGTACAAAGCGTTGAAACAATAAGCGCAAAAAACAAGAATCCTTTTAGTGGTATTCATCATTAAAGAAGTCATAGTTGTCAAAAAAATAGTAATAATTGTCTTGGTAAGCGGCAAAAATGCCCGCTCCGTTGCTGATATTGGAATACACCTTATTCTCGTCAAACCATTGAATCGGATCGTCTTCCGATTTGTATACAAATAGTTTCTGAAGGCTGCTTTTCAAATATTGATCGTATTCTTCCGAAGCTGTTCGAAAAAAAATGAAACCATAGGGTCCGAAATTGGTTTGCATGCAAAAAGGGATTCCTTCTTCATTGCTTACCGGCGAGGGCTGTATCCTTACATAATAGGCATAAGCGGGGGTAGTAGCTCTCGATACCAAGTCCACTAAATTGCCTTCTTCATTGAAGCGATCCACTCTTGGATGATCCGTCCCTATAATTTCATGGAGCTTGACCTTGCTTGAAGGAACTGGATGCATCAGATCGGCAGCCCATGTTTCTTCCCCCAGAATAAATACCCAGCAAGGATTTTCGGCGGTCAATTGCCTGAAATATTTACTGGGGTAGCTGTTTTTCTCCCGATCCGCTGTCAATTGGGTTTTCTCCGGCATGGCAGTCGTAGCGGTCAGTTCTTTTCCATCCGGAAGTTGTACCTGCAAACGGTAATGGATTCCCGCTTCCGGTTGATACCGGAGTTGCCAGTTTCCATAACTTTTCCGTTCAAATTCGCCAATTTTCACTTCCTCAGCCCATAGAGAGATGCGGGCTTCCTGGATTTCCTGGAATGCATAGCCGTCCGTTATTTTTACGGACTGGGTGAGGCTCAGCGTCTGAAGGGTATCATTGGTTAAAATGCAATTCACTACCGGCAATTCCGTTTCTTTCACATCAAACGGCAATTCTTGCACGCAGGCATACAGGGCAGATGCAATCAGCATCCACCCTGTAAGTGTAATTATCCAGCTCTTCATTCGATAGACTTTTGAATCGTAATCACTCGCGTTGTATCGGACAGCAGCAGCCCGTCTGCCGTTTCCATTTGCACTACAAATTGCACCTGCAAGGGCAAACCTTCCATTTTCCGGTTAGGCTCTAACCACATAACCGATTGCCCAAAAGGGGATAAGCTCAGCCATTCGTCGATAGAGGTCGGGTAGTTCCTACTGGAATAGCCATACACTAAACGTTCCGTGGGAGCGGATACAATAACGGGCGGGCTAAAGGTTCTAATAGTGAAAAAGTCATTCAATGATTCTCCAGCGGGTTTTCCAAACAAGGGAGCATTTAAAGCGCTGATGTTTAGCGATTTTATTTCTGTGGTGCAGTAATGTATATCGACCAAAGTATGATAGTCTTTAGAGTTATTGCTTCTAAGACTGCCATTTCGAACGTATTTTTCATAATCCAATGTAATTTGTTGTTCAACACTGGGAATAGGATCATCGCATGTATATTCCCAATCAAATGTATCATGGATAGGTATAAGAACTTTGGGATCGTAATCGGGATTGGCTTCTGCATAGACCATTCGTATATCATAATTCGAGGTCAATATCGATACAAAAAATAAATTTTCAGCAATACTATCCTCTTCTAATCGAAGATAATCGGCCATTTTTATTCCCTGATAATAATATTCCCTTTTTTTTCCTATCGTAATAAACACGTATTCTACTTTTCTGGGCATAAAATAAAGGGAATACCCTTCATTTACCTTATTTGTATCCTTACAGGACATCAGTACAACTATAGTCGCAATTAAGAATAAAACATAATTTTTCATCATAAACATCATTTACGTTTAATCAATATCCACCTTCTTATTTATCTGACGCTTCATTCGACAGACTTTTGAATAGTAATCACTCGCGTTGTATCGGA